>JAEEGL017112704.1_pt1 | contig 20755 bp, 29 predicted proteins | sample 9134231 | NCBI WGS metagenome assembly JAEEGL01 (sample SAMN16246548, study PRJNA631951) | gut metagenome | biome: gut microbiome; feature: rumen; material: fiber-attached | host: Bos | place: Iran: Karaj | collected 2018-10
AAATTAAAAAATATAAAGCTTAAACATTATGGTACAAATTACAAATCCGTTAGCCAAGATTGCGGTTAACAAGTCACTTTTAAAAGAATATTCAAATTCAGAGTATTCAAGAGTTGTTTATATGAAAAATAACTCAGAGTTTCAAATTCAAATTTTTAATCCTTACGAGTACACAATTGGTGCAGACATTTCAATTAATGGAAAAAGAATGTCTAATCGTATTATTATCAAACCAGGTCAACGTATTTGGTTAGAAAGATATCTTGATGAAGCCCGTAAATTCTTATTCTCAACTTATGAGGTTGAAAATAGTTATGAAGCAAAACAAGCTATTCGTAATAATGGATTAGTCAGTATTTCATTCTATAAAGAAAAACCTTATCAAGAGCCTATACATATTTATAAATCAGAACCAAATTGGTATAATTATGGACCAACAATATTATATAATAATTGCTTAGATGGTTCTGCTAATTTCTGTTCATCAGTTACAAAAGGTTTAGGTGATGTTGCGACAACTGCAACTGCAGCTACTTATTCAATTGATTCTGTACAAGGAGCAAATACAAGATGTATGGCAAAGAACAATTTGGATCTTGAATTAAGTGCAGCAAAAAATATTAATGCAACAATTGAAACTGGTCGAATTGAAAAAGGTTCACATTCAAATCAAGAATTTGAGAATGTATTTATAGATTTTGAATATTGTTCATTTGCACTTGAGACAATTCAAATTCTTCCTGAATCTCAAAAACCATACACTGATAAAGATCTTAAGAAAGTTTATTGTGTAAATTGTGGACGTAAGCTTAACACAAAATATAAGTTTTGCCCGTATTGCGGTTATAGAGTTACTTATTAAAGGTTTTATAATAACATAAATAAAATGATGCTAGATGAACATGTAGAGCCATCTAGCATCATTTTTTACTATATATTATACATGTTATTAAAATGTACTATTTTGGGTATATTCCTATATAGTCAAACATGTATCCTATTTTATCATTTTTCATTTCTTCAGTTATTTGAATATTATGTTTCTTTGAATATAATGGTAATGACCAAGAACTCCAATCAAAGTGTTTGATATTATGCCAAATACTTTTATCAGGATTCCAATTAAATAAATGACAGTAATATTCTTTTATTTCTGTAAATGGTAAATGATCATTTTTATAATATGTTTGCCATGGAAAATGAGTTCCTATTTCCCATATCATATTATTATGTTCAATAAAAACATATTTTGCTTCTTTTAAAAATATTTCTTTTGAACTTTCCGATTTATCTTCAAGATAAATTCTAATATATGAGTCAGGATATGAATATTTAAAATATTTACATAGACTATCTAATGTGTCAAATGATTCATATTTTGCTCTATATATGCCATGACCCCCATACCATCTATTTTTATATCTTTTTACTCTTACATCAAATACTCTAACACCACATTCATATTGTTGCTTAATAGTTAATGATTGGCATTTCCAAAATATTTTTATAAGATTTAATAATATATTAGATGGTTTATCAAATGTAAAACTATCGTGAGATATTATCATAGTTATTCTTGATCGTCTGGAATTCCATTATGATTGTCATCTTTAACTGGTCTGCCATTTTCATCTAATACTGGAACATTAAATTTTGAATAAGAAAATTCTGTCCATGCAGTTGTTAAACCACCAGATGCAAAAATACCGGCAACAGCTCCAATATAAACCGCCATGTCAGATAAATTAATTGTCATTGTATGGTTAAAGAAAATATCTACTAACATACCAATAACTGGTACAAATAATAATACAACACCAACTGCTAATGTTGCTAATAAGAAAAAGTTTAATGCACTAACATTATTATCTTCTTTAACTAACTTTGAAAAATAATTATCTTTGTTTACTTTTTTTGCCATAAATTTTCCAAATATTGATTGTAATAATCTTTTCATATGTGATTGCTTATATATTTTTAATTTACCTCTATATAAACAAATCCATTTAATAAAAATAATCATTAATGACACTAACGATATTTTTGACAATAATATATGTTATGAAAATTGATTTAAATTAATAAAAACACACATTGAAGAGAAATTACATATATTTCGTACTTGTTTTTATTATTTTGAACTATATTTAATTGTAAATATATTAAACGAATATATAATATTAGTTCAATAATTAATGTTAGTAGAGACGCTGTAGATGTAGAGGAAACAATAAATTAAAATTAATAATTATGAAGAAGGTAAAGAATTTTATGAAAAACGTATGGTCAACATACTGTGAAGCTATGTATTTAGCTTATGCTCCTTATTATGGACGCATTTAATATAATAAGATAATAAATCAAATAATATATAATAAAAACAATAAATAATAATTATGAAAACAATAAAAAATTTTACAAAAAGTTTAATTAAAAATTATATTAGTGGTTTTAAGGAAAGTGCAAATATGACTTATGGTTATTTATATAAATAAAATATATTAATCTAATATATGAAAAACTATTTAATAAAGTTATTCATATCGGATTATTATATAGAGATTAGTAAATACATCAAAAAATATATTTCAAATATAAAAGAAAAACATCGAATTAATAAAATTGTTCATGAACCTTTTAAACTTACTAATTAAAAAAATAGATAATATATTGATGAGATATAGTCAGAATATGTTAAGTCAATATGAATATCGACATCGTAAATAATATGAAAAAGATAGTTAATAACATAATAGAATATTTTAAAGAAAAAAATTCATACGATACATTTGCTAAAAGATATAATCAACTTGGTTATCGTTTTTATTAAATAAATAAAATTAACATTATGAAAAGAGCGATTAAGAATTTTTTAAAAAATATGTCGGGTAATGTTTTAATGACACCAACCGGAATTATTCCTTATAATGTATGAAAACACTATTTTTAACATTTATATTCATAGGAATAATAATTATAATAAAACATCTTGATAGCTACTTCCACTGATAATAATGTTGAACTAATATATAAAAAGAGAGAAACATTTGTTTCTCTCTTTGTTTATCTATCCTTAAATAATCCATCTTCAAAGCCTTGAATATTTTGATTAATTTCAGCTTTAATTAATCGTTTTTGACCAAGCAGACAATATTCATTTTCAAATTCAACGCCAAACCAATTACGATGTAATTTGCATGCGGTAACACAACCGCTAAATACTCCAGCAAATGGTTCATAAATAATATCTCCTTCGTTTGATGATGCTAATATAAGTTTAGCATATAATTTTTCAGATTTTTGTGTTGGGTGATCTGTATTTTCAGCCATTGACCAAAATGGAACAGTTATATCAAACCATACATTTGATGGGTGTGTCATTCTATATGCACCATCTCCATCATCTTGCCAATCTTTGTTATTACCTTTTTTATCTTTATATGGAGCTAAAACTGTTTTGCGCATTTTAACTGCATCTACATTAAACACGTAATTGTCTTTAGATTTAACAACCATATAAATGTCTTCAATATTATTTTTCCAATTATTTGATGATCCACGACCTTTGTCTCTTGACCATGTTATACGATTTATAACATCACATTTATTTTGGATTTCTAATGCTTCTAAAGCTTTACGTTGTATATATGATGTTTTCCAATCCCCACATACATACATTGTTCCACTATCTTTCAATACTCGTAAACATTTTTCAAATATTTCTAATACATAATTAAAATATTCACCATCTGACATTGATTTAAATGTATGTTCTCCATATTGTTTTGTTAAATTATATGGAGGATCTAATAATATTAAATCAACATACTTATCTGGAATTTGATCATTAATGATATTGAAATCTCCACGTATAACAGAATTTTCATTTAATTCAAAATGATCTAATATATAATCTTGATATGTTCTACGTTCATCATCAGATAAAACAATTGTTCGATTCATTGATGCTTTTTCTTTCATTAATAAAACACTATTATTTTAATAAAATATAGTTTAAAATCCAAATGGTTTAAATACATTTGATGTATCAAATATATCATACATTCCACCAGTTTGTGGTACAGTTCCAAATAAGTTATTTTCACCATTTAATCCAAGTGGTGGTAAGCCATATATTGAAGCTTCATTAAATTCATTATTAGGTTGATCCCATTTATTATCTACTGCGGCTTCAATATTAGCTTCAAGATATTCATCCATTAATGCTTTATATTTACCTGTTTGTTGCACCATAGGTATTTGAACAAATGTCATAATAACATCATCGTGTCCATACGAAGCTTTATATGATCCATTACCATTTTTATCTTCAAAATTTTCAAGTTCACCAAGTGCAATTAAATCAGTAGTATCAATTTGTTCTTTTTCAAATAATATCTTAAGCAATGAACATGCAGTTGGTTTATTTCCTGATGTAAACTTAATACCAGGTATCATGTTATTTATCTTTGCTTTCTTATTTTTTATTATTTGCTCATCTAATGCAGTTTTCTTATAAAGAACAAAATTTGACAACTCTAATCCTTCTTGTACAATATTAAATCTATAATATGTATCTCTATCAAAATCATCTTCATTCAAATTCATTAACATACGATAGAATAATGCACCATAAGTATTCCATTCCAATGACCACAAGCATCTATCATAATTAAATAATTGACCAGCCAATAACCAGAATTCTAATGCAGCATGTTCTAAATCGACACTATTTGATTTCCAATATCCTATATGTTTGAATTTATCTTTACCAACAATTTGAAATATATTAAATACTGTTGAATCGGCTCCACCACCTTCAGCCAAGTCAATAGTTAATAAAAAGAACATTTTCTTTAAAAATATTAAATCAAAATCAGGTCTAAAGAATAAGTTTTCTGAATATTGCAAATGTACTCCATATAAATCATCTAATTCTTCAGTACGGTTTTCCCATAATACTGCTTTGTCTCTAAGTCGTGCTAAGCATTCACGAGATACCAAACAATTATCTGATGCAGAGAATTGTGTTCCATATTGATAATAGAAAGCTTCTTCACTACCAAGAACACCAACCATCATTTCTTTCCATTTTTCAGTACGTTTTTCCCATATCTTTAATTCTTTATTAAACTGTGGTACCTGATTCCAGTCAACTTTAAATGGCGCATATATATTTTTCTTTTCTATAGCACCTTTCCATAATTTATAGAATAGATTGAATCCATTTTGTGTTGACATTATACAAACATTTGAGTCTGATATTGTAGTTACTGTAGGTATAATGTTATTATAAAACAATTCAACATCATTAGGTGGACACCAAGCAAACTCGTCAAGAATAAGGAAGTTAATTGTTTTACCAAGACCTGCTGTTGGTGAGAAAGATTCAGTTGATATTGAAGAGTTATTATCAAATGAAATTTCGGATTGATTCCATTTCATAGTACCAATCTTTAAATGATATGGTAAATATAAATACATATCTTTAATCTTTTTCATAAGGTCTAAACCTGCAGGACCAGATTTTGACAATATAAGTCCAGATTTATCCGAGTTAAATAATATAACCCAAAGACAATAAATTGCTGTTGTTGTTGACTTACCTGACTGACGGCAACTTAAAAATATACTAAATCTATTATTTTGTAGGTGTCGTATATAATCTATTTGATAATCACGAAGCTTACATGGTTGTAATCCTTCAGGAGTCATAAGATAACATTTAGATGCAAAATAAATTGGATCAATTGCACAACGTTTATAATCTTCAATTTCTTCTTGAGTATATCTTCTAACAAGTTCAGGTTTTAATAACTTCGTATTCTTGTTTAAAAAAGGACTAGCCTTTAATGGTTGTCCTTGTTGAATACCTTCTAAAGCTTTATTTATAACATTAGTTGACCATATTACTTTATCCGCTGATTTGTTTCCCACCATTTCTTTAATGGGATTATACTCATATTCAAATTCTTTTTCTTTTGACATAATATATTATAGGCCTATCAACGCAAATATCTTTAATTTAGCTTTTTGTATAGCAGCATTAGATTTGATTTTTGCTTTTGATATTGCTTTATTTTTATTATCTATAATTGTTTTAGCAGAAGCTGTGACTGTTTTATTATATTGTTCAACAATAACTGCCCCTATTTTGTCTCCTTCGTTTTCACAAAATGTATTAATTTCTTCTTCTGCTTTTTTATATCCTGTTTCTAATTCAGACCTAACATTTTGTTCAACTCTGGAAACTTCTTTATCAATTTGTTGTTGAATCCATTCCGGTCCTTCTAAAACATGCGTCATTATTTCTCCAATAACTTCTGCAGATTTACCAAGTTTTTGATTAACACTATCGGAAACCTTTTTAAGTTTCTTTTGGACTTCTTCGGTTTTTTTATTTTTTGCAATTTCCTCATTAGATTTATCCATTTCTTTCATTAAGCTTTCAGTATTCATTTCACCCATGCCTAATAAATCTCCAATAGATAATTTAACAGGATCATATGCAATTCCATTTCTATTTTTATCGTCTTTTGTTTTACCTACACGTGCTCCTGTATAATCAGCAATTTTTACAGGGACTGATGCCGGTAATGCTGCAAATTTGGCTGTATATTCTGCAATAACCGCAGCTGCCTTCTCTGCAGCTGCTGCAACAGCTGCTGATGCTATATCTGCAGCAGCATTCGCTAATCCACCTGCATTAGCAGCTAATGCAGCAACAGCAACACCAGATCCAGCAATTACTGCTAATGATTCTGCTGCATTATATTCTTTAGGCTCACCGGTGGCCATACTATTTGTTGGTTCACCAGCTCTTAACATAGGATCTTTAGGATCAACATCAATTGCAATTTCAGTATCTCCATATCCAGGAGCATTGCTTCCTTCTGAACCTATACCTGATGCCTCACCCCCACTATTACCAGTAGATTGATCACTACCATTAGTTGCGGCACCGCTATCTGAACTATCATCTGATTCTTCTTCCTCAGTTTCTTCCTCCTCAGCTTCTTCTTCATCTAACTTTTTAGCCCTTTCTATTAAAGATTCATATTTAGCTTGAAATGAAGGGCTAGATCCAGGTTCCATACCACTTGATGTGCACTCTATAGTTGCATTACCAACAAATGTACCTTTATCAGAATATACACTATATGTTTTAAGATGATAATAATCTATTCCATCTTTTGTAAAACCATTTTCTGTTGCAACTATTTCTTTTTCTATTCTCATATGATTTAATTAATTATCAATTTAATTAACATGACATTTATTACATAAAATATCATTAGCAGTAAATGATTTTGCATGTTCTTTTAATGGAGAAACTAAATGCATTGTATATGGGCTGTTTTGTGCGGCCTCAGCAATTTTTTCACACGTTTCTTTCATTAATCCTCTAAGTGTCTCGCATTTTTTACCCATAACCGCAGGTTCATATGAACCAGCTGGAGAATTATCACCACCACATTGTAATATATTACCATCTGTTACATTTATATTACAATCATTAACTTTTAATTTATATTGTCTATTAGGATAAAAATCAATAAAGTCTTCACCAATTTGTTGTCTATATCCTTGAACGTTATCCCATGTTGACATTACTGGAGTAACAAATGTTTCTCTTGCATGAAATACGTCCGGATCTTCATCATAATATTTATTTAAGTATCCTTGAACAATGTTAATTGTTTCAAAAAATGGAAACCACCAAAATTCATTATAATTTGATTTATTAACCATTACCCAAATTTTTTGTCCTTTAAGAGGTTTTGTAAATGTTTGATAACAATACATCTTAAATGGTCGTACCCAAGGCAATGCTTCCTTTTTAGGTGTAGATGAATGATGTATAACACCAGGTATTGAACATCTAACACGACCAATTTTCATTGGATCATCATTATATTCAACAACACTTTCAATAATATAATAATCTATTAACTCGCCCATATAATTTATCCTACTTCTATATAATTATCATTTTCTGTTAATTGTTTTTGTTTGCTTGGATCATACATTTTGAAAATATATTTAATCCAATTATATCTTTTACGATTATCTAAATAATTAAAATCATATTGATTATAATAAGCTTCTTGTTCAAGTGATATTGAACGATAAGCAACATTAGATATTTTTGGCCATATTGGTTGTTTATAAAACCAACTACATGGAATTTTAATTATCCATTCAATGCAATAAAGAATTAAAAAGAATATATATAATAAATCTTTATATTGTTCTGTATGAATTGATTCATGATTTAATGTTGATCTTTTCATTGATAAAGATGTTTTTCTAGTAAAAAGAATTCCAAATAAATTCATATAAGAAAACCCAGAAAACGGAATAATTGAATTATGTATTACTTTCATATTAATTAAATTGTATTTGTGGTACTTCTGCTTGTTTAGCAGTATTTTGCTGTAACTTTGCTTTTTCTTCTTTCTTAATATGATCCTTCATAAGTTTATCGTATTTTTCACTAATCTTCTTTCGTTTATCTAATGACTTACGCATCTTATCAGGGTCTTTCCAATCTTCAATCCATTTATCATCATTAATGCATTTATTCAATAATTTATTATAAAGCTCAAATATATTCTTGTGTTCTTTATCAATTAAACGAAACCAATAATAATACTTATCTGAATCATTTTTATCTCCTAATGGAAACCCTTCCATTTTTGTAAATTCTTTAAAGAAATGTTCAATATTACCTAATGCTTCAAATGCACATCCAGAATCTTTACTATACTCCTCACATTTATCATATACAAGTTCGCACATATATTTGAACAAATCACCCCTTAAATCAAGAGCTCCGTCACTATCATTAGGTTCATATCCCCATGCACCTTCTAATATAAAATCTTTAATATCTTTCATATTTATATAATTTATGCTTGTGTTGTTTCTGGAGATTCTGGTTGTACTTCACCCATCATTTCTGAATCAATATCTGATGTATCTGATTCTGGTTCTTCACCACCTGTTTCTTCGGCTCCTGTTTCTTCTTCAGCACTAGCTTCTTCTTCCTCTGGAGCTTCTTCATTCTTTTGTTTTGCAAGTTTTTCTTCCATCTTATACTTTTCATTCAATTCTAAGTCAGCATCAGACATCTTAAGATATTTCATAACTAAGAATTTAAGTGAGAAGAATGATTCTTCATTACCTTCAGCATCTGTGGTTGCTAAGCTATCTTTCATTGTTCCAATAAACTCAATACGTTTAGTCATGATATCAATATTCATCATTTCTTCAAATAAGTTATATGAATTCCAACGTAATGATATTGAATCAAGAATACGTTTATCGTTTTTAATATCTGGAACTGAAAGTGTTAATTGAATACGAAGTGGTTTAAGAAGTATTTCTGCAAATGTATTACGTAATCTTGTTATAAATCTTGCAAAATCAATTTCATCACGTAATGCTTGGGTTGGATCACTTCCAAACCATGTTGATTGTGCTTCTTTATCAAATCTATTTGCAGGTATTTTTGACATCTTCCAAAGTTTAGATTCAAACCATCTTATCTGATCTGAGTCATTAAGCGTAGGTCCATTATCAACAAGTGGTTCCATTGTTGGTGTACCATTTTCACCTTCAGGCAAGAAGAAATCTTTATTAAATGGCATATTCATTTTACCATTAACAAGTAATTCACCAGTTTCTGTATTGAATGATATGTCTTCTTTATATCTATTCATTGCCATTGCAAGAGTCTGTGCTCCATTCTTCTTTGACATTGAACCAATAGGAATTGTAAATATTGTCTTAAATGATGATTGTGTTACAGTCCAAATAACTTGTGCTTGTTCAATAATACGATATAAATTAAATGGTCTTATCAAACGTTCAAGATATGATTGACGTGCAGATACGCCAGAATCTTCATATTTAATATAAATAACTTGTGCATCTAATAATGTACGTTCAAATCCTAATTTACCTTCAAATTGAATCCAATATGTTGTACCATCGTTAACTTTTTGAGTCAATGTTGCTGGATCCAAGTCAATAATACCAGTAATTGCTTTAGGATTTTCAAGATTATCATAAACAATTTCATATGCCAATACACCTTCAATCAAATAACGTTTATATGCATCCCATGCAAGTTTCTTCCACTTCAATAATAAATAAATCTTATAGAATGCAATATCCATAGCATTACGAATTTCTTCAGCTGACTTTTCATTTAAATCTTGTATCAAACCAGTATCTAAGAATGGTGTACATATGTAAGATTCATCGTCATCATAAACAATTGATTCATTAGCCATGATATCAAGAATATCTTCAAGTTCTGGCTGCATTGCCATTTTACGAAGTATATCACGTTTTTGCTCTAATGTTTTTTCTGAGAATGATTTATATTCTTCAGGTTTAATTTTCCAGTTGTTCATTGATGAACCCATAAGAACTTGCTGTAATGCAACTTCTTCTTTAGGCTGTAATGCTTTGTCAGCTGGGAACGCAACCATGTTCTTATAAACTTGATCATCATAGTTCATTCCATAATGAGATAATGATGTCAATATTTTAGACCATCTTGTTGGCTTTTGTGTATTACTATATGATTGTTGAAAATTCTTTTGAACAGCTTCATTTATGCTTTCTTCATTTTCCAACACATCAGTTAAATTTCCAAATATCATAATTTATTTCGTATTTAATTATAAGATTCTATTATATAAAAATATTAAATTTATTTTTTATTACTTAAAAATAAAGACTATATTTATAATTAAAAATAAGAATTTACCAGAATATTTGAATATTATATAAAATTTACTATATTTTTTATATAAAATCAAACAAATAAGATATGAGTACTTGTCCAAAAATTTACATCAAGGTTAATAAAAAGCACAATGTATTAACACCAGTCGTAGGCATTATTAAAGGTGGTCTCGATAAGGTGTTTACTGACATTAGTGTAATCGATGCTAATAAGGCAAATTATAACGAATATACTCTTGAATTTATTAAGGCATGCAATCCGGTTGATATATTTTATTCTGAATCATATAGTTATGATCCAGTTAATCATACATTTAATTTCAACAAGATTAATGTATGTACTGATGATGATTATACAATGATGGCATCAGAACCAAGTAAGTTTGATTGGAAGCAGAAATATGAAGACACTAATACTAATGATAATGATGCAAATAAATTATTGACATGTATTCAGTCAATTAAAAATGATTATCCATGCCCTGATATTAAGGATGGTTTTTATATTGAGGAGAAGCGTTGGAATATACTTATTAGAAATATATTGAAACATCAGAATACAATGTTAATTGGCCCAACCGGAACTGGTAAGACTGATGTTATCATTCGAATTTGCAAGGCACTCAATATTCCTTGTCGAATCTATGATATGGGTGCAATGATGGATCCTCTAACAGACTTGCTCGGTTCTCATCGTCTTGAGAATGGAACTTCAAAGTTCGATTATGCAAAGTTTGTTCATGATGTTCAGGAACCTGGAGTTATTCTTCTTGATGAGCTTTCACGAGCACCTCAGATGACTAACAATATTTTGTTTCCATGTTTGGATGGTAGACGAATGCTCCCAGTAGAGATTGCCGATTCATCAAGTTTGAGAGAGGTACCTGTACATCCTGATGTAACATTTATTGCAACGGCTAATATTGGCTCTGAATATTCAGGCACTAACGATATTGATGCTGCACTTGAAAATCGTTTCATGACAATTCAGGTTGACTACTTACCAATGTCAATTGAAACACAAATTCTTAATATTAGAACTGGCTGTGATGTTGATTCAGCAAAAAAGATTATTTCTGTTGCTGATGCTATTCGTCAAAGATATATTGAAGGTAATTTATCAAAGACAATATCAACTCGTGAAACACTTACATGCGGAGAATTGATTGTTGATGGTTTTACCTTAATTGAGGCAGTAAATTTTGCATTCTGTGAAAAGTTTCCAAAGTTTGGTGATCATTCAGAATATGATACAGTAAAGAAAATTGTAATGGGATTTTAATTACTATAAGTTTTCATATTATATTAAAAATTTTGAAGATAATTACTATATTATATTTGTAATAAAAAACAAATAAATATGAATAGAGAAACATTACACATGAGAGTTGGTCCACTGATTGGTGAGCATCTTCTTGAAATTACACAGACAAATATTTCTAAGGGTAATGTTGAGTATGCCATGAGTGTTTATCCAACTGCTTTTGGTATGACAGATGAGCATACACTTATGATATTGAAAAATAAAGCAGTTGTTGTAACTGATGAAGATGGAGAGGGAGTTCGTTTGACTGACTGGGAAAATGAAATCAAGGCAAATGCTCATAATATTTTTGATTGGGAGTTAATCATTAATGAGCGTAATCGTAATCTCAATGGATTGTTAGATAATATTAATAAAACGGAAAATACATTTACAAAATATTATAAAGGTAATATTCGTGATTATAATATGCTTGAAATGATGAAGAGATATTATAATGATGAAGAAATGAAAGTTATGAGTGGTAAAGCAAATATTGCTGCTCGTATTTGTGGTCATCCTGAATGTAAGATTTGTGATAAGGGAAGTTCTAATCCTTGGTCAGTTTGGGAGCGCCTTGAAAGACAGGTTGAATTATATCTTGCTGATATTGATGAATATGGAGAATCCGATATGGCATATCCTCCTGCTAAATGGGAAATTATTCTTTATTTGACTGTTCGTTATAATAAGCTTATACGAATGCTTTATAAGGAATATGCTAATTTTGAGAATACATATGTGTTCCTTGTTGAACATGACTTTATTAAGAAGATACCATTTATTGAAGCAACCATTGAAAGAGTTATGTCAACACTTGTAGATTTTTGCGATACAGGTGAAGGTTATTATCATCCACTTTGCGATGAAGGTCTTGCAAAATATAAGGAAACTCTTTATGGAGATATTCTTAAAACAAAGTATGGAAATGAATTTGCTAAAGATGGAATAATTAAGAAGGATATTCTTGATGGATATGATGCTGGATGGCTTTCTCCAGATGGTGAGTTTTATGGAGCAAATGGAGAAACATCAGCAATGATTCATATGTATTTGGCAGAACAGATTTTCAAAGGAAATAATGTTTATGCTGTTCGTATGGCTAAAGATAAAGTATCAATTTGGTCAGGAGTGGATTCACCTGAATATTGGCTTGAGAAGCATGGCTGGGTAAAGATTCATCATGAAGATTGCTATGGTGCATTTATTGGACACCGAAATGAGGAACCAACACCTGATTATCCGTATGCATATAATCCTACTGATATTCAGATTAAGATGATTTGTAATTATGCAGATAAGTTCTATGGAGGTAAGTTCTATACTGAAGCAAATTGCTTAGGTAGAGTTACACATACTGAGCCTTATTCAACATATGCAGTTCGTCAGATGGATGATTTGAAAATTCATGAAATTTTTGGAAGATAAATTATGTTATTTGAATATATATTTATACATACATTAGGTGTAATTGGCATAGGTTGTTTTATTACTTTTATTTATGGTGTAATAAAATGCTGGGATGAAGGACCATCATGTAATGGATCTAAAATTCATAAATCATATGAATATAAATATGATAATAGAGATACTGATTGGTATGATTAATTAATAAATAAATATGAATACAAAAGAAATTTTAGTAGAGATTAATAATCTACAAGGACAGATAAATAATTTAAGAGAATGTGTCGATAAGGGAGTTTATAACTATCTTAAAGATGTTATTGGAATTGAAAGCTGTGGAAGTGCTGCTTCAGATTCTCTTGTTGGTAAAGTTGTTGCTGAAGAATTTCATTGGTATTGGAACAGAGAAATGAATCTTATTACTATATGCTATTGTGTATTCAGAAATAAGTGGGGAGATTTTAGTGATGATAAAGAAACTAATGTAGATTTTTCTGTTATTGATAAATATATTAATGTATAAGTATGAACGTATTTGAAAAATACATCGACAATGTAAAACAAAATAAAGAGCTGACTGAAATTATAAATGATTTATGTCAAATTCATTTTATGCATTCAGCTCCTTATATTGAAAGTTTATGGGGACATAAGTATATTAAGTTTCTTCGTTGGGAAATTGATACTGACAAATGTCCACCAGTTTCAATAAATATGTATTATATTGGAGAAGATCTTGAAACAAAAGAACAAAAAGAAATGTGCAAAACATTTGAATGGAACAATCTTTTGATTAAATTAGATAATTATGATTAAAGTTAAATTTGAAACAAAACAGGACTATATTGATTATTGTATTAAAGAGGAGATTTTGAACTTTCCTCGTAAATACGGGTCAACATATGTATATATTGATGATGCTCTTGAATGTAAAAATCGTATATCAGGAAAATTAGAAAATACATATATTGATAAAGAGCCTTTAAGTTATCCTTGCATCTTTGTTTATAATTTAGATGCTGAAGGAAATGTTTATGGGGAATTTGTTTATCAAACTGATTTTGGTTATAAATAATAATTTGTAAATATGAGTGCTTGGACTTGGACATCAATTAAAATAAGTGCAGTTGATAGAGAAAGAGGATTACAGTATTGTGATCTTGCTGAAAAGGATATGAATAGTATTTGGTATTATGAAAATTGGCTTAAAGATCCAGATACTGCATTATCAAAATGGAAACAATTTGAATTAAAGAATAAAAAATATTTTATTGAGGAGTGTAATGTTCCTGAAAGTCATTTTACTGAGGAATATATTAAAAATGACTATGAAAATAAAATAAAAGACTTTATTAATCTTCAAGAATATATTAATAAGTATCGTAATGAGGAATGCACATTTGAGGAACTTGTAAATAATTCAAAAATTGGAAATCGTCTTCATTGCAGAATTAAGGAGTATAAAGGAGATAAATATATAGAACAATATGGTGAGATATTCAGACTTCGTCAATATGATTCATTTGATTTGAATTTACATACTGTTGAAGATTTAATTGATTATCTTAGAGCAAATAAACGTCAAATGTTTATTTGTGATTTTGCAGTTGAAGGTTATCAATATAATGGTTTAACAGATGCTCTTGTAAAAAGAATCAGAGAACATTACGGTAAAATAGGAGATAACAATTTTATTGTAAATTTTGGATAAATATTGTAATAAATTTATATAAATGGAAATCATAAATAGAAAAGCAAGACATGAATATGATATACAATCAGAATATATAGCAGGAATAGTGTTACAAGGTTCTGAAGTAAAATCAATTAAAAATGGAAAAGCAAATATATCTGATGCATATTGTGTAATAACAAATGGAGAAGTTATATTAAAAAATTCTCATGTCTCAAAATATGATTCAGATAAGTTTACTAATCATGAAGAAAAACAAGATAGAAAACTATTATTGACCAAAAAAGAAATACGAAAAATAAAAGAGTTAACATTATCTCCAGGATTTACAATTATACCTCTTAAAGTATTTATACAACATGGATTGATTAAATTCAAGATCGGTATATGTAAAGGTAAAAAACTTTATGATAAACGAAACGACATTAAAGATAGAGATAATAAACGTGAATTGGAAAGAATAATGAAATCTTATTAAATAAAATAGGCAGTACCAGGTACTGCCTATTTTTTTCTTTATATATTTCATGTAAAAAAACATATTTATGTATAAAATAATTCAAATAATTTCTATTTTATATTAATTAACAAAAATATTAAAATATGTAAATGACTTTATTAGATGATAAAGATAAGATGATAATTGTTGGTTATGTTTATATTAAAGATATGAATAAAACAATAGGAATACGTCTATTACATAGTATTAAAGAATATTTACAGACAAGTTTTGATGATACTGTAAAAGTATTAGTAATGCCTGTTTTAACTGAAGAAAAACAAGGAATTGAATTATTAAATCCAAAGTATGCAAATAATGAAATGTTAGAAGAGATAAAAAATAGTTATGAAAAATTATTAAAACAATTTGCAAAAAATAATGAAAATTCTTAATCAAATAATGAGAAAATGATTATTTTTAAATATAGGATATAAAATATTTTATATCTTTAATTTGAACAATTTAATTTGATTAAACTATTTTTAATTTAATTTAACGGATGCCAATATAAATTGGCAAATTTGATAAATATATTTGATATAAATTTTATGAGTAATTTTGACGAAAATGATGTATTAGGTTTAGGATTTGATCCAGGCCAACTTGATGTATTTAACCAAAACAGCAGTAAAGGTAGTGGTAATCCACTTATTTACAAAACTTCTCCTTCCCTTGCAAAAAATGAAAAGCACGTATATACCGCAACTATTAAGGTAATATACAATCCATTTGCTCCAAAACAATCAGTACTTGAACAGCAATCTTATTCCTTGGAAGATAAGGATGGTTGGATTAATGTTGTTAGCTCATTAACAGTTAACGATACTAATTGTCCAATTTTCAAGGCATGGAAAAAGTGTCACTATGCTAAGAAGGATGAGAATCCAACTCTTTGGAGACAAGCTGCATCTGAAGACGAAGGTGGACGTGCATTGTTCGACAAGCGTTTTAATCGTTATGTTCTTGTGCAAGTTCTTGAGGATGACAATCAACCAGATAAAGTAGGTAAGTTCTTATTTTGGAAGTGTCCAGGTTCTATTTGGTCAATGATTGATACAAAGATTCATCCAACACCAGAATCAAAGAAAGCAGCAGTTCCTGTTATGGACTATTTGTTTGGACGTGCAATTGATATTACAGTTACTCCAGGTGAAGGACAAGTTGGCTCAGAAAAGTTCAACCGTGATACTAAGTATGTAGGTGAGTTCTCTGCTAAGACTGTAAGCTGTGTTAATCCAGATGGTTCTCCATTACTTAACGACAGTGAAAGAGCAGTACTTAAAGCATATGTAGATGCTATGGAGGATGTTTGGAATAGTAAGGATCCTGAAGAACGTAAGAAGATGGAAGCTGAAATTAAGGCAGATCCTAATACAGCTGAGCTTGCAACTATTTATAAGCAAGTAGTTGAGAAGATGAAGCAATGGTGTCCAAATCTTTTGGATGAACTTGGTTATAAGCCATGGGCTCCACAAGTAGCTGCTCGTGTAGAGAATTGGATTAAGATTGTTCTTGAAGGTAATGTTCCTAAGGAAGTTAATGATGCTGCAGAGAATGCAGGAACAGATGATGATAAGAAGGAAGATACTAAAGAAGAAAAATCAGCAACCACAACAACATCTGCACCAGCAGTAGAAAGTGAACCTACTGATGATCTTCCATTCTAATAAAAAACTATTAGGTGAGAATATAATGCAGGGTAGAAATACTCTGCATTTTTTTATTTAATCTTATTAAATGATTTAAACTAAATTAACATTTTATACTATTTTATTAACAAATATATAGAAGTTCATTATGGAAGATAATAAAGAAGTATTTGAAGTACCATCAGTTCAAGTTGTTCCAGATACTGGTATGATTATGGATGGTGTTCAAATGGCAGAATCTAATTATGCTAATAAAGAATCAATGGAAGCTGCTATAACTAATGATCAAATGAAAAAATTTGAAGCATTAGCAAAAGCATGGAAAGAAGCTCATACACAAAAAGTTAGAAAATATCCAAAGGTTGGTCGTAATGATCCATGTCCTTGTGGAAGCGGAAAGAAATTTAAGAATTGCTGTATGAACAAACAAAACTGGGATGAAAAAGTTAACATTAATAATAAATAAAATTAAATTATGAAATATACATTTGAAGTATCAACAACAGATACTGGATATACAGTAAAAATAGACATTGCTTATGGTTCAGGCATTAATAATGTTGTAAGATTTTTAAGTTTTGAAGATGGTGCTGATGATCCAGATCAAGATATTGAACAACTATTAAATGATATGGTTGATAATATGCGTTTAACCGTAGATGAACGTAAAGAAGCACGATGGAATATTACAAGATTTTTATCATACGTTCAATGGGAAAATGCAAATAAGAAAAAAGGCATGGATGATGCTAAAACACAACAATTGATTTTGGAAGGAATATAAATATATTATCAATACTTAATGTTAGATTTACTTGATAATGAAATATCAATAGGAGATAAAATTGTATTTAGTAAAGCAAATACAAATAAAAAAGATCTTGATTACGGTATAGTTGAGAATTTATCTAAAAGTGGAAAATCATGTAGATGTAAATCATTAACACAAGATAATAATAGTGTAATAAGAAAAGGAAACCAAATAGTAAAAGTAAATTAAACATGAAAACATTTAAGGATCTTGTAAAAGGTGATCGTATATATACTTATCAAAAAATGAAAATTAGTTTTTATACTGTAACTGATGTCGAATATAGAGAAGAAACAAGTATAGATTGGACATGGGATCATAAGGAAAGAAAAACAGTAAAAAGATATGTATTTATATATTACAAGAACATACAAGGACGTGAAGATACATTATCATTTTCTGATGGTTTTGATGAGTGTGAAACATGTAATTATGGAGTAAATTTATTTTCAAATAGAGAAGCTGCTATTAAACATGTAACAGATTTATATGATTATAGATTAGAGAAATTAGAAAAACTTCGTAATAAATACGATAAAGAAAGATCTTATATTGAAAAATATAAAGAGTGTTTAAAACATTTACCAGATTAATGAAAAACATAAATGATCAACTAAAAGAATTACCTGAAGAATTTGTTGTTGAAATGGAACAACAGAAAAAAGATAGATGGGAAGATGTTTATAATTTCATTATTAAATACTTTGGAATAGAAGATGAAATAGAAGAAGTAGAAAATGAAGGTTTTCCATTAAAAGATTTTTTCAAAAAAATACATGATTTCGGATTTTATGGAGGCGTTAATTTTGCATTAGATCCGCAAATACCGTATGAAAGAAAAAGCGAAGCTTAGTTGTTTCGCTTTTTTTATTTTATATAATCTTAAAAATAAACATATTGATATTCTATATTTTTTATATAAACATTAATTATAAGTATATATGACGAAACAATTAGAATATTTGATTATTTATCATAAAGAAGATAATGATGGTGTATTTTCAGCTGCAATTTTTTATGATTATATAATTAACAAATTGCATTTGAAACTGGAAGATTTATGTTTTATGGGAGAAGATTATAATGGACTATCAGAATTCCAAAAATATAATACACCAGAACAACTGCATAAAGATTTTAAGCATATTATCATGACAGATATATCATTTAATGATCCAAAGTATATGAAAGCATTATATAAAGAATTTGGATCAAATTTTATTTGGTGTGATCATCATGCTCCTATTATTAAAGCATCATATGAAAACCGTTTTGATGATGCTCCAGGAGTTCGCGATACAACACGTTCTGCTATATTATGTGTTTGGAAATATCTTTATGATCAATTTGATGAAGCATATAATAAAAAAGAAGTACCTGAATTGCTTCGAATTTTATCAGCATGGGATTCATGGTCATATGAAAGAGAAGGTTATGATCAAGAATATGCGCGTAATGTTAATAAAGGAGTAACATTTGAATATGATTTACAATTAGGTAAAGCAAAACATGTTATTCATGAATTGGTTGTTAAATATGTTGATGACCTTCCTAATTGGGAATATATCGAAGATCAATTAATTAAAGATATGTATGATCTTGGTAAAAAACTTAATGATTATGACGATATAACAATGCGTAATATTATTATATCTGCTGGTGATTTTGAATGGAAACTACAAAATGATCGTAAGGCATGCGTTATATTCCATCAAGGAGCTACAAGTTCATTGCATTTCAAATATGTAAAAGATATGCATCCTGAAATACAGAATGGTATTGTATTTAAACACCAAGCAAATAGTAATTGGGTTGTATCAATTTATAATATAAATAATGAAGATACATTCCATTGTGGAGATTATTGTAAGAAAATGTATAATGGTGGTGGCCATGCAGGAGCCGCAGGATGTACATTAACTCAAGATCAATTTATTAAAATTTTGAAGAACAAAATATTTTAATACTATTAAAAATTTATAAAGAAATTTCATAAATTTTACATATATTATTTACGGATCGTTATCTAGATTCAGGCTCATAAATTATTTTTATATATACTAATTAATGGGAAACCTGAGATAATATTAGAGGCGTAAATATTATGATACTTGGGTATTGTTTACTATCTTTACCCAAGTATTTTTGTCTTATATAGATAAGTAAAAATGTAAAATTATGTTAATTTTTTCTATATTTATTATAGAATAAAGATTTATAAAAATATATATTATATGCAAGATTTATGACCGTAATCAAACGAGACGGAACTCCTCAGGAATATAACTTTATAAAAATTGTTGATGCAGTAACAAAGGCGTTCAATTCAGTCGAGCAAATAGTTCCTGAGAAATTCCTAGAACAAGTTAAAGAGTCTGTAGAGAAAGTAATAATTAAGAACAATGGTAATGGTACTTCAGTAGAAGAGATTAATGACACAATTCAAAAAGAACTTATTAAGCGTAATAAGTTTGAAGTTGTTGAATCATTTATAAATTATAGAAGAAAAAGAGAAGAGATTAGAGAGCAGAAATCTGATTTGATTAAAGATGTTCAGACTGCATTATTTGGTAAGAACATTCAAAATCAAAATGCTAACCTTGATGAAGAATCTTATGGTGGTCGTGTA
>JAEEGL017398836.1_pt1 | contig 20755 bp, 18 predicted proteins | sample 9134231 | NCBI WGS metagenome assembly JAEEGL01 (sample SAMN16246548, study PRJNA631951) | gut metagenome | biome: gut microbiome; feature: rumen; material: fiber-attached | host: Bos | place: Iran: Karaj | collected 2018-10
TGACGAGCTTATCGCGCAAAAGAAAAAGACCTGCAGTAGCAGGTCTTTCTCTTTTAAAGTGGATGTTATTATTATTTGTATAATTCAACCAATTTCTGTAAGTGGTCATATCTTGCCTTAGCAGCGTCCTCTGATGCAGCGAATAACTTCTCTGCTCTTTCAGGGAATGGCTTGATAAGACGTGTATAACGAGCTTCGTTATTAAGGAACTCCTGATATGTACCATCACCTTCCTTAGAAGTAAGAGTGAATGGATTCTGACCAGCTGCCTTCTTAGCAGGATCAAATGTGAAGAGGTTCCAGTAACCAGCCTTAACAGCTTTCTTCATTTCATCCTGGCAGTGGTTCATACCACCCTTAGCGATACCGTGAAGTTCGCAAGGAGCGTAACCAATGATGAGTGAAGGACCGTTGTATGCTTCAGCCTCAGCGATAGCCTTAACAGCCTGTGCCGGGTTAGCACCAAGTGCGATCTGAGCAACATATACATAACCGTAGCTCATAGCGATCTCTGCAAGAGACTTCTTGCTGATTTCCTTACCAGCTGCAGCGAACTGACAAACTTCACCGATATTAGAAGCCTTAGATGCCTGTCCACCAGTATTTGAATACATTTCTGTATCGAATACCATGATGTTTACGTTCTCGCCAGAAGCGATTACGTGATCAAGACCACCAAATCCGATATCGTATGCCCATCCGTCACCACCGAAGATCCAAACAGATTTCTTTGATAAGTAATCTTTCTTAGCAAGAACTTCTTTAGCAAGAGCATTATCTGATTTCTCAAGTTCTGCAATAAGCTTCTCAGCGTCAGCTGCGTTAGCCTTTGTGTCATCCTTTGTAGCAAGGAATGCATCAATAGCACCAGCAAGTTCAGCTGAAGCAGAACCCTTGAGTTCTTCTAACTTAGCGATTGCCTGGTCTCTGATAACCTTCTGTCCTAAATACATACCGAAGCCGTGCTCAGCATTATCTTCGAACAATGAGTTAGACCATGCAGGACCCTTCTTGGAATCCTTGTTAACAGTATATGGTGATGTAGCTGCAGGGCCACCCCAGATAGAAGAGCATCCTGTTGCATTTGAGATATACATATGCTCACCAAATAACTGTGTGATTAATCTAGCATAAGATGTTTCTGCACAACCTGCACATGATCCTGAGAACTCAAGAAGTGGCTGATTGTACTGTGAATTGATAGGTGTAATACCCTTATCAAGAGCAGGCTTTAATTCCTTGCGGCCTACGTTAGCAACTAAGTAATCGAATACTGGCTGCTCAGCTGCCTGTGATTCCTGAGGAACCATCTTAAGAGCTTCATTAGGCTTAGGACAAACTGTAACACATTCGCCACATCCCATACAATCAAGTGGAGATACAGTCATTGTATACTTCATTGTTGCATCATTAGCATGCTTTGAATCTGCAAGTTTGATATTTGAAGGAGCTGCCTTAACTTCTTCATCTGAAAGAATGAATGGACGGATAGTAGCATGTGAACATACGAATGCACAGCTGTTACACTGAGCACATGCTTCAGGATTCCATTCAGGAACCATAACTGCAGTTCCTCTCTTCTCGTAAGCAGAAGCACCTGTTTCGAACTGACCATCTGCGATATCCTTGAATGCAGATACTGGTAAGCTGTAACCATCCATTAAGCCGATAGGATCAAGAAGCTTGTTAACCATATCAACTGTTGCAGGTCTACCTTCTCTCTTGATTTCTTTCTTTTCTTCTGTAGCATTAGCCCAATCAGCAGGAACTTCTACTTTGTGAATAGCATCTACACCGGCATCAATTGCCTTGTAGTTCATTTCAACAACAGCGTCACCCTTCTTTGAGTATGACTTCTTAGCTGCCTGCTTCATGTAATCAACAGCTTCCTCGATTGGCATAACGTTAGCAAGCTTGAAGAATGCTGACTGTAAGATAGTATTTGTTCTCTTACCCATACCAATTTCGATAGCCTTGTCAATAGCGTTAATTGTATATAACTGAATGTTGTTCTTAGCGATATACTGCTTAGCTTCAGCTGGCATATGCTGATTAAGTTCTTCATCAGACCACTGGCAGTTAATCATGAAGATTCCGCCTGGCTTAACATCCTGAACCATCTTGTAGCCTTTAACAACATAAGATGGGTTATGGCATGCTACGAAGTCAGCCTGATTGATGTAGTATGGGCTCTTGATTGGCTTGTCACCAAAACGAAGATGGGAGATAGTGATACCACCTGTCTTCTTAGAGTCATACTGGAAGTATGCCTGGATATATTTGTCTGTGTGGTCACCAAGAATCTTTGTAGAGTTCTTGTTAGCACCAACAGTACCGTCACCACCCAAGCCCCAGAACTTGCACTCTACTGTACCCTTAGCGGATGTAATAGGAGCTGGCTTAACTTCTGGTAAGCTTAAGTTTGTAACGTCATCAACGATACCGATTGTAAATCTCTTCTTAGGAGCATCTTTCTCAAGTTCTGTATAAATAGCGAAGATAGATGAAGGGCATGTATCCTTGCTACCTAAACCGTAACGACCTGCTGAAACGAGGATGTCATTAAGTCCTGCTTCACGAAGAGTAGTAGCGATATCAAGGTATAATGGCTCACCAAGTGAACCTGGCTCTTTAGTTCTGTCTAATACAGCAATCTTCTTAACTGTCTTAGGAAGAACTTTAAGGAATGCATTAGAAACCCATGGACGATATAATCTTACTTTAATAAGACCAACCTTCTGTCCTGCAGCTGTTAAGTAATCAATTACTTCTTCAGCTACGTCACATACAGAACCCATAGCAACGATTACTCTGTCTGCATCAGCAGCGCCATAGTAATTGAAGAGGTCATAATCTGTACCGAGCTTCTCGTTAATCTTCTTCATGTATTTCTCTACAACAGCTGGAAGAGCATCGTAAACTGAGTTACAAGCTTCTCTGTGCTGGAAGAATACGTCATCATTTTCATGTGAGCCTCTCATTGCTGGATGCTCTGGATTAAGTGCATGCTGTCTGAATGCTTCAACTGCATCCATGTTGCACATTTCTTTAAGGTCTTCATAGTCCCATAATTCGATCTTCTGGATCTCATGAGATGTACGGAAACCATCGAAGAAGTTAAGGAATGGAACCTTTCCTTCAATAGCTGCAAGGTGAGCAACAGGGCTTAAGTCCATAACTTCCTGTGGATTGGACTCAGCGAGCATAGCGAAACCTGTCTGACGGCAAGCGTATACGTCACTGTGATCACCAAAGATATTAAGTGACTGTGTAGCAACGCATCTTGCAGATACATCGAATACACAAGGTAATTGTTCAGCAGCAATCTTGTACATGTTAGGGATCATAAGAAGAAGACCCTGAGATGCTGTGAATGTTGTTGTGATAGCACCAGCTGCAAGAGAACCATGAACGGTACCAGCTGCGCCAGCTTCTGATTGCATTTCGGTTACCTTAACTGTGTTACCGAAAATGTTTTTTCTACCTTCTGCAGACCACTGGTCAACATAGTCGGCCATAGGGCTTGAAGGTGTGATAGGATAGATACCTGCAACTTCTGTGAAAGCATAAGCTACATGAGCTGCGGCGGTATTACCATCCATTGACTGTTTGATTCTAGCCATATTAGTAACATCCTCCTTTAATTTTGGGCGCAAAAAAAGCGCCTGACTATTTAAAATTATAATATGAAAGGGGGTTTTTGTAAACACCAAAACCCCCATAGTTTCCTTAATTATATGTAAAATATAACCCACTAATTTAGTGGGTTATTAAGTATTAAAATATAGTTTATGTTCATTTCCTGTAAGCGCTTGCAAAATCGCCGCCACCGAATTATCCTCAGCCTCAATCACATTTACTGCCTCATGTATCAGCCACAGATAGTGCGCATCCGAATCATTGATGGCATTACATTCTTTAAGATAAGGATTAATTTTGTACATTTCTTCAAGATTGTCCTTGTTAGCAATCTCAAAACATGTGAACTTGGAGCCTTCCGGAACGAAGCCAAGTTGAGATGTAACAGAATCAGAAGGCTTATCTATATGAGCCGGAATCATTATTCCATTAAAAGAGTGCACCAGGTCGTAAACCTCAGTAAAAGAAATATCTGTTGCCGCCAGCAGGAGATGATCCACAGTTCCAATCTGCTCATCTTTTTCGTTCATGATAATCTGGTCGCCGAACCTTAAGGTATCATTCGGAATAGGAAGCTGATGCTTCTCAACGTAGGCATCAAATCTCATGGCATCTTCTAATGTATAAAAAAGACAAACCACATGAACTTCTTCAGATGTGGTAAGTTCCATCCCCGGAATTACCGTAATGCCGTACTCGGCTGCAATCTTTGTGACAGCGGGGCAGTTTTTGCAAGTATTGTGATCTGTGAGCGCAATTACATTCAACTCTTTTAAAGCGCACATTCCCACAATGTTCCCGGGCGTGTTATCGTTATCACCGCAGGGCGAGAGGCAGGAGTGCATATGTAAATCATAATAGAATTTACTCATTATGTCTTACCTTAAAGAATCAATTAATTTTGCTGCATCATAAATAGGAAGTTCTGTGGTGAATACAGCCACATCTTCTGAAGCCGCCTTGGCCTTAAGGGTGTCGTCCATTGTTACGCCTTCGGCCAGCACGATGCAGGATACATCGGTTAAAGTTGCAACTGCAAGAGTATTGACATTACTCATAACTGTAACCCAGCATGAGCCGGATGGAGCCTTGCCCATTGCGATTGACAAAAGGTCGCAGCAGAAGAGTTTGTCCACATCCTTATCAAGTGATACTGATGGTGTCAAAAGTGTAAAATTCCCGTCTTTACTAATATCAGATACTTTCATTTATCCAAACCTCCAAAATTTAATCGCCGCTGATGATGGAAATATCATCAGATAATTTATTAATATATTCTCTTAAAATATGTATACAGTCTCGTTTCTTTGCAACGCCTCTTACGATGTCTTCGGCAAGGGCCTTACATGTAGGAGCACCGCAGCAACCGCAGTCAAGACCAGGGAACTCTTCGCAGAGGGCATCAATCTGAGCCATCTTCGCCATGCTTTCCTTAAGATTATCTGCAAGTTCAAATACAGGCTCATATTCAACGTCGCTGGTCCAGGTTGTCTTATCGTCATCAACATCATCGTGTGGGGCAGTAACAGGAAGATATTTCCTGATATGCTGTAATTTGGCCTTGGCAGCAAAAGGATTCTCAACTGTCATTACGCCGCCTACGCAGCCGCCGTTACATGCATTAAGTTCGATGAACTCAAGGTCTTTATTAAACTTGTCATCCTCTAAATCTTCCAAAACAGAAATAACATTGCCGATACCATCAGCTGCCACATAGGAATCGGAGAGAAGGCCTGCAGCCTCGCCGCCGGTGATACCCCAGGAGATGCCGATTTTGCCAGATCTTACAAGGTCTTCAGGATTAGCAGCAACCTCTGTCATTGCACTGATTAAGGCAGGATAGATATCCTTGATTGCAAGAACATGGTCGATGTCGCTCTTTTCATATCCGATAGGATTCTTAGCAGCCGTAACCTTGGAAGGACAAGGAGATAAGAAGAAAATACCTATTTCCTCGCTCTTTAAGCCGGTCTCATCCATGGCAACCTGCCTTGCCAGCTTTGCTGCAAGTTCAGCAGGCGTAATAAGTGGAAGAAGATTATCCACAAGATTTGGAAATCTCACCTGCACAAGCCTTACAACAGTTGGACATGCGGTACTTATGATAGGCCACTTGTCACGATTTTCGGCAATATATTCTCTTGATTTCTCGGAAATGATTTCTGCCGCTGCAGATACTTCGAATACATCATCAAAACCAAGTTTCTTAATGCCCGTAAGAATGATATTTACATCATCAAGATGATTAACCTGGGCATAAAGAGACGGAGCCGGAAGAGCAACTGTATACTTATACTGCTTGATCGCATCAATAAAATCTCTTTTGGCTTTCTTGGCATGATGAGGGCAGATTCTGATACACTCACCACAATCAATACATTTGTTTTTTGTTATAACCGCTTTGTTGTTTCTTACTCTGATTGCCTGGGTAGGACAGTGCTTGATGCAGTTGGTACAGCCCTTGCACTGATTCTCTAAAAGGTAAACAGAGTTATCATATGAATTATCCAAAAATGTAACCCCCAATAAAGATAATTATTATGTTTTATAAATTGATAGTCATTACAACTGTTGTTCCAACACCAATTTCAGTTGAAATATCGATGGTGTCAGAATTTTTCTTCATATTAGGAAGACCCATACCTGCGCCGAATCCCAAGTTTCGTACATTATCAGGAGCAGTAGAGAAGCCGGCCTGCATAGCCTTGTCGATATCAGGAATGCCCGGACCTCTGTCTGCCAGGGTCATTGTGATTTGTTCCTCACTGATTGTAACGGTAATTTCGCCGCCATAAGCATGAATGACCATGTTGATCTCGCCTTCATAAAGGGCAATGGCAACTCTTCTTATTACGTCAGGTGACACACCCAGCTGTTTGAGTTTCTTCTTTACATCGGAAGAAGCTTCACCCGCTCTGGTAAAATCCTCGTTGCTTACTTGATATTTTAATTCCATAAGATTAGGCATCCATTTTACCTCCTCTTAATCCGCTTTCATATAAAAGACCGCAGGCAGAAAACATTCTGTGTCCTGTGGAAAGGATAGGAAGATTATTCTCCTTAGCCATTTCAATCATGGCTTCATCAGGCTTCTTGCCCCTTACGAAAATAATGCAAACGATATCCATCATATCAGCTGTTCTGATAACCTGTGGGTTGCAAAGTCCGGTAAGAAGAGCGCAGCTTGTCTTGGCAAAGGCAAGAACATCGCTCATCATGTCTGAACCGCAGGCTGTGCGAACTTCTACATCCAGCAAATCCTCGCCGGTTATAACTTCGCAGTCTAAAAGATTCTTTATTTCACCAACTGTCATTTGTTCCTCCATAAAAATTAACTGTAAAATCCCCGCCAAACTCATTTTTGGCATACAAAAATACATATTAATTATATCACAAGAGCGGTGCTTTTCAACAAATTAGACAAAAAATAATAAATATTTAATTAGTTTTATGTAGAAAATTGATAAAAAATAAGATAGAATATATTTGCACGATTTTAGCAACTTAACATACCAGTTTAGTGTGTAGATATATATTTTATATTATGATAAAATGTTCAAAGGTTTGACTAGATTGTTGCAAGGTGCTTGCAACTTTTAGTATATATTTATTTGTTAAAAAAATATCAAGGAGGTTTTTTAAGGATGAGTTCAAAGAAGACAGCAATTCCTTTTACAGGAACAAAAGAGCAAGAAGAAAAACTCATGCAAGTCATCGCTGAACACAAGGATCTGAAGGGCGCTTTAATGCCTGTAATGCAGAAGGCTCAGGATATCTACGGATATCTTCCTATCGAAGTACAGACAATGATTGCGGATGGTCTTGGCGTACCTTTGGAAAAAGTGTATGGTGTTGCAACATTCTATTCACAGTTCTCCCTTAATCCAAAGGGCAAGTATCAGATTTCTGTATGTTTAGGTACAGCCTGCTACGTTAAGGGTTCTGGTGATGTTTATTCCAAGCTTGAGGACGTTCTTGGAATCAAGGGTGGAGAGTGCACCCCTGACAGAAAATTCTCATTGGATGCATGCCGTTGCGTCGGAGCATGTGGTCTGGCTCCAGTTATGATGATCAACGATGAAGTTTATGGTCGTCTTACACCTGACCAGATTCAGGGAATCATTGATAAATACAATGATTAATTAATGTACTGTTATATAATCGGGGTACTTGGTTATGATGTCAGAAATTGCCATGAGCGTTTTGGATGTTGCTGAGAATTCAGTAAGAGCAAAGGCTACATGGGTACGTATCGAGGTTTTGGTAGATGAAGCAGCGGATTCACTTATTGTTTCTATAGAAGATAATGGCTGCGGTATGAGTGAAGAACAGGTCAGGAAAGTTTCCGATCCATTCTTTACCACAAGAACCACAAGAAAAGTTGGTCTTGGGGTGCCATTCTTTAAGGAAGCATGCGAGTGTACCGGCGGGGATTTTACAATCGAGTCTAAAGAGGGGGTAGGAACCAAGTTTACTGCCAGATTTGTTTTATCACATATCGACAGAATTCCTCTTGGAGACATAAACGGAAGTATACATCAGTTGGTGACTTTCAGGGAAGAAATCAACTGGATATACAGATACAAATTTAATGATAAGGAATTCACCATGGATACCGCAGAATTCAGGGAAGTATTAGGTGATATTTCATTCAAGACCAAAGATGTTTCAGATTATATAATGGAATATTTAAACGAAAACAAATTCTCCGTAGATGGCGGAAGAGACATTTAATGAAAATAATTAGGAGGAAAGCATAATGAAATCTCTTGAAGAATTAAAAGCTATTAGAGAGAAAATGCAGAGCCAGGTAGTCTTAAGAACTGAGAGCGAAGCTGAAACAAGAGTTGTAGTTGGTATGGCTACATGTGGTATCGCAGCTGGTGCTCGTCCAGTATTGGTTGCATTATCAAATGCAGTTAATGAAAAAGGACTTGAAGGCGTATCTGTAACTCAGACAGGTTGTATCGGTTTATGTCAGTATGAGCCAATCGTTGAAGTAATTCAGCCTAACAAAGAAAAAGTTACATATATTCATATGACACCTGAGAAGGCTCTTGAAGTTGTTGATCAGCATCTTGTAAGAGGTCAGGTTGTTGAGAAATATACAATTGGTACAGAATTAAAATAAATTGAGGAGGACAAATTAATGTATCGTTCACATGTATTAGTATGCGGTGGTACAGGTTGTACTTCCTCAGGAAGTCAACAGATCATCGATGCATTCGAAAGCGAGATCAAGAAGAATGACCTTGCTGAAGAAGTTGCAGTAGTACGTACAGGTTGCCACGGTTTATGTGCACTTGGTCCAATCGTACTTATTTATCCGGAAGGATCTTTCTACTCAATGGTTAAGCCGGAAGACGTTGCTGAAATCGTTTCAGAGCATCTTTTAAAGGGTAGAGTAGTTACAAGACTTTTATATCAGGAAACAGTTAAGGAAGAAGAAGTTGTTCCTCTTGCTGAAACAGGTTTCTATAAGAAGCAGATGAGAGTTGCTCTTCGTAACTGTGGTGTTATCAACCCAGAGAACATTGAAGAGTATATCGCAGTTGATGGTTATCAGGCACTTGGTAAAGTTTTAACTGAGATGACACCTGAAGATGTAATCCAGACACTTCTTGATGCAGGTCTTCGTGGCCGTGGTGGTGCTGGTTTCCCTACAGGTCAGAAGTGGAAACTTGCCAGAACTTTAGTTCCTGATGCAGATCAGAAATATGTATGTTGTAATGCCGACGAAGGTGACCCGGGTGCATTCATGGATCGTTCAGTACTTGAAGGTGATCCACATGTTGTACTTGAAGCTATGGCAATTGCTGGTTATGCAATTGGTGCTAATCAGGGTTATATCTACGTAAGAGCTGAGTATCCTATAGCTATTGAAAGATTACAGATCGCAATCGGACAGGCAAGAGAATACGGCTTACTTGGTAAGGATATCTTCGGAACAGGCTTTGATTTTGATATCGACTTAAGATTTGGTGCTGGTGCATTCGTTTGTGGTGAGGAAACAGCCCTTATGACTTCTATCGAAGGTAACAGAGGTGAGCCTCGTCCACGTCCACCATTCCCAGCTGTTAAAGGTTTATTTGCTAAGCCAACAGTACTTAACAACGTTGAGACATATGCTAACATTCCACGTATCATTTTAAATGGTGCTGAGTGGTTCGCATCAATGGGTACAGAGAAGAGCAAGGGTACAAAGGTATTCGCTCTTGGTGGAAAGATTAACAACACAGGTCTTGTAGAAGTTCCTATGGGTACAACACTTCGTGAAGTTATTGAGGATATCGGTGGTGGTATTCCTAATGGCAAGAAGTTCAAGGCTGCTCAGACAGGTGGTCCTTCAGGTGGATGTATCCCAGCAGAGCACTTCGATATCCCTATTGATTATGATAACCTTATTGGTATCGGTTCCATGATGGGTTCTGGTGGACTTATCGTTATGGATGAAGACAACTGTATGGTTGATATCGCTAAGTTCTTCTTAGAGTTCACTGTAGACGAGTCTTGTGGTAAGTGTACACCTTGCCGTATCGGTACTAAGAGATTATATGAAATGCTTGATAAGATTACTAAGGGTCAAGGTACCTTAGAAGACTTAGACAAGATGGAAGAGTTATGCTACTACATCAAGGCTAACTCACTTTGTGGTCTTGGTCAGACAGCTCCTAACCCTGTTCTTTCAACACTTCGTTACTTCAAAGATGAGTATATTGCTCACGTAGTTGACAAGAAGTGTCCAGCAGGCGTATGTAAAGATCTTCTTTCATTCTCTATTGATAAAGAGAAGTGTGTTGGCTGTGGTATGTGTGCTAAGCAGTGTCCTGCTTCAGCTATTTCAAAGACAGATTATATCGCTCCTGGTAAGAAACTTCCTGCAATGGCAATTGACACATCCAAGTGTGTTAAGTGTGGTGCATGTATGTCAACATGTAAGTTCAAAGCTATTTCTAAAGGGTAACAAAAGTAAAAGATTTTACAGGGAAGCCTGTTAAAAGGCTTAAGGATATTATTTAGGAGGTAAATTTAATGGAAACCGTTAAAGTTAAAATAAATGGTGTTGAAGTAGATGCACCTAAAGGCTCTTCCATATTAGCAGCAGCAAAGCTTGCCGGAATCGATATTCCTACTTTATGTTACTTAAAGGAAATCAATGAAATCGGCGCTTGTCGTATCTGTATGGTAGAAGCTAATGAAGGCAGAGGACCTAGATTGGTAGCTGCTTGTGTATATCCTGTTTCAGAGGGTATGGAAGTATGCACAAATTCACCAAAGGTATTGGAAAGCAGAAAGAAAACACTTCAGCTTATCTTATCTGACCATGATAAGAAATGTTTATCATGTGTACGTAGTGGTAAGTGTGAACTTCAGAAGCTTTGCAAGGACTATGGCGTAGATGATGAGAATAAGTACGAAGGCGTTGTAAACGAATTCGAACTTGATGAATCTGCAGCACATATGGTAAGAGATAACAACAAGTGTATCAATTGCCGTCGTTGTATCGCAGTTTGTGAGAAGAATCAGGGTATTGGCGTTATCGGCGCTAATAACAGAGGTTTCATCACAGAGATTTCTTCTCCATTTGGTATGGGACTTGCTGAGACAGCCTGCGTATGCTGTGGTCAGTGTATCGCTGCTTGTCCTACAGGTGCTATTTATGAGAAGTCAGATATTGATAAGATCTTAGCAGCTATTGCAGATCCTGAGAAGCATGTTGTTGTTCAGACAGCTCCTGCTGTTAGAGCAGCACTTGGTGAAGCATTTGGTCTTCCAATCGGAACAGGTGTTGAAGGCAAGATGGTTGCAGCTCTTAGAAGAATCGGATTCGAGAAAGTATTCGATACAGATTTTGCAGCTGACGTAACAATTATGGAAGAAGCTCATGAACTCTTAGACAGAGTTACAAATGGTGGTGTACTTCCAATGATCACATCTTGTTCACCAGGATGGATTAAATATTGTGAGCATTACTATCCAGATCAGCTTGAGCACTTATCATCATGTAAGTCACCTCAGCAGATGTTTGGTGGTATTCTTAAAACATATTACGCACAGAAGATGGGCTGGGATCCTAAGTCAATCGTATCTGTCAGCGTAATGCCATGTACAGCTAAGAAGTTCGAAATTGGTCGTGAAGATCAGAGCGCTGCTGGTGTTCCAGATCTTGATTACACAATGACAACAAGAGAACTTGCAAGAATGATTGAGAGATGTTCAATCAACTTCCTTGCTCTTCCTGATGAGACATTTGATGATCCTATGGGTGAGAGTACCGGTGCTGCAGTTATCTTCGGTGCAACCGGTGGTGTTATGGAAGCAGCTCTCAGAACAGCTGTATGGAAACTTACAGGCCAGACTAATGACAGCCCAATCGAATTCAAGGAAGTTCGTGGTATGGAAGGCATCAAGGAAGCTACATACAAAGTTAACGATCTTGAAGTTAAGGTTGCTATCGCTTCAGGTCTTGCTAATGCAAAAGTTATCATGGATAAGATCAGAGCCGGTGAAGCTGATTACACATTTGTTGAAGTTATGGCTTGCCCAGGCGGCTGTATTAACGGTGGTGGACAGCCACAGGTACCTGCACACATCCGCAATTTTGTTGACTATCGTTCACTTCGTGCAGGTGCATTATACAAATATGATGAGACTATGCCTGTTCGTAAGTCACATGAGAACAAATCTGTACTTAAGTTATATGAAGAGTTCTTCGGTGAACCAAACAGCCATAAGGCACATGAAGTTTTACATACAACCTATGTAAAGAGAAAAATTCATGAAATTTAATTAACCTTAAAAACCTTGTATTTTATATAATTTTTAATGCATATCTCAGCGGAGATTATTCTCCGCTGAGTTTTATGCGTTATTAAGAACGTTATTATAAATGGACTATTAGTGGGTATATAGTTTTAATCTGGGGAGCGTTATTATGATAAAGAAAAGGTTGGTTACAATATTACTTGCTTTATCATTAGCATCAGCCATGTTTATGAGCGGATGTGAAGATGAAGTTTCTGATGTTACTGAAACTGAAGTAGTTGAGACTGTTGAGGAAGCAGTGGATGAAACTACAGAAGAAACAGATACAGTTGATGAAGATGAAAATGGTTCAGCAGATAATGCTGATGAAACAATAGATGATACTGCCAAGGAAGATGTTGATAATTCCGAGGCTGATAAAGAAGAAACAAAAGAAGACAGTACTGAGAAAAAGGAAGAAGAAGCATTCCATGTTGAATCAGCAGATATTCTTATGTTCGTAAAAAAGGCCGTTAATGTACGTACTGGCCCTAATACCAATTATGAGAGAATTGGTTCACTTGAAAAGGGAACAGATGTTGAAGTTACAGGTGTAGCTGATACAGGATGGTACAGAATTAAATATAATGGACAGGTTGGATATGTTTCCAACAAATTCCTTATATCAGAAGAAGAATATAAAGTTTTGGAGACTGCAGAGAACGCAGCCAAAGAAGCTGCCAAGGAAGCAACAAAACTTGTTGAGCAGGGTAATCTCGAAATAAGTTCTACTGATGCCCGGAAGATGGCTCAGGATATTATCTCACAGGAGACTAATCTTACACCTGAACAACAGCAGCAAATTATAGATGATATTGCAGCCAAGATAGAGCAGTCAGTTAAGGAAGCTGCAGCGCAGGCTCAGCAACAGCAGACGCAGGCTGCAAGTACAGGTACCGATACAGGAAGAGTTGTTGCTCTTTGTAATGAATACAGAGCAAATGCAGGACTTGGTGGATTAACTGAAGATGCCACGCTTGATGCCATGGCAGCTCAGAGAGCACAGGAAATAGCCCAGTCATTTAGTCATACAAGACCTGACGGAAGAGACTGTTCATCTATTTATGATGATTATGGATATTCCTGGATGGCTTGTGGAGAGAATATTGCAGCAGGACAGACGTCTGCTGATGAAGTTATGACCAGCTGGATGAATTCAGAAGGTCATAAAGCAAATATACTTAGCGGGAATTTTAACCGAATAGGAGTTGCATGCTATTCAGATCCTAATAGCGCATACGGATACTATTGGGTTCAGGTATTCTCGGATTAAAAAGAAAGTTGTTAAGGAGACTAAGCAGAATGAAACAATTTACATCAGATGAACTCAGAAAGACATGGAAAAAGTTCTATATCGAGAGAGGTCATGTTGACGTTGGAGCTGTATCTTTGGTATCAGATGGTTCCACAGGAGTACTTTTTAATGTTGCAGGTATGCAGCCTTTGATGCCTTACCTTCTTGGTGAGAAGCATCCAATGGGAACCAGGCTTTGCAATGTGCAGGGTTGTGTTCGTACCAATGATATTGATTCAGTTGGTGACAAGAGCCACGTAACATTCTTTGAAATGATGGGCTCATGGAGTCTTGGAGATTATTTTAAGGAAGACAGATGTAAATGGAGCTATGAACTTTTAACCGAAGTATTCGGATTTGATGCAGATCATCTTGCATCTACTGTTTTTGCAGGTGATGAGAATGCACCAAGAGATGAAGAAGGTGCAGGATATCGTATTGCTTCAGGTTTCAAGAAAGAGAATATTTATTATCTTCCTGCAGAAGATAACTGGTGGGGACTTGAATATGGTCCATGTGGTCCTGACTCTGAGATGTTCTATATTGCAGATGTTCCGGACTGTGGTCCAAACTGTGGTCCTGGCTGCAGTTGTGGTAAATACACCGAGCTTGGTAATGACGTATTCATGCAGTATGAGAAACTTAAAGATGGTTCTTTAGTTCCTCTTAAGCAGAAGAATGTTGATACTGGATGGGGTCTTGAGAGAAACCTTGCATTCTTAAACGGAACTAAGGATGTTTACAAGACAGACCTTTTTGCTCCTGTAATTGCAGCAATTGAGAAGGCTTCAAACAAGTCCTATGATGCAGATGATAATTATTCCAGGTCAATGAGAATTCTTGCTGACCACACAAGAACAAGCGTTATGCTTATTGGTGATGAAGCTAAGCTTCTTCCATCCAATGCTGGTGCAGGATATGTACTTAGAAGACTTATCCGCCGCGCAGTTCGTCATGCAAGAATGCTTGAACTTAAGAAAGAAGATATTCTTTCACTTGCTACAATTTATATTGATGAAATCTATAAAGAGAGTTATCCAAATCTTTCCAAAAACAGAGCATTTGTGCTTGATGAACTTAAGAAAGAAATCGAGAGATTTGAATCTACACTTGAAAATGGTATGAAGGAATATAAGAAAATCCTTGATACAGCCAAAACTGCTGGTTCAAAGGAAATCTCCGGTAAAGATGCTTTCTACCTTTATGATACATTTGGATTCCCGTTTGAGTTAACTGAAGAACTCGCAGGGGAAGAAGGAATCGGAGTTGACCAAGATGGCTTTAAGACTTCAATGGAAGAGCAGAAGCAGAAAGCACGTGAAGGACAGAAGTTCGCAGCAAAACTTGATTCTGACCTTAATATTTTTGATGAGCTTGGTGATGATGTTAAGACTGAATTCATCGGTTATGATTCATTAACAGGTGAAGATATTATTGCAGGTATTGGTTCTGGCGATTCTCTTGTTGATAAATTAAACAAGGGTGATGAAGGAACAATTGTGGTTAAAACCACACCTTTCTATGCTACCATGGGTGGTCAGAAGGGTGACCTTGGTATTATTAAAACAGCCGATGGTGTATTCGAAGTTACAGATACAATTAAGCTTACCTCTAACAGAGTAGGCCATGTTGGTAAATGTATTGAAGGCTCCATCGCTAAGGGCGCCAAGGCAGAACTTTTGGTTGATACTTTAATCAGATCATATACATGTAAGAACCATTCAGCTACACACCTTATGCAGAAAGCACTTCAGACTGTACTTGGTGATAATGTTCACCAGCAGGGTTCATACCAGGATAATGAGAGAACAAGATTTGACTTCTCTTATGGTCAGGCTATGACAAAAGAAGAAATTGCCAGGGTTGAAGATCTTGTAAATGAATGGATTCAGGCAGACTTCCCTGTAATTACAAAGGTTTGCAATATTGAAGAAGCCAAACAGCTTGGTGCAATGGCATTATTCGGAGAAAAATACGGCGAAAGCGTAAGAGTTGTTATGATGGGTGATTCCAAGGAATTCTGTGGTGGTACTCACGTAGCACATACAGGTGAAATCAGACTCTTCAAGATTCTCTCTGAAAGCGGTGTTGCAGCTGGTGTTAGAAGAATAGAAGCAGTTACCGGCGACAATGCTGTTAACTACTATAAGGATATGGAAGCAAAGCTATTTGAAGCCGCAGCTGTAGTTAAGAGTAATCCGGACGGACTTGCAGCCAAACTTAATTCAATGATGGCTGAGATTAAGGCTCTTAATTCAGAAATAGAATCTCTTAAGTCAAAGGCAGCCAAAGAGTCCTTAGGCGATGTTATGGACAATGTAACAGAGGTTAAGGGTGTTAAACTCATTGCAGCCAAGTTATCAGGCGTTGATATGAATGCCCTTAGAGACTTAGGTGACCAGCTTAAGACAAAACTTGGCGAAGGTGTTATTGTACTTGTATCTGAAACAGATGGCAAGGTTAATATCATGACAATGGCTACTGATGATGCAATCTCCAAAGGTGCTCATGCTGGTAACCTTATTAAGGCAATCGCTCCTAAGGTTGGAGGCGGCGGTGGTGGAAGACCTAATATGGCCCAGGCCGGCGGCAAGAATCCTGCAGGTATTGATGATGCCATTAATGAAGCAAAGGTTCAGCTTGAGGGTATGATTAAATAATAAGAAGGCTTTGTTATTAAAGGAAGCTTATAAATACAATATTCTTAGGTTAAAAAGTTATTGACGAGTTTGATTTATTCAGTTATAATAGGGATTGTGCGAAAGAAAACCTTACAGTCGGGCACGATTTTATGACTGAGAAGGAGGGTAGAAGAAGATGTCAAAAGTTGAAGTAAAAGATAATGAAACTTTAGATAGCGCATTACGTCGTTTTAAGAGAAGTTGCGCAAAACAGGGTATCTTACAGGAAATCCGTAAGAGAGAACATTACGAGAAGCCTAGCGTTAAGCGTAAGAAAAAGAGCGAAGCTGCTAGAAAGCGTAAATATAATTAATAAGTAAGATAAAGCCACATTTTGATAATGTGGCTTTTTTGTTCAAAAACAGTAAAGAGTGAGGGATAAATTGTATTTTAGGGAACATCCGGTGCTATATATAGTGATTGCTTTTGCTTTGCTATGTGTGGTTTTACTCGTTATAAACATAATAGATTTAAACAGATTTATAGTCAGAAAATATGTTATTAAGACTGCGAAGGTTGGTAAGGAAAAAAGAATAGTATTTCTTACGGATCTTCATCTTAAGAGTTACGGAGAGAATAACTCAAAACTTATTAAGGCTATAGATAAACTTAAGCCGGATTACCTTCTTTGCGGCGGCGATATGATAGTAGCAACGCCGGGAGTTGATAATAAGGTTGCTTTTGATTTGTTTAGGAAACTGTCAAAGAAGTATAAGATTTATTATGCTTTGGGAAATCATGAGTTCAGGGCTAAAATCTATCCTCAGAAATACGGGGAGATGTATCAGGAATTTGACAGCGTTTGTAAGGAATGTGGTATCAGGATTCTTAGTAATGAGAAACTTGAACTTGAAGATAATATAACTCTATACGGCCTTGAGATAGCGCCTGATTATTATAAAAGATTCAGGGTATATCCAATGGAAGACAGTTATATTGAATCAGTCCTTGGAGCAGTTGATAAGGAGAAGTTTAATATTTTGCTTGCCCATAATCCTGATTACAGTGATAAATATGGCATATGGGGCTGCGATGTATCCCTTTCAGGCCATGTGCATGGTGGACTTATCAGACTTCCGTTTGTAGGCGGAATAGCATCTCCAAATGTAAGATTCTTCCCTAAGTATAATGGCGGAATCTATACTGTTGGAAATACCAAAGCAGTGGTTAGCTGCGGGCTTGGAACACATACGCTGCCACTCAGGCTTTTTGACCCGGCTGAACTTACTTTACTTGTGTTAAAAGCCTAAAAATGGTATAATTAAATTTACCCTGCGTTAGAGTAGGAGTTGTTTATATAGGTGATTTTTAAATGGCATTAGAGGTTAAGTTAGAAGCATTTGAAGGACCACTTGATCTGCTTTTACATCTTATAGAAAAGAATAAAGTTGATATATATGATATTCCAATTGCTGAGATAACAAGACAGTATATGGAATATATTAAGGCTATGGAAACCGAGGATATGAACGTAATGAGTGAATTCCTGGTTATGGCTGCCACACTTCTTGATATTAAATGTAAGATGCTGCTTCCGGCTGAGGTTAATGAAGAGGGGGAAGAGGAAGACCCAAGAGCCGAGCTGGTTGAAAAACTTATTGAATATAAGATGTGTAAATATATGTCCATGGAACTTAAGGATATGAGATTCGATGCTGACAAGCATATGTATAAGAATCCGACAATTCCTAAGGAAGTCCTTGAATACAAGGCTCCTGTTGATTATAATGAACTGCTGGCTGATGCCAATCTTGAGGCCTTGAGCAGGATTTTTGAAGAGGTATTAAAAAGAGCCGAGGACAAAATCGACCCAATCAGAAGCAAGTTTGGCGAGATCAAGAAAGAGAATGTTGATCTTGAGAAGAAGCAGGAAGTTGTTTTTGGATATTTAAGAAGTCATAAGCATTGTTCATTCAGAAATCTGCTTTCTGAACAACGAAGCAAAATGGACACAATTGTTACGTTCCTGATTTTGCTCGAACTTATCAAAATCAGCGCCGTTGTCGTTAAACAGGAATCTGAAAAAGATGATATTGATATTGAATGTGTAAATATTGATGATAATCTGGGAATGCTTTTGGAAAGTTGAGGTAATATAGTTTGGATAAAAAGGAAGCTTACGGTACAATTGAAGCCATACTTTTTGCAGTTGGAAACTCTGTGGAAATTGAAACAATTGCCACAGCTTTAGATGCATCTAAAGAAGAAGTTTTGGAATATATAGATGATATGCAGACTGAATATGCGAAGAAGAACAGAGGAATTCAGATAGTCAGACTTGAGAACAGCGTACAGCTCAGAACCAAGGATGATTATTATGATGCCCTTATTAAGGTGACCAATGTTCCGAAGAAGCAGACTCTGTCTGATTCAGCATATGAAGTATTGTCTATTGTGGCTTATAAACAACCTGTTACAAGAATGGATGTTGAGAAAGTCAGGGGGGTTAACTCAGATCACATCATTAACAGACTGGTAGAATTGTCACTTATTGAAGAAAAGGGAAGACTTAATGCTCCGGGTAAACCAATAGTGTTCGGAACAACAGAGCAGTTCCTTCGTTCATTTGGGGTGGCATCCCTGGAAGAATTACCGGAAATGAGTAATGATATGATTGAAGAATTCAAGGTAGAAGCAGAAAAGGAAGTTGAAGTTAACCTGAAGATGGACGTGTAAGTTATGGAAGAAAGTAAAGAAAAAGAAGTTATTAAAGAAGTAAAATCAAACGACGCATCAAAAAGAAGAAAGAGAGTAAATGCAATAAAGAGAATCATAATTATTATGATTATCCTGGGGATTATTTTTCCAAATCTGATGTGTATGTATCTCTTTGTCAAGATTGAGAAGATTAATTCAAGACTTGATGCAATTGATGTGGCTATTTCGGAAATCAATGATAAGTTTGTGGTTGAAGAAGTGCAGACAGAAGAACCTGTATATTATTCTCCTGAAAAACTCGAAGAACTGGTTATTCCTGTTGATAATGAAAACATTGTATCTGACAGTGAAATTTATGAAGGCAGAAAAAGAGTTTATTTAACTTTTGATGACGGCCCAAGCAAGTATACCGATGAAATACTGGATATTCTTAATGAATATAATATCAAGGCTACATTCTTTGTACTTGCCAAAGACGGATATGATGACCAGTATAACAGAATCGTAAGAGAGGGTAATACTCTTGCAATTCATTCATATTCACATGATTATAATACAATTTATGCATCTGAGGATTCATTCCGCGAGGATGTAACAGCCGTAGCTGATTATGTTTATAATGTTACGGGACTTAAGGTAAAATTCTACAGATTCCCGGGTGGCTCATCCAACAGGGTATCAAGCGTTCCAACCAGCAGTTTTATCAATATACTTAATGAGAATAATCTGGTATATTATGATTGGAATGTGGCATCAGGTGATGCAGTATCAAATCCTTTAAGTGCCAGCCAGATTTATAATAATGTTATTAATGGATGTGCAGGCAGAGATGACTGTGTTGTACTTATGCATGATGCAGTAGGTAAACATTCAACAGTTGAAGCACTTCCTTCAATTATAGAGAAACTTCAGAGTGAAGGCGCAGTATTCCTTCCTATTACTGAAGGAACTAATCAGATTACTCATAAGATTAATGATTGACCTAAAGGAGTAAAAGATGGGATTTTTTAGCAACCTAAGAGAGGATATCGCTCAGGCAGTTAATGAACTTACTGAGGAGAATGCTGATAAGGAGATTAATGAGGCAAAAGAGCAGATAAGAATGGATCTTGAAGCCATGGAGGAGAAGGATTACTTTCAGATGCATGCTGAAAGTGTATCGGGTTATCAGGCTGAAGAGACAAACATTAATGGTATCAATGTTGCTATAGCTCCGGAGACAGCAGAATCTACGGATAATACGGAAGAAGAAGAGAAGATTCCTGAAGAAGAGCGCAAAATCGAAATAATTCCAAGAGATGTGGAAAATATCGAAGAGATAATGGATGAGTCCGTGGATAATAATGGAGATCCAGCTCAGGCTGAAATGCAGGATGCAGATGATGTACAAAATGCAGATATGCAGGATGCAGCATATGCCGAAGAGTCTTCACCTTCAGATAATACAAATGAAGAATTCGTGGTTGAAACCACAAATGATACAGAAAATGCTAAAGAAGAAATTGATGATTCATTAGATGAACTTCTTGAATTTATCGATAATAACAGTATTGATGACTTACTTGTACTTGACGGTGCAGATGAAAATGAGATGGAAGAAGTCAAGAATGAGTATGGTGAAATTAATACTGCAGATGAAGAAAGAATAAATGCAAGAATAGAAGAAACAATAGCCGAA
>JAEEGL010012723.1_pt1 | contig 20754 bp, 17 predicted proteins | sample 9134231 | NCBI WGS metagenome assembly JAEEGL01 (sample SAMN16246548, study PRJNA631951) | gut metagenome | biome: gut microbiome; feature: rumen; material: fiber-attached | host: Bos | place: Iran: Karaj | collected 2018-10
CACGCATTAAATTCATTCCCATTTCATATAGTAATGATTTAGTTGCTTCTTCATATTTTTCTTCTTTAGCCAATTTTTTCCAATCTTCTATTTCCTCATATTTCATATTTTTTCCTACTTTCTTCCCTTTGCTATCTTTTCTAATTTTGTTTCTTTTTCTAAAGCTTTCTTAATCATATCCGCTCTTTTTTTATCTTGTTTCTTATCTTTTTTTAATTCATTTTCATATGCAAGTTCAATTGCAGTTTTACTTTGCTTTTTACTTTTATCTGTTCCAGTAAATGTAGTAAATCTATTATATTGTGTATGACAAATTGCAAGTGCAAGCGCATCTGCCGTATCATCTAATTTTGGCATATTTTCCATTTTTAGATGTTTTTTTATCATATCCATAACTTGAGTCTTTGTTGCTCTACCATATCCTGCCACAGCCTGTTTTGCTTGAATAGGAGTATATTCATATATATCTATGCCGTGTTTTGCAATACTATTAATAATTACTCCTCTTGCCTCTGCAACTTTAATACCAGTAGTAATATTGGTATTAAAGTATAAATCTTCTATTGATGCTGCATCAATTTTAGGATATCTATCTAAAATACTTTCTAAATCTTCTTCTATTTTATTTAGTCTTTTTGGAAAATAACTATTTTCTGCAGTAGTTATACATCCATATTCAATTACTTTATATCTATTATTTGTATAATCTATCAATCCATAACCTATTCTTCCAAAGCCTGGATCTATCCCTAGTATAATCATAAAAGCCTCCTAGATAACAAAATTATACTATTAAAACACCAAATTGTAAACAATAAAAAATAGAAGAAGACTTAAGTCCTCTCCTATCCATGCGTTTTAAAGTATTCAATGATTAGAGCAGCATCTTCAGCATTAACCCTACCATCATTATTCATATCTCCTTTAGCTAAATTTTCTACGGTTTGAGCATTTGTTTTAAAGATTTCAATAGCATCTGCTGCATCATCTGCATTTATCTTTCCGTCTTCATTAATATCTCCTTTTAAGAAAGACATACCAGCTTTAATAGTGCCTTTCATGGTTATATTTTCATTTTCTATTATATAGCTATTTGCAAGATTTGTTTTAGTTAAAGCAACACTAATATATACTGTTTTATCTTCTCCAACTTCCGGAGTATCGAAAAGAGCAAGAACAGTATAATCTTTCTTTATTTCTAATTTGTCTTTATCTAAAACCCCTTCAAAAATAACGTCTAGTACATTTACCTCATTTTCTCCATCATAAACTTTTTCATCTAATGTTGCAGATTTAACTCTAATAGTAATAGGCTTAACTTCAACATTTATAGTTTTTGTAACATGCGCCAAAGTAAGTGTTTCTTCAATATCTATTGTTATTTGTGTACTTCCCGCATAATTATTTGAACTCACTAAAATATTTGAATTATCATCTACTAAAATATTGGCAATATTATTATCGTTTGGAGTAACACTAAATTTATTTTTAGAAATATTCAATTTTCCAACACTTACATCAGAATCTCCATAATTAATAGTTATATCCTTTAAATTGTTTAAATTAATCTTTTTCTTTATATAGCAGATTTTATAATTTAACGTATAATATTTTATATCTGACGAATAATTTTCATATAGCTTTTCATCTTCAATAATTGGATATGATATCTCATTAGCAGTATTTACAAACAATGAATCAGTTTCTTCAAATATTACTTTTTCATTATTTTCACTTAAATTTTTATTATATATTCTTGTTTTAGCTGCTTCAAATTCTTGCTTTTTAGTATTTAAAATATTTTCAATGTTTTCATTTTCTTCTACTTCAAGTTTTGTTGTACCATTATCTGAGAAGAAAACATTTACATCCGCTTTATTTGTAGTAACTGTAAATGTCTTTGTTGCCTTCATGTTTCCAACAACATCATATGCTACTACATAAACTGTATATTTAGAATTTACAGTTAAATTTTTAAACTCTCTTGAAAAAGTCACATTATTATTTGTTCCTACTGGTTCACTTTGTTCAACCAAATATGCAATTTCTTGACCAGATGCATCTTCTAGATGCCATTCAACTCTAGATAATCCACTCTCACTATCATTAAATTTAATTTGTACCTTAAAGCTAGTTTTAGATAAATCTAATAGTTCAATTTCGCTTATTAGACCCGGATTAATAACATCAATATTATCAACTTGCACTTGTTTATATGCAACTCTTCCATCACTATCTTTTAGCCATACATAGTTTGTTCCTGGGATTCTTGTTTCATATGTTACATCAATAAAAGTATTTGAATTTGTTGTTTTCCATTCAGATGTAGATGGTGTATTTGAAGAATTTGTAATTGAATAATTAGTAATATTAACACTATCCATAGCTGAAATTTTAATTCTATTATATGTAGACCATTCTGTCATTGTTGTAGCAGCACTAATAAATACCGGTTTAGCAAATTTATCCACATTAAAATCCACATATCCTTTACCATAATAAATATCTTTACCTGTATTACCTAAATCTACTACGTTTTTAGTAAGTTCTGCATCTACTTGATCAAAAGTATAATCTGGATGTTCAAGTTTTACTAAAGCAGCTGCAGTGGCAAGACAAGGGCTTGCAAAAGATGTACCAGATGTAAGTACATAAGCATCTTGACCAGTAATTCCAGGTAAGACTATATTATGTCCTGGCATTGAATAATTAATTGATGAACCATAATTACTAAAATCACATCTTTGTTTGTCTTCATCTATAGCAGCTACTCCATATGCATAGTCACTTGCTGCAGGATATTCAACAGCTGTTACTCATTCATTTGCAGAGTTTCCTGCTGCACAACACACTATTACACCAGCATTTCTAGCTCTTCTTAAAGTACTATCATACATTGTTTGATTATTAGGACTAACATCTGATATTTTAGAACCCAAACTAATGTTAATAACATCCACATTTTGATATACTGCACCTATACCAGAAAAAACAGCAGATAAATATCCTCTACCTTTATCATCCATAACTTTTATTGGTACAATTTTTACGTTATTAGGTGTAGCTTCTGCAATTACGCCAGCTACTGCAGTTCCATGTCCGTTATCATCTGTAACATTTGTATTATTAGAAATGTAATTATGGGCATATGTATAATCTATTCTATCTCCATAATCTGTTCCTTTAAACACCTCATGTGATGAATAAACGCCTGTATCTAAAACTGCAACTCTTACTGTATTTGTATTATTAGAATAGTTTAAATACTTTTTATACATATCCATTCCGCAAAAAGCTGTACCCCATGCAGAATTCATATTATTTAGCTCTGAAACTTCAGCCTCTTCATCTGAAGCATATACTTTTACATCTCTAGAAATATTAATTATTTGACTATTTTGACATAGTTCATAATATGCTTCTTTAGTACTTTTTGCATCATTATATTTAACAACATAAATATCATCTACAACAGGATTTATTTCTTTTAAATTATCTGTATTTAAAATATCTACATTCTCTGTTTCAACAATTAATGCCTCAGATGAATATGGATTTGTAATTACAACTTCTCCATTAGCATATTCAACTTCACCTGTTAAATTATCTTCAAGAAATTCTTTAAAACTGCTAGTTTTAACTATTGTATCTAACTCATCCTCACTTATTCCAAAAAGCTCTGTCATTTGAACTTCTTCTTCATCTACAATAGCTACTTTTGAGTTTAAATCCAATGAAATGTCCCACATATTATCATTAATGTTTTCTACAGTCTGCGCTGTAATACAGATTGGGACATCTACATTATTAATAACCACATCTATATCATCTTTTACAAGACTTTTTATATCATTTTTACTAACCTTTGTAATACCAAATACTAATACTAATGCCAATATACAAAATACTGGAATTAAAAATTTCAAAACTCTTCTTTTCATAATATCTCATACCTTTACTATTCTATTATTTCACATAAGTATTACTTTTTCAACAATAATCCAAAATTTAAATGAAAATGAAAAAAAGATGACCATAAGGTCACCTCTTTTATTACATAAACATATGGTAGAGTCTTACCATCTCTGCATTAGTAAGTAAGTCATACCCTAAAGAATCCACGGCTATACCACGTTCACTATATATTTTTTTAGTTCCACCATTAACGTATTTTCCAACATCTTGTAATAATTCTTTAACCAAGTTAAATGATATTTTTTGAGATGCACGTGTTATTCCTGTTAGCCTTAAATTTGCTTTAATAAAATGAGCCATATACTTAGGATAAATTAGCCCATCATAGTTAGGATCAAATTTAGAAGATGATCTAAGACCATATGGTGTATATAATTCTTTAAAGACTGTATCTAATATTCTATTTGGAATTTCTCCACTTACACAAGGAAAAGATAAACTTAAAGCATATATCATATCTACTGAAGCAAAATGTTCTTTATCTTCAAGATTTGCTTTCATAATATTTTTCTCTTTAATCCAAAAATCATTTTCAATAAGTTTGCTAAAATATTGCTCTTGGATTTCCATCTGTTTATCTGTATCTCCTATCCAAGTAAGAATATTTAAATATATCTTAATAGCATTTAACATTAAAGTAGTAATCTCAATTGTTTTAAAATAATTTATTCTATTGTCTCCATCAATAAAGTTATATAATATTTCTTTGATAGAGTCCATGTAAAGTTCAATTCGTCCTTCTTTTTGAAGAATTCTATTTACCGATTCAATGTACCAAAGTTTCAAAACATTAAGTTTATATAATGCTTCTTCACCAAGTTCAAGCTTTGAATACTCTCTAATACATTTATATGTGGTTAAAACAACATTTTTTGCCTCTTTAATTTTTTTATAACAAATATATTGTCCTTCTACAGAACGAACTATATCTATTAATTCTTCTATATCTTGAGACACTTGTTTTTCATTTAGATCTTTTATAATTTCTATATACTGTGAATTAAACTCTCTTTTATATGGAATTGTAGATACTAAAGACAATTCATTTTGTGTGTTAAGTATTGATTTAGACAAATCCATAAGCTCAACAAAATTTTCATTTACACCAAATGTAATGTCTTTATTTCTATTTTCAATATTTGCAAATATATCATCTGCATTAATAGTACCAATATCTACGTCTTTATATGATACATATACATACATTTTAGCTGTGCTATATCCTTTAATTTGTGATGTAAAATTACCACATATCACTAAGTCTTCAAAATATAATTGTTTTTTATAATCTGAAGAAATATTTTCATGTTTTACATCTCTTAAAACATTCTCTTCATTTTGCCAGCGCATAACATCTGATTTAAGAACTAAATTTTCTTGATGAACGACACTTAGTGCTATAACAGTTCCGTCTTCTGTTTCTCTTTGATTAAACTTAAGCATAGAACTATTTTTCATATTTTGATAATCCCTAAACGTAATTAGAGGAACAACTTTAAAATCTATATTTTCTTTCCCACTATTTACTATATTATACTCAATACATAAAAGACTATTTTCTTCATCAAAAGCAAATCTTTTAATAAAGTTTACATCATGAAAACTATACTCAAATAGATTATTTTCAAGATCTGTACTATATAAATATTCTTGAGTAGAAAGCTCTTTAGTTTTTGTATCAAGTTCTACTATTTTATATGTATCACTACCAATAGTAAAAGTCTCTACTAGATTTTCTAGTAGGACTTTTGAATCTTTTATATACATTCCATGATAAGGCTTTGAAGACTTAAGAGTACCAGACATACAAAAGCATGCTCTTGCATTATCTGTTAAACAATACTCTAATGCTTTAGCCCTATCATAGTTATTCTTTTCTCTTTTGTATTTAAACATACATTATTACTCCTTTGAAATTTCGTCTTTAATCTTATTAATAGTTGCTTGAGTCTTTTCTGTTGTTTTCTTCATTTTTTCTTGATGTGCTTTTGCTTGTTTTTTGTCGTTTTTCATTTTTTCTGCTTTCTTTTGTGCTTTTTTTCTTTTCATTTCTTGAATTTTACCTTTAATAAATCTCTTACCAGATAAAATTTGTTCTTTTTTCATATGTTTCTTTTTCATAGAAACTATGTTCAAATCTCCTATAGATTTAGTTAAAGATAAAGTCATTATTATTTCTGCAAGTCTATCTGCATCATGAATTAATGCATTTTTAGCAGTAACAACAAAATCTTCTTGAATTACACAAATAGCTCTATTTTGAATATTTTCAAGGTCAATTTTAACTGCAGTAGAATCTTCTTGGTTAAAATCTTTAATCATCTCTGGAGTGATTTCACCATTATTAACAATAGCATAGTCTAATACGTGTTTTCCAAGATATCTTTCAATTTCATTAATATATCTTGCTAAAGTATATCCTTCAGTTTGTCCAGGTTGATTCATAATGTTTGCCACATATACTTTTTTAGCTTTAGATTTTACTATTGCTCTATTTACATCTTCAAATAATAAGTTAGAACAAATAGAAGTGTATAAAGAGCCAGGTCCTAAAACAATTATATTTGCTTTATTAATTGCATCAATTACTTCTGGAACAACTTTAAGACTTCCATCTTTTAAGAAAATTTGTTTAATAGCTGTTCTTGTTTCTCTTACTCTTTCAGAGATATTTTCTTTACCAACAACTACTTCACCATTTTCAAGACCTGCACATAGAATTAAATCTTCTGTTGTTACAGGATAGATATCACCTTGTACTTGGAATATATCTGATAGCTTGTCTATAGCTTTTGGAAAGCTTCCAGTAATGTTAGTTAAAGCATTAATAATTAAGTTACCTACAGTTGCTCCTTTATTTTCATCATAATTGTATGTTAATAATTTAGAAAAGTCTGATTCAGAAGTAGAAAGTGCACTAACACATTTTCTAATATCTCCTGGAGTTACTCTTTCTTCTTTACTCATTGCTGAAGTTAAAGTATAGTCATCTGGTGATACGTTAACTACTGCTGTAATATTAGATGTATATTCTTTTAATCCCTTAAGTAAGTTTGGAAGTCCTGAACCTCCACCAATAACTACTACCCTTGGTCCTTTTTTTAGTTTTGGATCACCATATAATAGTTGTCTTATTCTAATATTCTTGTTTCTTCTAGAAATATTTTTTAATGATACTAACAATATATTTCTTTGAGCAAGAATGAATGAGAAAAAGATACCAAATATAGAAAGAGTTATAAGTAAAACATATGCAATAAGCATACCTGGAGTTAAACTTCCAGTCTTTCCTAGATTAATACCACAGTATATTAATAATCCTACTGATAGTAATAGTGTAAAAATATATCTTTTTACCCTTGAACCTGGCTTAAGCCATTCAATTAAATCTCTCATTATTATTTTCCTCCTAGTGTTACAACCTCTTCTTGTAACATTACTCCAAATTTTTCATATACCACATTTTTAATATGTTCAATTAAAGCAATAACATCTGTTGCAGTTGCATCTCCTGTATTAATTACAAAGCCTGCATGCTTAGTGGATACTTCTGCTCCACCAATTCTATAACCTTTAAGTCCAGCTTCATCTATTAATTTTGCAGCAATATAATCTGCGCCTCTTTTAAATGTTGAACCGCTACTTGGAAATTCAATTGGTTGCTTTTCTCTACGAGATGTATTATTTTCTTCCATTTTAGCTTCAATTTCATCTATGTTTCCTTTTTCAAGTTTTACTGTAGCAAATACTACAACATATTCAGGATGTTCAACAAACATAGAATGTCTATATGAAAATTCGCATTCCTCATTTGTAATTTTGTGTATTTCAAAAGTATTTGTATCTAAGTATTCAACACTTTCAACAACATTAATCATTTCTGAGCCATAAGCTCCAGCATTCATTCTTACAGCTCCACCTATAGTTCCAGGTATTCCAGCTGCAAATTCCATTCCTGAAAGTCCATTTTCTTTTGCATAATATGAAAGTTTAATTAATTGGAAACCTCCAGATACTTTTATTCTAGTTTCATCTAATCTATCTATATCTGAAAACGCAGAACCAACTTTAAGTACAATTCCATCAAAACCTTTATCTGTAAAGATAAGATTTGAACCATTTCCAATAATGCAATAATTAATATTGTTTTCTTTTGCATATTTTACGACATCTATTATTCTTTGTACTGAATCTACTTCAATAAATACCTTAGCTTCTCCTCCAACTTTCATTGTTGTATGAGCACTAAGAGGCTCATTGTACTTGATTGATACATTAGATGTTAAATTTGCATCTTTAATAATATAATCCACTAATATCACCCCTAAATTATGGCTTCTACAAATGATTTAGCATCAAATTTTTCAATGTCATCTATTTGTTCGCCAACTCCTATATATTTTACTGGAATTTTTAATTCATCTACTATACTAAATACAACTCCACCTTTTGCAGTTGAATCTAGTTTTGTTAAAAAGATTCCGCTTACATCTGTTTTTTCTGTGAACAATTTAGCTTGTATTGCACCATTTTGTCCAGTAGTTGCATCTAGAACCATAATAGTTTCTTTATGAATATTTTCATCAATATTCTTATCTATTATTTTCTTCATTTTTTCAAGTTCATCCATTAGATTTTTCTTGTTATGAAGACGTCCAGCTGTATCACATATTAATACATCATATGCTTGAGTATCATTAAATTTCTTAGTAGCATCAAAAATAACTGAAGCTGGATCTTGCATTTCTTTTCCTGTAACAATATCTACATTGTTACGCTGTGCCCATACTTCTAGTTGTTCAATTGCTCCTGCTCTAAAAGTATCTGCAGCTGCAAGTAATACTTTTTTACCTGCATTTGTATAAAGTTTTGTAAGTTTACCGATAGATGTTGTTTTTCCAACTCCATTTACACCTACAACTAAAATTACTTGTTTTTCATTTAATGAAATACTATCGATTTTATCTATTTCATCTGCCATTAAAATATCTGTCATTTCTTTTCTAAGTAAAGTTTTAATAGCAGTTTCATCTTTTTCTAATTGTTTCTTTAAATCTTGACGTAATTTATCACAAATTTTAGTGCTTGTCTCATATCCTACATCAGATAATATTAAAGTTTCCTCTATTTCATCTATTACTTCCTCGATATCTTTTTTACTTGAGAAAATGTTGCTCATTTTGATATCTAAGGATTCTTTAGTCTTTTTTAAATTTTCTTTTAGTTTGCTAAAAAACATATTCATCCTCCTGCTTTACAATATCTCACAATAATTATATCATATAATGATAATAATTCAAGAAAAGTAAAAGAAAAGAGCCGTTAAATTTTAACGACTCTCTCTATTTTTTCTATTCACTTGCTGTTTGAGAATGAGTAGATTTTCTTCTACGTCTGAATGGATTTTTGAATCCTTCTGCAGCAGTTGGTAAAACCCCTATACCAAGGATAAATAGAATTATACTTCCAACTCCACTTAATGCAGCGTTTCTCATATACTCTGTATTCAAGTTAAAGTTCCAATTTTTTAGACCATATTCTGGTTTTAGATTTTGTTGGAAATAAAGTATTTCTTTTACTACCTTAGCATCTGAATCAATTTCCGTTTTTCTCTTTGACACAACATCGTTTGCTGTATCGTTGATATTTGTACTAATTACCAATGTATTAGTATCTTTGAAATACGTATACACTACATACTTTTGATTTCTGTAAACGTTGTTTACAACGCTATTTACTGTCTTATCTAGATAAGTATCTGTAACCTCAAAAGTAGTTAATTGGTAATCTAATACCATTGCAATTTTGTATTTTCTAGATGCATCTGAAATCGCGTTTCTAGCATAAGTCTTGTCTGGATCCTTCATTGACCCACTTACATCTTGGACAAAATCTGCCCCTCTTTGAACTGGTAGTTTTGGTATAACTACTGTGTTGAATAACCATACTAAAAGTCCAATCCCAATGATTATTAGTAGTAATCCTACTATTAATCTACAAATAAATTTGAAAAAACCGTTTCTCATTAATTTTCCTCCTATTTTTTAAAAATTATTACAGACTTATAGTTTTAAATGCATTTTTTATTCTAAAAAATACTCCCCTCCTTTTCTTTTTCTATGTTCCATACTTTATGCAACATTTAAAAAAATAAACTGCACGATTATTATACCACTCTTCTAGAATTATGTCAAGTATTTTCTTTTTAAAGTACTAATATTTAAAAATAATAACAAAATATACGTATTTTTCATACTATATCATGAGGTGAAATAATGAATATTATAGTACAAAAATATGGCGGAAGTTCAGTAAAATCTAAAGAAACACTACAAAAAGTATGTGATAATATAATAAAAAATAAAGAAAGTAATAATGACTTAATAGTTGTAGTATCCGCACAAGGAAATACTACAAATGATTTAATATCTACTGCAAAAGAATATACTAATAACAATATAACTAGCAAAAAAGACTTAGATTTTTTACTATCTACTGGTGAAATGCAAACTGCAGCACTTTTAAGTTTAATGTTAAATGCTAAAGGATATGAAAGTGTTTGCTTAAATGGGGCACAAGCAGGAATAATTACAACATCTGAGTTTGGAAATGCAAAGATAACAAATATACTTACAGACAATATCACTTCATATCTAAACGAAGGAAAAATAGTAATAATAACTGGTTTCCAAGGAATAAATAAATTGGGTAATATAACAACTCTTGGACGAGGTGGCTCAGACTTAAGTGCTGTTGCTATAGCTTCAAGTATGAAAGCTAAAAAATGTGAAATATATTCAGATATCGATGGAATATTTAGTGCCGATCCTAAAATAATACCAAATGCAACGCTTATTCCTAAAATATCTTATGATGAAATGCTTGAGGCCTCATCTAATGGTGCAAAAGTTTTACACAATAGATGTGTAAGTCTTGCTAAAAAATATAAAGTAAAAATAATTTCTAAGAATACCTTTAATAATTCTTTAGGCAGTACAGTTCAAGACACAAGCGAAGACTTAAATGTTCATTTTATAACAAAAAAAGAGAACCTAACAAAAATATGCATTGTAGGTTCACTTATATTAGAAAATTCTAATGTTTTAAATAATATATATACTATTGCAAACAAATTAAACACTAAAATATATATGATAACAACTAATGAGCTATCTATAAACATTATTGTAGATACAGCTATTGCAAATAGTTTTATTCAAGAACTACATAATACACTAATAATAAAAGAGGAATAAGTAATTATTCCCCTTTATTAACAGTATTATCTTCGGCCTTAATTACAATTTTTTCAGCCTCTTTTTTATCTTCTTGTTTATCTTCTTTATTCTTTTTTAATTTATTAAATAAATTAGGCTTTTTCTTTTCTTCTTCATCACTCTCAAAATTAATATCAAATTTATAATTGATATAAATTTTTGTAAGTGCAACAATAGGTGTTGATATCAACATTCCAATTGCACCAAATAGTCTTTCAAAAACAAGAAGACCACAAATAACGACAACCGGATGTAGTTTAACAGATTTTCCTATAATATTTGGTTGTAAAATATTTGCATCAATTGCTTGTATTATCATTGATGATACTAAAGTAATGATTGCAAGTACTGGTCCACCTACTGTGAAAGCATAAAGTGTTGTAATACAATATGAAAGTGCTGCACCAATATATGGTATAAAGTTTAGAATTGTTATAATAATACCAAATATAACTGCATATTTTAGTTTTAAAATTGCACATAAAATTGTAGTCATTACACCAACAATTACACTATCTATTAATAATCCTCTAATATATGAGTTTAATATTTCATCCATTTCTACAAGCATTTTATATGTTTTAGAATTTTTATTATTCTTAGATATAAATGAAATAACTCCATTTTTAGTTTTATCCATATCTTTAACCATAAAGAATGAAATAATAATTGCTGTAAGTGAACTAATTACAAATGAAATTACTTTTTGGGCAGTATCTATAGAATAATCTACAAGTTGACTAGAAAATCTAGATAGTAAATCTAATTGTCCTAGTGATGTAGGTAATCTATATTCACTACTTGAAAATCTATATTCTATAAAATCATTTACTTTTGTTGTAATACTTGTATAAAGCGATGGAACTTCTTTTACAAATTGTGCAATTTCAGTAGCCATAACCGGAATAATATATCCAAGTGCTACACCAACTATTCCAAGTATTATAACAAGTGAAATAATTGCTGCAAGTCCTTTGCTAAGTCCCCACTTTCTCAATTTGTTTGCAAGTGGTCTTGATACCCAACAAATAACAACTCCGACATAAAATGGTGTTAAAGCTATAAGAACTTCACCAATTTTTTCTAAAAGTCCAAAAGTTTTTAATGCATAACAAATTACAATAAAAGTCGCTATATACATAAGTTTGTTTAAAAACTTAAAATCAAACTTTTTTTCTTCCATTTTTCCTCCTATTTAGAATTCGTATTCAACTACTTTTCCAATTTCCATTGTTTTTTTAATATCAATTGATCTTTGATTTGAACTTCCTCTAAACTTTAGTCCTTCTTGTTTCTTATCTAGTTCAAATTTTCCATCAATTAAAATGTCTGAAGCTTTTAAAAGCTCCAAAAATCCATTTGCTTCGTCTGCTTTTTCGATCAGTTCTTCGTAAGTAAATCCTGTATATGTTATTACATTTAGTTCTTTGTTATTTATTTTATTCAAAAGTTTAACAAGTTTCTTAGCTTGCATAAATGGCTCTCCTCCACTTAAAGTAACACCTTTAAGAAGTGGATCTGCATCAATCATAGAAACAATATTATCTATTGATTCATTTTTTCCACCATTAAAGTCATGTGTTTGTGGATTATGGCATCCCATGCAACCATGTGGACATCCTTGTGTAAAAATTACAAAGCGAATTCCAGGTCCGTCTACTATTGATTCTTCAACAAGACCGGCAATTCTTAATTCATTATCATTACTATTATAATAATACATCGTGTTTTACTCTATCAGCTTCCTCTGCTCTCTTTCCATCATTGAATCTGTCCAATGTTCCAACTAAATAACCAGTAATTCTTCTGATTCTTTCAAATGGAACGTCGTTTTTGAACTTGTAACTAAGATTTACATAGTCTCCATCAACATTAAGATTTAATACTGCTATTTCTTGCTCAGGATTTTTAGCCTGAACATAATTGACATATTCGTCAATTTCTTCTTGTGCTAAAGTAGCACCTTGTGTGTTAATTACCATATAGCATACCTCCTCTAACTAATATGATTATATCAAGTTTTTTAAAGATAATCAAGTAGGATATTTTAAAGAAAAAGGTCACTATTAATTATGTTGACTAGATGTTAAAAATATGCTATAATATCTACATTACAAAAAGGAAGGGCAACTCGACACAGTTGGAGGGTGATTACACGATGAGAGCAAATGCTAAACATAATATCTATGATGACTACTACGAATTAACTAAAATAAATATAGCAAGATATAAAAACAGATATTCAAATTGTTCTTTATACATTGCCTCACTAAACAACAGCGTATTTGAAATCTTTTTAGAAGAACATAGAATTTACGCTGGAGATAAAGCTGAATGTACACGTATTTTCAACCACATCATCAAATGTTTAAAACAAGCAAAATACACTGTAGAAAAAGCTGATGGTGAATATTATAACATCAAATGTTTCTAATCTAAAATAAGTCTAAATAGGCTTTATTTTTTTGTCTTTTCATTATAATTATGTACACTTTTATTTCAAAATACTCTTTATTCATTTGATTTTTCAAAAAAGGTATGTTATAATAACTTACGTTAAATTTTGGTGATAACTAGAAAGGGTAGATTGATTAATCTACAATGGTGATTAATATGAGTGTGACGAAAACTAATACAGCTGTTACAAATGAATTGTATGAAAAACTTCTAATGCTAATACAAATGGGGTTTTACGAATATGGCTATTGCTCTTTTTATATCGCCTCTTTGAATTGCAAAACAATTGAAATATTTGCTAACGATAAAATGTTATTTCAAGGTAAAGAAGCAACTTGCAAAAAAATATTTAAAGAACTAACTAATACTTTAATACAAAGTAATAACTATAAAATAACCGGAGATAAAGAATATATAACTATTCGAAGAAATTAATAAGGACTACTTCATATCGAAGCAGTCCTTTTTCATATTATTTTTAGTTACAGCAAGAATATTTTGCTGGTCTTTTTAATCTTTCTACTATTGAATCTGCATGTTCAAATTCACGTCTTCCACAATATGGACAAACATCTTTAATTATGCCTGTATATCCACATATTGGATCTCTATCTACAGGATGGTTAACAGAACCATAACCTATACCAGATTCTTTCATACATCTAATAATTTGTTCAAAAGCTTCTAAATTTTGTGTTGGATCTCCATCAAGTTCAACATAGCTAATATGTCCACCATTTGTTAAGTTATGATATGGAGCTTCGATTTTTATTTTATTAAATGCACTTATTTTATAGTAAACTGGAACGTGGAATGAGTTTGTATAATAATCTCTATCTGTAACTCCTTCTATAATTCCATAACGCTTTTTATCTATTCTTACAAATCTTCCAGAAAGTCCTTCTGCAGGAGTTGCAATAAGTGTAAAGTTCATATGAGTTTTCTTTGTCTCTTCATCTACTCTTTCTCTCATATGAGAAATAATTTTAAGTCCTAACTCTCTTGCTTCTTCACTTTCTCCATGATGACTTCCAATTAATGCTTTAAGACATTCTGCAAGGCCAATGAATCCCATAGTAAGAGAACCATGTTTTAATACTTCCCCTACTTTATCTGTATTCTTTAATTTATCTGAATCTAACCATACATGTTGCCCCATCAAAAATGGATAGTTATATACTTTTTTATTTGCTTGTATTTTAAATCTAGCTTTTAATTGATCTATTACTAAATCCATTTTTTCATCTAGCATCTCAAAGAATTTTTCAACATCTCCATGAGCTTCAATTCCAAGTCTTGGAAGATTAATTGATGTAAAGCTTAGATTTCCTCTTCCACAAACAACTTCTTTTTTAGGATCATATGCATTTGCCATAACCCTTGTTCTACATCCCATATATGCGACTTCTGTGTTATAGTCTCCTTCTCTATAGTATTGTAAATTAAATGGAGCATCTATAAATGAGAAGTTAGGAAAAAGTCTTTTTGCAGATACTCTACAGCTTAGTTTAAATAAGTCATAGTTTGGCTCTCCTGGATTATAGTTAATACCTTCTTTTACTCTAAATATTTGAATTGGGAATATTGGTGTTTCACCATTACCAAGACCTGCTTCAGTTGCAAGAAGTAGTTGTTCCATTACAAGTCTTCCCTCTGCAGAAGTATCTAGTCCATAGTTAATACTACTAAACGGTACTTGTGCACCTGCACGTGAATGCATAGTATTTAAGTTATGGATAAATGATTCCATAGCTTGATATGTAGCTTTTTCTACTTCTTTATCTGTATATTTAACAGCAAATTTTTGTATTTTATCTATAGTTTTATCATCCACATATTCACTTAAATATTTTCTTTCAATTTTTAAATATCCATTTGAATCTTTATATGTAGCAACTTTATCTTTATCATATTTAATAGATTTAACTACAAGTTCACCTACAGCTTGTGGATCTTTTAAATCTGTTAATAATTCTAATGCTTTAACTAAATTTTTTAAATATTCTTTTTTGTATGTAACTCTTACACCTTTTGCCATTGCATATTCAAAGTTTGGAATACTTTGTCCACCATGTTGATCATTTTGATTAGATTGTATAGCAATAGCTGCTAGAGCTGCATAACTTCCTATACTTTGAGGCTCACGAAGATATCCTTCTCCTGTACTAAATCCATCTTTAAATAGTTTTATTAAATCTATTTGACAACAAGTAGTAGTAAGAGTTAAGAAATCTAAATCATGAATATGAATATCTCCTGCTTTATGTGCTGCAGAATGAGATGGTTTTAATATACATAGATGGTAGAAATTTTTTGCACCTTCTGAACCATATTTTAGCATTGTTCCCATTGCAGTATCTGCATTAACATTTGCATTTTCTCTTTTAGTATCATTATCTATTGCATCGTCATATGTAAGACCTCTAAATGTTTCAATAATTTCAAGGCCTCTTTCTCTTTCTTTTTCACGTTCTTCATCAAAAGCAATATATGCAGCAAGAGTCTTTTTATGCCCTTGCTCTTTTAAAACTTTTTCAACTGTCTTTTGAATTTGACGAGATGTAACTTCTCTTGATTCTTGATCTTTATACAGTTCATCTAACACAATATTTGCTAATTCTTCTGCACGTTTATAGTCTCTTCCACCAATTTCATTTGCAGCTTTATATATAGATTTTGCGATTCTTTCTACATTAAAATTTACTTTTCTTCCATCTTTTTTTATTACCTTTGTTATCATGTATATTCCACCTCTTATTTACATTTCTTTTGTGATTATATCATTTAGTTTTTGTGATTTCAATAACAAAAATAGACTAATTTTTTTGACCATTTCCATAATGGTTAACTATTACATTTGTAAGTGCTTCTATGTAGCCATTCATGTTATTTTTTATTTTTTCCATATCTTTTGAAGTATTTACATATCCAAGCTCTAAAAGATAACTTTCTGCAGCAATATTAGATTGATAATATGGATTATCTCAACCCTCTTTATTTCTACCATCAACATAGGCTTTAGTCATTATTCCACCAGTTTCTCTTACCGCAAAATAATATGGTGTATCTGTAGAAATTGAAGCATATGGTTCATATCCAATTTCTTTTGCATACTCTATTGCTTCTTCTACCTCTGCTTGAGTGTATGTTCTTACATATACTCCATCAAACACTTTATTTATATTATTTTGTGAATAATTAATACCTACAGTCTTAACAACAGTATTTGCAAAATCTTTAGCCATATTTAAATTCATATGATTTGCTGTGTAAACTTCAATACCACCATTTTTATTTTCTTTTTCTGTATAATTTAAGTGAACAGATAAGAATAATTTGGCATGTGTTTTATATGGTGCAACAGCTCGTCCATCTTCACCATATGCGCCAATATATTTGCTATCATCTACTCTAGTCATATATACTTTGTAACCTAAAGTCTCAAGCTTTTCTTTAAGCGCTAATGATATTTTTAAAGTATAATCTTTTTCTTGTATATCTTGGTAAATAGCCCCTGTATCTCTGCCACCATGTCCTGCATCTATTACAATATCATAAACATCATCTGGTAAAGTTTTAACAGGTACTACTCCTAAAGCCATATAGTTTTTTTCGTTAAATGAAGAAAAAGATATTATTTCTTTATTATTTTTTCCATCAATTGTAGTTGTATAATACTCAGTATCAGAATAATTTGTTACATTGTTTAACGAATAGTACTTGGTTATTTCTTGCGCTTGCTCATCTACAACAACATCTTTTGTACCTTTAATATAAATATAATATTCTCCCTCAGGAATATCATCTAAATCTATACCTTCGTTTATATTTTCTGATAATGTATAATTTAATCTATTATTTTCAGTATCTAATTTAGTTTTTAATTTATATTCAACAGCACTTCCATCTAAAGAGTATATAGCAACAGTATAATCATAACTTGTGTCTGTAGTCTCTAAAAAGCCTCCTAAATTCATATTTTTTCCATAAATGGTAAATTTATTTAGCGTAGCATAACCATCCTCAAATTTGGCAAATAATTCGTTCTTCAGTTCCAATTCTTTTTGAGAAGCTGTTTTTCTACTTCCAGAATCTAATACAATTCTATAAGCTCCCATCAAAATAACCATTATTACCATTATTGCTAAAACTTCTATAAATCTAGTATAAACACTTTTGCCAAAAAATTTCATATCTTATATCACCTTCTTATTTATTCATTTTCTAATATCTTAATTGCTACTTTGATTCCATCAACAGCAGCTGTCATTATTCCTCCTGCATATCCTGCGCCTTCTCCACAAGGATAAATTCCATAAACATTAGACATAAGTGAATTCTTATCTCTTACTATTTGCACAGGAGAAGATGTACGAGTCTCAACTGCAGTAAGTACTGCATCACTATCTGCAAATCCATGCATTTTTTTATCTAGCTCAACAATTGCCTCTTTTAAAGTCTCATTTACAAAACCAGGAAATAGTTCATTAAGATTTGATGGCATAACACCAGGCTTATATGTTGGTTCAACTTTTCCAAAAGCAGTTGTAATTTCTCCTTTAAGATAATCTCCCACCTTTTGCGCTGGTGCATAATAATTTAATCCACCCATTAAAAAAGCTTTTTTCTCAAGAGCTTCTTGGAAATACATTCCAGCTAGAGGACTTGTACCACCGCAATCTTGAGGTCTAACTTCAACTAAAAGTGCACTATTAGCATTTTTTCCATCACGAGCAAATTTACTCATCCCATTTGTAACTATAGTTCCTTCATCTGAAGAAGAAGCCATAACTTGTCCACCAGGACACATACAAAATGTGTAACATGCTCTTCCATTTTTTGCATGATATACAAGTTTATATTCTGCAGGAGGAAGTTCAAACTCACATTCATCTCCATATTGAGCAAAATTTATATCTTCTTGTAAATGTTCTATTCTTGCACCTATTGCAAAATTTTTTGGTACAATTGTTATATTTTTATCTAGTATCATTTTAAAAGTATCTCTTGCACTATGCCCTATTGCAAGAACAACTGTATCTGTTTTTATTTCTTCTTCACCACATTTAATTCCAATAAGTTTTCCTTTTGAAACAATTAAATCTGTAACTTGTGTTTCAAATCTAAATTCTCCACCTTTAGAGATTATATACTCACGCATATTTTTAACTATTTTTACTAAATTATCTGTTCCTATATGTGGTCTTGCAACATATAATATTTCTCTAGGAGCACCAAATCTTACAAATTCTTCTAATACTTTTCTAGAATATATTGAAGTGTTTCCAGTATTCAATTTTCCATCTGAAAAGGTTCCTGCTCCACCCTCACCAAATTGAATATTTGTACGAGTATCAAGAACTCCTGTGTTAATAAAGTTATCCACTATTTCAACACGTTTTTCAACTGAAGCACCACGTTCAATAACAATAGGAAAAACGCCATTATCTACAAGTGTTAATGCACTAAACAGTCCTGCAGGTCCTGATCCTACAACTATAACTTTTGACTTAGATTTTCTTAATACATCAATAGCAGGATACAAATCTTCTTCTACATTAGTTGCTCCTTTAATGTTTCTGTCTGTTTTAAGCTCAACATCTACAGCATAATTATAATATATATCTTTTTTATTTCTTGCATCTATTGAACGTTTAAATATATATGCACTTTTTATTTCATGTGGTTTAATATTATACTTTCTTAGAGCATTTTCTATAACCTCTCGATCTTCTAAATTAGCTCTAATTTTGACATTAGATAATCTTATCATAAATTAATCTCCTAAATACATTGAATATTTTCTACTAGCAGCCTTTTTAAAGCCAACAGACTCATAATAACTATGAACTCCTATCTCAGATTCAAGACAAGTCAAATTAATTGTTTTATATCCATTTTCTTTAGCATAGTTAATAACATAGTTCATTATTATTTTTCCTAATTTTTTTCTTCTATATGATTTTTTTACACAAACATTAAATAGCTCTAATGCAGGTTGAAAGGAAAAAGTAAATAAATCTAATTTATATGCTGTAATTGAAGCAACTATTTCATCATTTTCTTTTAATACAAATATAATATATGACGAACTATTTTCATCGTATTTTTCATACTCAGATAAATCATTGCTTCCATCAAATGCTTCATCAATTAATTCTTTATATGATTTTATATCTTCTTTCTTTAATTTTTCAACAATCATAAAATTCTCCTTTATATGACATTATTATACTATAAGTTAAGATCAAAATAAAGAAAAAAAGACTTGAAGGTTGAATTAAACCTCCAAGTCTAATATCATCATTATCTATTTTTTCTATTTATCTAATAGAAATTAGTCTTTTTTGTATTTTTTAACAAGTGTTATTCCACTAGCAGATACTACAAGTACTATTAGCATTGCTAAAACATTTATGTCTGATGTATCTACTGTTTGTTTTTCTTCTACAGGTTTTGGTTGTTCTGGTTCTACTGGATCATCTTTATGTCCTGGATCAATTGGTTCTTCTTCTATCTTTTCATAGATAATATCATAAACTAATTCTCCATTTATATATTTTGCCTTTACAACTCTGTCTCCTACTATTCTGTATCCATCGATATCTGGAGCTTCAAAGTAGTAATCTTCTCCCACTAAATCTTTACTTACTTCTTGTTTTCTTAGAATGTTTCCTTCTCTATCTTTAAAGTTTACTATTATTGTTCCTGTCTCAACTTCTACTTCTTGTGGTCTTAAAACGATTATTAACTCTATTAATCCTTCTTTATATGTACCATCAAGACTTTCTGGTCTAGATACAACTTCATATCCTTCAAATTCTTTTTCTACAAAGTGGAATTCTTCTCCAACTTTTCCTGCTCCTTCTTCTCTTTCTAATTCAGTTCCATCTTCTGTTATATATCTAACTATTACTCTTCCAGATTTTCTTTCATAGTAGTATTTTACAAGTTTTTCTTCTTCTGAATAAGTTCCAGTTGTTTCTCCATCAACATTTACAAATCTATATCCTTCATATGTTCTTTGCTCTGTTTTATAGTTTCC
>JAEEGL012970015.1_pt1 | contig 20754 bp, 13 predicted proteins | sample 9134231 | NCBI WGS metagenome assembly JAEEGL01 (sample SAMN16246548, study PRJNA631951) | gut metagenome | biome: gut microbiome; feature: rumen; material: fiber-attached | host: Bos | place: Iran: Karaj | collected 2018-10
AAACCGTTGACGTTTGTGAGTTCCTGGGCTGATACCCCAAGAGCGATTGTCGCAAGAGCGACAGCAAGAATGATTTTCTTCATATGCTTTGGTTGATTGGTTGGTTTCTACTTGGCTGTAATAGTGTTATTGCCACCCTTAAGCTGATACTCCTTGCCATTCCAGACGAACTTGCCTGAAACAGAGGCAGGGAGAGTGATCTCAGCATTCATGGTTCCCCTGTTCACATTATAGGAGACCTTGATCTCACCGTCAGGATGAGGCATGGTACCTCCGATCTTGGTGATGTTTCCAAGATGAGGTTCGATCTTCACTTTCTTGAAAGCGATAGCGTCGGAATCGATGCCGAGAAGAGTCCTGAAGAACTCGATATTGGGGCTTGCTCCCCAAGCATGGCAGTCCGAACGGGTACCGTTCACATCTGAAGTCTCGCCGACCGTGGTCATTCCCAGTGCAAGATTTTCCCTCCAAACATCAAGCCAAGAAAGGAAGTCATTACCCAATCCAGCCTTCACGAGAGCCTCATGAAGATAATATTTGTAGTAGACTGAACAAGGTGCAAGAGTGTCGTCTGAGAGAAGCTTCTTAGCCATTGTCTTGGCCTCTTCTCCCTCCACAAGCCCGCAAAGGATCGCCAAGGCGCCCGCATGCTGGGAGAAGTTGTCTTTTTCAATTCTGTCGGCGAAAAGGCCCTTTTCTGGAACCCAGTAAGCTTTACGGATAGACTGGGAGAGCTGCTTAGCTTTCTCGGTATAGAGCCCGGCATGATAATTATTGCCCCTCGCCAGCTCAAGCTGAGTCATCGCCTGATAAGCCAAAAGAAGATACAGGTCAACGCATGCGTTGCTTCCGTCTGAACCGTTGATAGCGGTACCATTGCCCCATCCGGGATGACCGTAAACCCAATCAGTGAACACCCATCCGGGAAGGAATTGTACCCTTCCGTCTTCACCGGTATACTTCATATAATACTCCAGGATGCCCTCAGCGCCATGCATAAGACCCTGAAGGAACTCTGTGTCTTTTCCATAACGGAGATAATCCTGCATGGTCAGAATATGTGTAAGAGCATATGTCTGAATATACTGATGGATTGTGGTAGGATAACGTGACAGAGTGATACCGTCATTATCAATTGACCAATCAGCGTCATTCATGAGGTTTTTCACCATCCTGTCATCTCCCGTATTGAAGAGAGAAACAAGAGCCTGGATCCTTGCGTCACCGAAATACTGGAGCTGCTCATAGAACGGGCAATCCATGTAGGTCTCGAAAGCACAGAGCCTTGCTGTCCTCCAGTCGATATCAAAGATATCCTTGATTTCCTGATTATCTGTATCAAGAGAAGCGGCGAGTTTGAAGGGATATCCGGTGAAAGTACCGTACATTTCCTTGATTGTGAGAGGCTGGTCGGCGGTCTTCACATCAACCTTGACATAACGGTAAGTCCTGTATGTGAGTGATGTCCAAGTCTGGTTATCTGTGCCGTCGGGAAGAAGTTCATCCACTCTTCCGATGAAAATCTTGCCTTCGTACTCGTTACGGTTGCCCTTTCCTGCAGTCCTGGGCCTTGCGGGACCCATCTGAGGTCTTGCGGGAGCCTGCTGTGCTTGAGCCTGAGGCTGCTCAGGAGCGGGAACATAGAACGCCTCTGTAAAGCCGACCTGAACATCAGCACCTTTACCACCTGAGAAATTCATGGTGAAATATGCATTTGTCAGGTGCTTCATATCAACGATTATCTCCTTGGTGGAATTAGCCGGGATAGTGAAAGAGGTGTTTGTAGGGAACGGCTCATACGTCCTTTCCATCTGAGGAAGGATTGAAGGGATGAGAAGATGGGACTGTGCGCCCTGCCCTGCAAATCCCTTGGGCATTCCAGCCTGTCCTTCGCGTGCATCTTTCCATGATGCTGTACTTGTGCTTGCCTTATACCAATCCTTTATTGTAAGGGACATGTCGACTTTCTCTGAAGGTCCGGCAACGTAATATCCCGAAACAGAAACTCTGACAGGCGAGTAAGCAGGATCCTGGATACACTTCCAGGTCTTGTCAGTATAAAGACCCTTAGCCTCGTCGACTCCCTGAAGAAGGAATCCTGTGCTCACTGAGATGAATGAGTCGGTCTTCTGAGGTCCCTCGTTGAAAACAAGAGCTGCAATGACATTGTTTCCTGCCTTGAGATAAGGTTTCAGATCAACGGTCTCATAATGCCAATGGGTCTCATCTCCTTTTGCGGGGCCCATGGACACGATCTGCTCGTTGACATAGAGTTTATAACGGGTATCTCCAGTTACATGGACAACATACTTCGACGGAACGGAAGCAAGATTGAGATCCTTCCTGAAATAGTAGATGCCGTAATCGGTTGGAGATGCATCAGGCACTGAAATCCATTTGGCGTTCCAGCTGTCATGGGTCAAAGAAAAAGGAGCGTTAGGGTCCCTTTGTGGTCTTCCGAACTGGGCAGATGCGCTGAATGACACTCCAATAAAGAGCGCAATAGCGAGTAAAGTGATGATTTTTTTCATATCTGTTTTTTGTGTGTTTTACAAATGTAACAAAATGTGTAGACTATTGCACCAGATATCAGCTTTGTCACGAATGTTTCCAAAGATGACAGACCGCATTCATCAATATTCAAAGGTGTATGTCCCTTGGCTGATTTCCGTATTTTCGTTCCCGAATATGACAGTAGCTGAACTGCCGACAGGAATGGTGACTTCCAAGAGATGTTTTCCATCTTTCTGGGTAACAGTTGAAGACAAATAACCGTAAGGCGTCTTTTTGGAGTAGCTTACACTTTCAAGACCTTCAACAACATAAGGCCTGATTGTAACATGCTTATATCCAGGATCTTCAATATCAAGATTGACGCCTGCAAGGCAATCATAAAGCCAAGTGAGTCCACCACCAAACATGGGATGATTGTGGGAACCTTCTCCGTTCCACCTTTCCCAGGTGACTGTTGACCCTTGTGCTACCCAGTAACCATACGAAGGTTGGTCTGTCTGATTCATGATTTCGTAAGCGAGATCATTCATACCATAACGCGCAAGAACTTCAAACAGGAATCGGGTTGCAAATATTCCAGTATTGAGATGATGGTTGTTCCTCACAGCAAGTTCGTCATGGAGCGTTGCTATCACATCGGCTTCATCTTCTTTAGGGACACCTATCACCAAAGCAAAGACGTTCTCACCATTGTCACCATAAGACTTTGTTTCCCTATTATAAAACTTCTTATGGAAAGCATCAGCGATCTGATCAGCCATCGCCTGATATTTCTCCCTGTCACTTTCATTTCCAAGAGCCTTGGCAGCTTCCGCAGTCACTCTGGCGCAGTACCAGAAATAGAACGTATGGACCACTTCCTCAGAAGGATTCTGCCCAGGTGCGCACCAGTCACCTAGATTCAGCCAATAGTTGGGCTGAGGGGTTGTAGGCTGAGGAGGGGCATTCCGCCTTCCGGGCATTCCGCCTTGCATTCTGGGGAACTGCATCTGACGAAGATTAGTCTTCTGGGAAAACATCGTACCTTCCTCCGTCTGCCACGTAGCCATGTAGCGTACCTGTTCAGTCATTGCGAAATAATTCTCCTCCAGCATTTTCAGATCCCCATAATGCATATAGAAATCCCAGGGCATGACATTCATCGCCGCTCCCCATGGAACTCCTCCACCACATCCGGGCTGCCAAGGAGCACCGTTGGGAACATAGCCGTCATCCACGTTCTGATTGTCATTCATGTCGCGTATCCACTTATAATAGAATGCCGCAGCATCAAAATTGCCCATCACGACGGATGCTGCGACCTGACCATCACCAGTGTACGGGGACCTTTCTCTATGGGGGCAGTCACTTGCGATCGCCCCGTGCATATTGTCCATCTGGCTTCTCTGCCATATGGTATTGATATCTGAAAGGAGTTTGTTCGAAGAAGAGAACTTTGAGTCAACCAAGACCGGAGTGTTCACTGCTTCGCTGACAAGATTCTCCGGCTTGAGGTTCTCAATACCTGAGATTACAGCCTTGCTGAATACGTACCAAGTGAATCTGGGAGTGTAACTTTCTTTCTGATCTCCCTTAAAGACATAGACCTCATCGCCTACTGCAGATTCGCATATGAATTTAACCCTTAGGGTATCACCTTTGGCGCCTTGAATATCTTTAAACCTGATCCAGCCTGAAACTTCCGTTCCGAAATCAACTTCCCAATCGCCATCCTGGTTCTTTTCCAAGGAAAGAGGCTTGAAGGTCTCGGTAACCCTGTCAATAGGGGCTGAAGATGCAGTCATTATTCCGACAGGAGCGACTCTTGAAACAGCATTAGACCATGATGACTCGTCTATATCTGCCGTGCACCAACCGGGGGTCTCTTTGTTAGCATCGTAGACTTCACCACGGTACACGTCATTCATCACGATTGCAGACTCTTTCACTTTCCATGAAGTATCGGAAAGGATGAGTTCCGATGTGCCGTCGGTATAATCTACCTTGATCTGGCAAATCATTCTGGGTGAACCGAATGCTTCAGTCCACCGGGATCTGACCGGATTATAGAAACCGTTCCCCACAATAAGGCCGGCTACATTATCCCCTTTTGCAATCTTATCGGTAATGTCATACACCAGATACATCACCCTGTAATTACGGAAATTGTTGCTGATGGAAATGCCCTTATTAGGAAGATCCTCCCTGACCGTAAAATCCGTGAAGTTAGGAGCCAGGCACTCGTCCCCTACCCTTTTTCCGTTGACATAGAACTCGAAGTATCCAAGTCCTGTAACGAAAGCCTTCGCATTCTTCACTTTCTTTTCTATAGAGAAACTTTTCCTGAAAAGAGGAGCAGGTTTATCCTGAGTATCAGCAGCTTCCTCATGCCATGGAGCGCCTATCCATTCAGCCTTCCATTCTGACGGGTCCATGATTCCCATAGTCCAATGGGCTGAAGGGCTCCAAGCGGACTCTTTTCCATCACCGTCCCAGACTTTGACTTTCCAATAGCAATCCTGCCCCGATTTAAGGGCAGAGCCGGCAAATGGAACAAGATACGACTGGTCAGATTCGACCTTGCCACTGTCCCAAAGGTCACCAGTTCCTTTTTTGAGCAGGCTCTCGGACGATGCTACCAGAATCCTGTAAGCGGACTGTGACGCACCTTTGATTTTGTCATCCTTTACCTGATTGATCCACGATAATCTAGGAGAGGAAACATCGATGGAATTAGGAGACTCCATCCACTCGCAAGTCAAAGAATCGACTTTCAATGAGCCGCCACATGAAATAAAAAGCGCAAGGGAAGCGCAAAGCACCGATGCTCTTGACGAAATAAGCCTGAAGATATGATCCATATCCGGAGAGTGTTTTAAACTTGGCAAAAAAATGACAATGGTATAATACTGACTCAAAAGAGTATTTACCCAATTACAAAGATATCATGCCATATTGTCTTGACAATATCAGTATCTTCTGATTACTTAGCAAAAACTTCAAATCCGGCATAGTTTCATCCTTTGATTCTTGATAGGAAGGCACGAAAAAACCAGCCCGGACTTTCATCCGAGCTGGCTTGTTCTTCCTGTGAGGAACAAGATATTTTGTAAAAAACTATCCGAAGATTTCGGCGAGTTTAGCCTCAAGGGCTGCTCCACGAAGACCGCGGGCTTCTACCTTTCCTTCAGGATTGATAAGGAGATTGTCAGGAATCGAATTCACGTGGTATACGTCTGAAGCTAAGCTGTTCCAGTACTTGAGATCAGAGAGGTGAATCCAAGGCATATCCCAATCCTTGATCGCCTCAACCCAAGGCTCTTTTGTACGGTCGAATGAAAGGCCGACAATATCGAAACCTTTAGAATGATATTTCTTGTAAGCAGCTGTCACATTAGGCATTTCTGCCTCGCACGGGCCACACCATGATGCCCAGAAATCAACGAGAACCCAATTGCCCTTTCCGACATATTCGCTGAGCTTGTGCATGTTGCCGTCAACATCGGCTTCCTCAAGATCAAGGAACTGCTGACCGATGATAGCCTGCTTTGCAGCCTCAGCTTCTTTCATCTTGGCGTTGGATTCGTCAATGCGCTGCTTGAGGTTCTGAGCATAGGGATGCTTGGTCCAAGCGGCACCATTCGCAAAAGCCTCATCGAGTTTCTCGTCTCCGTTAATAGAATAGTACATCTGAAGGAATGCCGCCGGAATGATATTATCACTGTTCTCCTCGAAAACGCTGTTGTATGCGTCCGCAAGCTTATTGAAAGCAGCCTGATATTCGGGCATCTTGGCCTCAATTTCCTCTTCAGGAAGCATATTGAGAGCGAGAGCGAAATCACTGTACTCGTTATATGCATTGCTGGTCTTGAGGTCGTACTCTGAAAGTTTGTTGTTGAGTTCAGAGCCGGTCAAGGTCATGTTGCTGAAATCCACTGAAACAGGCTTTCCATCATTGAAGAAGGGGAACTGCCAGTCAGAACCAGGCACCGTGATTTTGAGAAGAGCCTCTTGAGGAGCCTTACCGGAGATTGAGAACTTACCGTCCTTAACCACAGCACTATCTATAGGACTTGAGGTGATCTGATCCAGAATATAAACCGTCTCACCCTCCTGAGACGCGATACCGTTCACGGAGTATTTCGTGCCCTGTGAACAAGAAGCAGCGGCCGCCATAGCGACAAGAGCTGCAATAATTGTAATCTTTTTCATCTTTACTGAATAATTTCGGCAAAAATAAGAATATTAATTCAAGTCCAAACGGGTTTCATGAAAAAGTTTTCTATAGAACGCTTATTATGAGTGTAATACCTTGATCAATCAAAACTTGTCATTATAAAATGATTATTGATTCATGCTCTCATTTCCGTTCTTTCCGTATGATGAAGACATGTGCGTTTTACGGTATTGCATCGGAGAACACCCATTCAGCCTTTTGAAATATTTGCCGAAGAAAGATTCTGAAGTAAAGCCCAAACGGTCACTTATCTGAGTCATTGACAAAGAGGAACTAAGAAGAAGGAAACCTGCCTCTTCTGACAATTTTTTCTCAATCCACCATGAAGCGTTTCTACCGCTTTCAGCCTTTATCAATCTTGAAAAATATTTTGGGCTTTTGCACAACATCTCAGAATACCATTTGATGTCATGATGAATCCTGAAATTCTCATCTACTAATTTAAGAAAAGAACTGGTAAGTTCCGGAAATATTTTACTCACATGTCCTTGTTCATCTTGCATCATTACCCTGCCGATTTTGTGGAAAAAACCAGTTGTCGTAATTATCAAGTCCTGCAAAATGGCATTTCGATCGTTTTTTGACAGGATAATCTTGCAGAGTCTGGCATATCCAATAAAAATATCCGAAAGTGAAGGACACCAAAAGATACTGGCTATGTTTCCTTCCCCTGCGATTCTCAAACAACTTCTCAAATCAACTTCGTGCAAGAACTCAGAAGACAAAGAGGCCCCATAAATAATTGTTTCCCTTCCGGCCTCATATAATTCAAGATTATGTCCAGGAGGAACCATAAGCAAACTGCCGGGTCTGAAATAACAGGACTTTGAATTAAGGGAACAAGTCATTGAATCCTGACTCACATAGATGATCAGGAAATCCCTATTGACAAGGGTATGACCATAGAAGATTGAAGCCGGAATACCATCTAGCAGGACATACTCATCATCGAACCTGTCATGGAGTAAATAATTTGTCAAGTCGTCGTTCATTATATTGGGGGAATTTTAAGCTAGTTGCTTTTTATTCAACAAAATACATATGTTTCCGCTCTTCTCAAAAAGAATGAGGATAGAAGTCCAAAAAAAGAATACAATAGGACGTACAAATACTGAAATACCTGCTATTTTTGTTCTTGTTTTTGAACAAAAGCTACTGATGATTGACCGATAAGATTCAGTCTGTTTTCCTTTGGGTCCAGCACGGCGATATTCATCTTTTCATAAAAATTCATTGTCCTTTCAAAAAAGTTCACTATGATTGTCCCGCCTAAGACACCCATGAAAATGCCAGAAGGAGTAACTTTCGGGACAATAGCTTCTTTATGGAAAGACGAGAAGAGGAACTATATAAAGCAATCCTCTTTCGCCGCATACTCCCTTATTTTGGATAACCATCTTCTCCCCGTCCTTAGTGAAAAAACAGAAATTTCTGAGACGATGATCCAAGAAATGGTCAATCGTAAGCTGAAAGAAGGCTTATCACAAAAAACAGTGAAAAGCATTCTGGTAGTACTCAAAATGATTCTGAAGTTCGGATATAAATACGGGATGTGCACTTATGCTCCTCTTGACATCATATTTCCAGCCAATACGGCCATGAAAGAGATTGAGGTGATGAATATCTCGGACCAGAAGAAATTGATGAACTATCTGAAGGGCAACTTTTCCTTCTTGAACCTGGGATTGAGCATCTGTTTGAGTACAGGACTCAGAATCGGGGAAATCTGCGCATTGAAATGGAAGGATATCGATACGAGTTCAGGAGTGATCCGAATCAACAAAACCATACAAAGGATATACGTGAAGGATGCCGGACAAAGCCACACTGAAATAATTATCGGTCCACCTAAAACATCCAACTCAAAAAGAGAGATTCCGTTGACAAAAGATCTGATGGCAATAGTAAAACCCCTGAAGAAAGTAGTCCCTGAGAACAACTATGTAATCAGCAATTCAAGTAAGCCCATCGAGCCCCGACTATACAGAATACATCTTCAAAAGATAACGGACAGTCTTGGCATACCAAGGATGAAATTCCATACTTTGAGACATTCTTTCGCGACAAGATGCATAGAAAGCAATTGCGATTATAAAACGGTAAGCGTTTTACTCGGACATTCAAGCATAAATACAACACTCAACCTCTATGTTCATCCGAATCTGGAACAGAAAAAGAAATGTATTGAAGCCATGACAAAGAAATTGAAGTGAATCAGAAACGGGCCCCGGAAGGAGCCCGTAAACAATATTGACGGTAAAATCAGAATGATATCCCAAGACCTGCCGTTATCGTGTTCCCTATGATGCTGTTCGCCGTAAGGTATGCAACATTAAGGCTGAATCCGGAGTACTTGAATCCCGCACCGATGGTAGCGAAGGAAGGAAGCGGAGCCTTGTCGGTTCCAAGATGGTAACCCGCTCTGACGAAGACCATATCGTCATAGGAGTACTGGAGTCCGAGCGCAGCGGTAATCCCCCCTGTGAAGAAGTAATCAGCATCCAGAGCGATATCAACTCTATTCTGTTCATCAATCTTTGCCTTGTATGCGCCTGCGATGGTCGCAGACATAGGAAGGCTGAAAGACTCTCCAGATGCATCTTTGACGGACGAGCCGAGAGATGACACTCCTGCAGTGATGTTCAACTCCGGCAAAGCCCTATATAGCACGAATACATCAGCTCCGAAAGCATTGTTTGAAACGCCCTCCGCTATCTTGTCAGAAGAAAATCTGACATTTGCGCCCGCTCCTAATTTGTCAGAGAACTTGACTCCGAATCCGGCATTGACCACCATGTCATTTGGAGTGAAGACGCCTTTGGCCTTTCCGCTCTCGTCATAAACCTGCATTTCTTTGCCCGCATCGTATCCGAAGCCTACGCTGAAACCGAAAGCGTCGCTTACCTTATAGCCTACTCCGGCGGCAATGTTGGTCGATTTGACACCTTTAGGAGCCCACATCTGGAAAGATGCGCCAACATCTACTCCAGCTTCAGAGAACGGAATCACAGCAGAATTCCTGAAGGATGAGTAAGCGAACGATCCTGAAGATGCCGCACCGGCTCCGGCCATCGCTCCCATGATGGGATCTCTAGGAATACGGATAAACTGGTGCGCAGAATTTTTCTCCTGAGCGTAAATACTGACAGAAGACATCACGACTGCCGCAAATGCGGCGAGAATATAATACTTTCTCATGTTCTACTCCTCCATTATTTCTTTACGACAGACTGAGTGTACTCTTTACCGCCGAATGATACTGCGACGGAGTATTTTCCGGGAGCGGCATTCTTCATATCGATCTGGGCTGGTTCAAACGCACTGCACAGGACAGATCCGTCATAGAATATCTCACCCGTCTGAGAAGCGATCTTGATAGAGGTTTCCTGCAAGCTTTCTCCTGTGCTGATGTACAAGGTTGTGGTTACAGTTGTAGGATATGCCTGCATCTGTATGTCAGCACTGCGTACCAACACTTTGAATACGGTTGAAGCCTCTTTCTTTTTGGCGTCTGATCCGGTTACTGTAATGGTCGCCAAACCATAATCAAGCGATGTCATGATCAGTTTACCGCTACCGACATTAGCATGAATGACATTTGTAGCAGTATTGTTTGCAGAGAAAGAAAGGGTTTCACCATCAGGATCCGTAATGTGATCTGAGAGTGTTATGGTCTCGCTGGCACCGACTTCTGTAAGGAGTATGTTTTCTATAGGCTTGCTCACCACCGGGGGATGATTCTCCAGAATAGTGTATGAAACCTTAAGAGACCCTGCCTTACCATATGAATCGGTTGCCGTAACAGTCGCAATGTATGTTCCCGGATCGGCGACAGAGCCGACAATCCTTAACTGGTACTGTCCTGTAGGAAGCAGTTGCCAAGAATCGGAACCGGAGCCTTGTGCATAGTCAACGGTGAATGTATGACCATCCGGATCCGAGACTGTAAAGTTGATCATGACTGACTCAAAGGGTTTCACCTTGATATTGTCTATGGAGCTCAGCGGGGTTATCAAAGGAGGGTTGTTCGCCTCTGTTTTCACTGAAGCGATGTTTGAGTTGTCGGAATAATTCAGATTGTAATCATACCCGAGGACCTTGAAATAATATGTTGTCTCGAAATCGAGAACAAGATTCCTTGACAGAGTTTCCCCCGTCTTCTTGACTCCCGTTTCAACAACGAAGGAGTTGACACCCGTTCCGGGATTGGAAGCGGTAGCGTTCTTCACAGAATTCTGATCAGTCCCATAGAAAAGGCGGTACGCATATGCCGCAGTACCTTTCCTTGAAGCGGTCACCTTCCAAGTCACATCAACATTGTTAGAAGAAGCGGTAGCTTTGAGATCAGTAACTGCCGCAGGGATGTCCGGCTCCGCTCCATAGGTGATCGCACCAAGAGCATCAACGGGGATTCCGATTCTTGAATTACCGAGGTTGAAGTTGGGGTTCGGGGCGTGAAGCAACTTGTCAATCAGCATCTCTCTCGTGAATCCAGGACCGCCAAGAGCAGATACAACAAGGGCAGCAACACCAGAAACATGAGGACAAGCCATGGAAGTTCCCTGGAAATATCCGTATGCATTGCCAGGCAGGGTGCTCATGATCTGTGTCGAATATGCATCGCCACCAGGAGCAGCGATATCTACCCAATCATCATCCTTGGTTCCGTAATTTGAGTAATAAGCCTTGGCACCGCTTGGACCGTATGCACCTACAGCAATGGCTCCAGAGTAATTCGCAGGAGAGCCGTATTGCCAAGCCTCATTTCCTGCAGAGAAGAACACGACTCCTCCTGCCATGGGACCGACTTGGTTCCCGTCCTCATCCATTCCAGCATTTGCGTTGAAATAATCAATGGCGCTTTTCACTGAGTGTGAAAATTCACCTTCATTAGGCTGCGCAAAGAATTCATGATACTCTTTGGCGCCATCCTTGTCCATACTGCCGTCCTCATTCTCGAAGTCATATCCCCAGCTGTTGTTGCATATTACAGCCCCATGGTCTGCTGCCCATACTATTCCTGAAGCGCCACTTCCGCTTCCGTCATCGTTTGAGAATATTTGCAATGACAGCAATGTAACGCCCTTCACTCCAGCCGCAGCATCTCCTCCTGCAACTCCACTGACACCCAAGCCGTTATTGTTGATCGCTCCAATGGTGCCTCCGACGTGGGTTCCATGACTGTTAGCGCTTATGACTTTGGTATCGGTGCAAAAGTTCCAACTGTTGTTTTTGTCAACGACACCATCCAGGTCTTCATGAGCGGTATCGATACCACCGTCAACAACACCGACAACAACGTCAGACCTTCCGGTAGTATAGTTCTTCCATACGGGATAAACATTGATGTCCATGTTCTCTCTCCAACCGTTTCCGGAACCGTCATTTCGGTATTGCCACTGGCTGGACAGTCTTGGGTCATTGAAAGGCAGATCATCCATCAGTTTAATCGGTCTGTCAGACTCAAAGACATCAATCCCATCGACATGAGACATCTGTTCTGCTGCTTTTGTAGCAGGCACGTCAGCACTGTAAGTGATTTTATACCATTTGTGAAGTCCGAAAGCGCGCCGCCTTTCCTCAAACCGTCCGGTATCAGGAAAAAGCCTTTCTATAGTTTTGACGCCCATAGCATCAAGAGCCGTGTTAAGCGTTTCGGATTTTGTTTCGATTCCTCCGTTTGAGAGAGATTCTTCCAGCATTGATGCCATCTCGTCAGAAACGAGAATATTAGCACGCGACAAAACAACCGCCTTTTCTTCCGAAGAATCTTCTTTTACTACAGAAGGTTGTTCAATGCTCTTAGAGCATGAGAAGAGCAGTGATACCGATACCGTTATCACTACCCATAGAGATTTCTTGATCATATACTGGTCATCAGTTTGTTTTCACCGTATGCAGAAAATCGACAAGTTCTGAAAGATTATCAGTGTTGTTCCACTTGGTCTTATGTTGTTTGATATAGTCCTCCACTTGCTTGGAATTGAAACGGGCGTCTGATATGACATCCTTTTTTCTTGCTGGTAAAAGGAGCCCGTCTACAACTAGATATGTGGTTTTCATAAGTATCAGAGGGTCTCCAGCAAACCTGTCGACAGTTGCTGAACCCAAACTCTTGTTGATGATGCTCCCGCTGTTGCTTTCAAGGGCGGCAGTGGAGATGTTTTGCGTAGAGGCAATAGCAGAAGTTCCGTATCCTATGCTGGTCCTCGACATCTTTTCCTTGTCAACCTCAGTTAGTGATACAACAGCACCGTTTTCGGTTTCTTTCATCACCTTCATGAGTTTTCCTTGAACGTTGAGAAAAACATCCTCTTTAACCCTGACCACGTACACAGTCATCATATCGATTTCCATGATCTTGTCGTCTTTGACAAAATGCATCTTTCCGTTTATGACGTTAACATTCAATTTGTCGTAGTCAAGGGTGTTCCCCTTGTTCGTCAGGACCGTTCCAGGAGAAAAATCCTCAAACAGATACGGCCATGTGGTTGTTGGCTCAAATCTGCTGTCACCGGATATACCGTATTGAGGGAAGAACAACGAGAACGCTAAAAAAATAGACGCTAATAGTTTCATTTCAGATAATGTTGTTCTTAAGTGTATGTGGATCAAACAACCGCATAACTCACATAAAAAGACAATTACGGCTGGCCAAAGACCAGCCGTAATATGTATAGACTATCGGTTAAAGAATGACTTTGCCTACAGTTTCAAGTTTGTTTGTGAAAACCTTGGTTCCAAGAGACTTGCCCGTACGGAATTCACGAACAGATGCGGGAGCTGCCTCCTCCTCTTCTTCGTCAGCCTCAACCTTTACAAGAGTATTAGGGAGAGCAGTATTGCCTGCTGAATAAGCGCCAGCGCCTGCAGAAACTACCCAATAGTACCTCATGCCGACAAGAGAATAAAGAGTACTTCCAGCTTCTTCATCTTCAATTTCAACAGAACCAGCAGTCATGGTAGCAGTGCCGTCAGGATTCATGAATACATTTGTGATGGCATAATCACCATCCACAAAATATACTTTATCATTCATCATGATCTGACCATAGAGACAATCTGTCGCTTCTCCATAATCGCTGTCCCATGTTCCGAAAGTCTGAGCGGGGATATAGAAGCCACCCGTAGTAGCATCGTAGACAGCAGTAACGCTGAGTTCATTCTTCTGAGTGTCCACACCTTCAAGTCCGTCAATGAAGAAAGACTCATTACCGACCTTCTGAGAAATGGTTATTGTAACGGCATCGTCATCGCTACCTATAGTCCATTGTCCAAGCCAACGTTCATAATTCTCGTCGACGGTCTCTTCAACAACCTCATAGGTCAGCTTGGCATAACGGCCAGTGACATTTGCAGTCTCGTCAAGTTCAATCAGCCAGATGTCATACTCACCGGGATCCTTGGCTTTCATAGCCTGTACACCTTCATTGGCATAGATAAGTCCATATTTTGCAAGGAAATCCATTGTATAACGAGGGATGTATTTCATAAGATCGAGATCATCTCTGTCCTCAAGGAACCAAGGGGAAAGGTAGTTGTCTTCTGCATGCGCATCCTTAGGTGTGCGGTACAAATCGTAATACACGCCCTCCGTTCCAGTGATGTTGAACGCCTGAACCTCGCCGTCATCTGTAGCAAAAGTGCCCATGTATTCAATTTTCCAATCAGGAACAGCTGTGGGAAGAACGAACTCAAATTCTCCGCTTCCGGGTTCAGAAGCTTCAAACTGGTCAGAGATAGATTCGATTTCGAACACAACGTCAAAAGGACCGCTTTCTGTCAACGATTCTATGTCAATCTGGAAGGGAGTAGAAGCGCTATCCTTGTCCTTTTCGATTTTCAAGGTTTTTTCGAAAGTGATCGCATCAGCGGGGATTTCAGAATCTGCTGAAACTTTGAGAGTTGCAGTGCCTTCATATTCTGCAGGAACATCAAGATTAACACTGACTGTTCCTTCTCCATCGTAAGAGATATCAGAGACTTCTACACTTGCAAGAGGAAGACCATTTACGAGTGTAATGGTAACATTGTCCGCATTGGCGGATGATGCAGCTCCGTTGATTGAGCCAATGCAAACCTGTGCCTGATACCTTCCTTTCGTATAATCTGCAGGATTAACAGTTACAGTACTTGTAGCACTGGTCTGTCCGGCAGGAATCGTAATAGGGGTGAAGGCAAGGTCGGATCCGTCAATCAGTCCGTATTTGGTGTTGTCAAGAACCTGTGTTCCTGAACCAAGAATGATGTTGACATCCTTGTCGATAGGATTAGCAAGTGTTGCAGTAACAGTCGCGGTATTTCCATTGAAGTACTTGTCTCCGGAAAGGCTCACTGACGATTTGCGCAAGATATTTGCGTCCTCCTTGGAGCATGCTGCAAACATTACACATGCTGCCATTGACATCAATGCAATTTTTAAAATATTGGTTCTCATGTTTTGTCAATTATTAGGAGTTATTACTGTTTTGTCCAAGTGGTCTTATAGCCATTCTCTTTACCGAGAACATATCCACCGTATGAGGGCCATACGTAGTCATCGAGAGCTACAATACCGTTTTCAGTTTCATATACTCCTTCGGAGACTTTAGTGAAAACGATATCATCATCAGTGACTTCATAACCATCTTTATAATATCCACTGTAGAGTTTCTGGTTGCCATATCCTACATCGAATGTGGTTACCTGACCGCTCTTGAAGGTGATGGTTGAGTGATCTTCGCTGACTTTTCCTACGACAGCACCATTACCATAACTTCTGTAATCATACCAGAAAGGCATGATCCAGTCGCACCAAACGAGGGTGACATCCTTAGGATCGTTGGTAAGATGCAGAGTATATGAGAAGTCTCCGAAGTTGTAACCGTAACCTTTAGCCGTATATGTACCAAGGATATCAGCAAGAGGATGGTCGAGGTCGGCGATTGTGATATCGCAGTCTGTGACAGGGCTAAGAGTCAAATCGCCAGTGACACCTGTAAGGCTGGCAGAAAAATCCATGTTCCCCGTGAACTCTCCTGCCCTTTCTATAATGGTAATTTCAATATACTGTGTCCCATTACCATTGAAATTGAAAACACCGGAGGCGGGTTCTACTGTGAAATCTTTTCCTTCAACAGCTGTTCCATCCTTTACCACGAATGTAACGCTTCCGACACCTCCGTCATTGTCATAAACAGAGACCGGTATCCTGAGGAGACCACCATTTTCATTGATGGTGTACTCTGTTCCGCCCAATCTTGCGTAAGGTACAGTCTTGAATTCCTCCTTCCTGCTGCAGGAAGCAAGAGCTGCTACTAAGGCAACGCCTGTAAGAATTGTATATATCTTCTTCATATTATCTGAAATTAAAAAGCATTGCTAGTCTACGGGTTCTGATGTATAGCCATCGTTTTGGACGAGGTTGGCGTTGATCTGCATATCATAGGTAGGAACAGGCCACTGGAAGTGGTAGTCTGAAGCTGCCATCGATTTCTCAGTAAATGAAGCACCGGTGACAACGACGCCTCCTGCTGCAGCATTATCCTGAGCTGCGCGAGTGCTGTATCCGAGGCCCCAACGCTTGAGGCAAGAGATACGGAGTCCTTCACCTACAGTCTCCCTGAACCATTCATGCTGAACGTTGTTTTCGTTAGCTACTGTCTTGACTGCACCCCTCTTATCCTGGAGGACATTAAGCTGTGCAGTAGCTTCAGCGGTATTTCCACTGTTAAGATATGCCTCAGCTGCGATAAGATACATTTCGCTGATAAGGAAAGGTTTGATCGCTTGAGCGGTATTAGGGATATCATTGGAGCGGAGAGCAGGATTGCCATGATACTTCGTGAAGACAGTGATATTGTCATACCAGATACCGGAAGCAAAGAAAGGTTCTCCGGTGGTAAACCACTGAGACTTACGGAGGTCACCTTCGTCATAAGCCTCAACAAGAGCCTTGGTGGGGATGAAGTAAGGATGATAGTAAAGTCCGTGTCCCTCCTGTGAGTCCATAGACATATTCTGATAATAGTCATGATATCCACGACCTTCAGTAAGGCTTGCGTACATCTGCATGATAGGCTCGGTGCCTTCGTCATTCACCCACTCATTTTCCATTGCCTCAGCATCAGCAGAAAGTGCATATCCAGCATTTGAATTGATGACACTCATAGCTTTAGATGCAGCATTGCTCCAATCTCCAAGATCAAGATAATAACGAGCATAGAGAGCGTTGACGGCATCAATTGTAGGAACCTGTGAACCGACTTTACCGGGAACATCTGCAAGGAGCACAGCAGCTGAATCAAGGTCAGCCTTGATCGCGTCGTAAACTTCTGCCACAGTTGCGCGAGCAGGACGTGCGCTCTGATCATATTCAAGAACGAGAGGAACTCCGAGTGTGTTGGAGCCAGTCTTGTAAGGCTTTCCGAACAGACGGACCATGTGAAGATATGCCATTGCCCTTCCGAAGTAAGCTTCACCTCTTGCAATAGCGGCCTTCTTCTGGAGGCCATCCGGAACAACTTGTGCACCATGGATCAGAATGTTGAAGTTCTTGATCGCACCATAAGGACCGGACCAATTATCACGGGTATCGTAGTCGCTAGCTGAGAAGCTGTCATCACTACGATGAATACCACCACCATTGTTACCATAGTCATTGACTGCGTTGAAGTAGTCCATCTGAACATCAGATGCCCAGTCATAGACTCCATACTCAAGTCCCCTTATCTGAGCAAGGATACCTGCTTCGAAACCAATGAGGTCGGTTTCGTTGGTGATGAGGTTCTCGCTGTCATATGAAAGGGTGTTGGCAGGGGTAAGGTTCAAGTCGCAAGAGGCGGTCATAACCACAGCCGCCGCTGCTGCAAGAATTCCAAATATCTTTTTCATACTCATTTCTGTTTTAATCATCAGTCCAAAGGTTTAGAAATTGATTTCAATACCACCAAGGAACTGCTTGGAGTTACCACCGACACCATAAGTAAGGTTGGAGTTGATTTCAGGGTCAATTCCCGAGTACTTGGTGAAGGTAAGGAGGTTACGACCGGTGAAGGTAATCTTGACGCTCTTAAGGACGTTCTGCCATGAGAGGGCTGCCTTAGGAAGGCTGTAAGCGACCTGAAGATTCTTAAGGCGGAGGAATGAAGCGTTCTCAAGGAGATGGCTGTCAAATTCCATGAATGCGCCCTTTGACCAGTCGGGATACTTGGCGTCCCTGTGAGTGGGAGTCCAGAAATCGTTCATCGCCTTGTGAGTGTTCATTGTGGCGAAGTTCGCAGGGTTGCCATAGAAGTAACCGTCGTTAGAAACGAGGTACTTGCCGATGACATATGAGAAGTCAGCCTGAACAGAGATTCCCTTCCAACCACCGGAGAGTGAGAAACCTCCGTTGATAGGAGCATAACGGTTCTTACCTGAGTTCTGTGTCAGAGCGTCCTCATCGAAGTTCTTGGTTACCTTTGAAGGATCTTTCTGCATCACATCCTTGTCTTCTCCAGGAAGATACCACATGGGCATACCGTCTTCAGGATCGATACCGGCGAACAGAGGGAGATAGAATGCGATAGGTTTGCCTACGACATAAGCAACCATAGTGTTTGCGATCTCCCAACGCTTGCGGCCGTCGAAGAGTTCAGTGATCTTCTGAGCGTTGTAGCTGAAAGTGGTGTTGAAACGCAGGTAGTAATCCTTCTGGCGGAGGATATCGAAGCCGAGGGTAAGGTCAACACCCTGGTTGAGGAGTCCACCGACGTTCTGTGTCACAGAGGTGAAACCGGTGGTGTAAGGATTAGGAACGTCCATCAGCATGCTGGTGGTCTTCCTATGATAGTATTCAATGTCAAAATCGAAAAAGTCAAATGCGCGACCGGTAAGGGCAACGGTGAAGAGGCCCTGCTGCTCCCATGTAAGGTTCCTGTTTTCAGGCTGGGTCATGTAACGGGCGCTGACTTGGTTGTAAGTTCCTGAAGTTCCTACAAGTCCGAGAGAGCTATAGTTACCGATAGCGGCATTACCCTGTGTACCGTAGCTGATCTTGAGATTGAGGTCGTTAATTTGAGGAACGTACTGCAGGAAGTTCTCTTTCTTCATCTTCCACATTGCTCCAAGTGACCAGAACTGAGCGTTACGCTTGTCAGCACCGAACCTTGACACAGCGTCATTACGGACGGTAGCATCGAAGACGTATTTGTCCTGATAAGAATAGTCAACATGACCGAAGAAGGAGAGGAACCTTGACTGTGAATAGCTGTCACTGATGTTCCTTGAATCCTGTGTACCGTTTGTGAGCGCCATCAGACGGTCATCGGTCTGTCCCTGAGAAGAAGCAGAGAAGGTTTCGTAGTTGTTGTCAACTCCTTCTTGTCCTACAAGAACACTGAACTTGTGGTCAGCATTGATATCCCAAGAATACTCGATCGTGTTGGTGATATTGGCCTGATGCTCGTAAGCGGAACTCTTACCGGCTGTAGCAGTACCACTGAATTCAGAAACATATGAAGGGAAAGTCTTCCAGTTGTTCAGGCGGATGTACGCATCGATACCTGCGCGGCTGACGAACTTGAGGTTGCGGACGGGTTCAATTTCAACGTAAACGTTACCATTTACACCGTAACGGTTATAGTAGTCGGGATGATACTTCATATAATGTGAAGGAACAACCCTATTCTGTCCGGGGAACATCTTTTCATAGACCTTTCCATTCTCATCAACTGCAGGATACATAGGAAGAAGGAGGAATGACAGACCACCACTGGTATAGTTGGACATACCGTTAGCTGCGGATCCCCAGTTAGGGTTCTGCTGGGTCTTGTCGTAAGAGAGGTTGAGGTTTGCTCCCACCTTGAGCCAATCAACAGGATGGGCCTGGACGTTGGAACGGAGGGTGAACCTGTCATAGTAGTTACCAGGGGTGTAACCCTTCTGGTGGTACTGTGAACCAGCAATCATATAAGCGACTTTACGTCCACCACCTTCGATGGTAATATCGTTCTGGTACTGAGGATTCCAAAGATCCATCATGTACTTGTACCACTTTGTATTGTTGAGGTAACCGTTCTTTGTATTGTAACGTGCGTCAATCCACTCCTGAGTGTGGATACCGGAACGTACCCAGAAGTCCATAAGTTCATCTCCTGACATCATATTCTCATAAAGTGTGAGGTCAGCAAGAGTCGAAACTCCATACTGTGAACGGATGGTGACAGAAGCCCTTTCATTGTAAGAACCGCTCTTTGTCGAAATGTAGACGACACCGTTAGCAGCACGTGAACCGTAGATTGAGGTAGCGGATGCATCCTTGAGGACGCTGATGCTTTCAATATCGTTAGGGTTCATAGCCATGACGGAACGGCTTGAAGAAGGGATACCGTCAATAACATAAAGAGGAGTGGAGCTTGCATCGAGAGAACCTACGCCGTGGAGCTGCATTGAAACAGCGTTATCTCCAGCGATACCGGAATAGGAGAGGACTGACAGACCGGCCACCTGACCCTGAAGCTGATCGAGAGCTGAGGATGAAGGAGCGTTTTTGAGAGTCTCGGAATTCACGGTTGAGACAGATCCTACGATTGAGCTGATCTTCTTTGCCGAACCGTATCCTACGACAACGGCGTTTTCAATAAGTTCAGAATCTTCTTTGAGTCCGAAGTTGATAGTGGCGCGTCCACGAACCGGGGTTGCCTCCTCGACATAACCGATCATAGTAGCGACGAGGGTTCCTTCTGAAGAAACTCCGGTCAGGGTATAGCTACCGTCAGCACCTGTCGCAGTACCGTTGGTTGTTCCCTGTACCATTACCGTCGCGCCGGGGAGGGGTTCTCCGTTGGCGTCTGTAACAACACCGGATACCCTGATATTCTGAGCGGAGGCAACAGCTGTCGCCGCGAGAACCATCAGAGCCAAGAGCAAAAGCTTAACTTTTTTCATAAGCTACAGATTTAATTTAACATTATATTGAATAAGTACATTTGAGTCTACACACTAAACAAGTCTATTTGCTTGTTCGACAGTTAGCTTGATAGGGTTCCTCAACCTTGACGTTT
>JAEEGL016794065.1_pt1 | contig 20753 bp, 19 predicted proteins | sample 9134231 | NCBI WGS metagenome assembly JAEEGL01 (sample SAMN16246548, study PRJNA631951) | gut metagenome | biome: gut microbiome; feature: rumen; material: fiber-attached | host: Bos | place: Iran: Karaj | collected 2018-10
ATCTCCGGCGCTCTGGCGGCCATGCTCGATCTCGGCAAAGGCCGCGGGCCCATGAACCACCTGTTTGACCTCAAAAGTGAATACATCGAGGGGGCGAAGTGATGAACACGAGTCCGCAAAGCGCTTCTCTTCGGCTGCGTCAGGCGGCACAGCCGGTCTGGGACGCGTGTTTCTCGCACCCTTTATCCGCGGGATCGGCGACGGAACGCTTCCCATCGAGAAATTCCGGTATTTCATGCTGCAGGATTATCTGTACCTCTTTGATTACGCCCGCGTGTTCGCGCTGGGCGTAGTCAAGGCGCAGGACCCGAAGCTGATGCGTATTTTCGCCGAAAACGTCGCCGTCATCCTGAACGGTGAAATGAATATCCACCGGACGTACATGGAGCGTTTAGGCATCACGGAAGAACAGGTATTCGCCGTAAAGCCGGCGCTCGACAACCTGTCCTATACGAACTATATGCTTTCCGTCGCGCACAGCGGCGGGCCCGCAGAGATTACTGCTTCCATTCTTGCCTGCTCCTGGAGCTATGCGGAAATTGGGCAAATGCTCGCCGCCGTTCCCGACGCCGCCGAGCACCCATTTTTCGGGGAATGGATTAGAGGGTACGCGTCGGAGGATTACACGTCTACCAATCAGGGATTGATCGAGCTGACGGACAGCCTGTTAAAAGACGCTTCCGAAGCGCAGCTTTCCCGCCTGACGGACATTTTCATAAACTGCAGCCGTTTTGAGCTGGCATTTTGGGATATGTCGTGGGAGATGCGGCCATGAACGCCCTGCAGTTCGAAAAGGTGTCATACCAATATCCCAGCGAGGATTTCGACATTATCGATCAGCTCTCGTTTTCCGTAACGCCGGGTTCGTTTCACTGCATCATCGGCGTCAGCGGCTGCGGCAAGAGCACGATATTCCGTTTGACGAACGGCCTCTTAAAAGCCAAAAGCGGCACGATCAAAGTAGACGGAATCTCTGTCACAGAACAAAAGCGCGTCTGCGGTTACATGCCGCAGAAGGATTTGCTTTTCCCATGGCGTACCGTGGGCGAAAACCTTGCGCTGCCGCTGGAAATTCAGGGCGGCTGCTCCAAAAAAGCGCAGCGTGAGAAGATCGAAGCCGCTTTATCCGAGGTCGGCCTCGAAGGATGCTTCGACAAGTGGCCGCATGAACTTTCGGGCGGCATGCGGCAGCGGGCGGCTTTTGCGCGCACGATGCTCACCGGAAACGATCTGATGCTTTTGGACGAACCGTTTTCGGCGCTGGATTTTCTGACGCGCATCTCCATGCAGGAATGGCTCCTCGGACAGTGGCAGCGGCACGGAAAGACGATCTTATTCATCACGCACGACGTGGAAGAAGCGATCTTCCTTTCTTCGAGCGTTCTGGTCGTGGAACATACGCCGATCCGCGCGCTGAAGGACATCCCCGTTCCGCTGGGATACCCGCGTGTCCGGCAGGACCTCGCGCGGCCGGAAATTCTGGAGCTTCGGGAACAACTGATTGAAATGCTTCGAAAGCAGGTGACGGAATGAAAAAAGCCAACAGAGCCAATCTGCCTGCGTTGATATTCCTCTTCGCCGTTCTGATCATTTGGCAGTTCGGCGCGATGCGCATCGACGCCGCCTACATCCTGCCCACGCCGATACAGATCGTACAGCGGATGTGGGAGCTGCGGGAAGCGCTCTTCGCCGTGCATCTTCCCGCCACCATGTTGGTAACGCTTTTGGGACTGGTCATCTCGCTGGTTCTCGGCCTAGGGCTGGCGATCCTAATGGACGCGAGCCCGTTCTGGAAAAAATCGCTGTACCCGATCGTCATCGCGTCTCAAACCATTCCGACCACGACCATCGCGCCCCTGTTCGTGTTGTGGTTCGGCTACGGCATTTGGAGCAAAGTGCTGGTGACGGTGCTGATCACCTTCTTCCCCATCACCATCACCGTGTACGACGGGCTCCAGTCCGCAAAGGTGGAAATGACGGAGCTGCTGCTCACCTACGGCGCGAGTAAGCGCGATATCTTCCTAAAGATCAAAGCGCCCTGCGCTCTGCCGTACCTTTTTTCCGCCATCAAAATGGCGCTGCCCATGAGCATGATCGGCGCCGCCATCGGCGAGTGGCTCGGCGCGCAGAGCGGCCTTGGGTACTTTTCACGCCGTATGATGACGCAGCTGGACGGCGCGGGCGTGTTCGCTCCGATCGTTCTGCTGTCGATCATTGCAATGGTGACCGTGGGGCTGGTCGCGTTGCTGGAAAAGAAAGTCGTCCGCTGGCGCGGAGAATTTTAACTTAATTTTCAATCTAAAAGGAGTATTGATTATGAAACGCGTATTGTGTTTGGTATTTGTCTGTATTTTAACCTGCGGCCTTCTCTTGAGCGGCTGCGCGGCTGCGCCCGAGGAGGAAAAGCTGAAAGAACTGGACGTCGTGTTGGACTGGTATCCGAACGCGCTCCACGCCTTTTTGTACGTCGCGATAGAAAAAGGGTACTACGCCGAGGAAGGTCTGAAAGTAAACATCCGCTTCCCGTCCAATGAAAACGACGCGATCTCGCTCGTCGCAGCGGGACAGGCGGACATCGGCCTGTACTACCAGCAGGACGTCATTCAGGCGAGGACGAACCAGAACGTGCCGGTAAAATCCATCGGCGCCGTCGTGCAAGGGCCGCTGAACATCGTGCTGTCTCTGGCGGAAAAGGACATTACATCCCCGAGCGATCTGGTGGGAAAAACCGTCGGCTACGCCGGAACGGAGCTTTCCGAAGCGCTCATTCGCAGCATCATGCAGAATGTCGGCGCGGATTACAGCGACGTCACCATGATCAATGTCGGCTTCGACCTGATGAGCTCGATGACGACGGGCAACGTCGACGCGACCATCGGATGTCTCGTCAACCACGAAGTGCCGCAAATGGAGAAGGAGGGCTTTGACGTCAACTGGTTCATGCTGGATGATTACGGCGTCCCCACATATTACGAGGGAATTTTCCTCGCCAACGACAACGCCATCGCCAACGACAGCGAAACGCTGTGCGCGTTCCTGCGCGCGTCCGCTCGCGGGTTTGAGGACATGAAAGCCGATCCGGAAGGCGCGCTCGCAATCCTGCTCGCGAACCAGAACGAAGAGAATTTCCCGCTCGATCCGTCTGTGGAGAGCCAAAGCATGGACGTTCTCCTGCCTTTAATGGAGACTGCACAGGCGAAATTCCTTTCGCAGTCCGACGAATGCTGGAAAGAGAACATCGAATGGATGCGGAAGGAAGGCCTGATCGACGGCGACGTTGCGCTCGATGATGTGCGCGTAAACCTTGAATACTGAGTAAATTTCCCATATAAACGCCTGTAAAGCGAAAAAACGCTTTACAGGCGTTTTTTTCCATTTTTCACGGGTTTATTTACAAAAACTTTTCAAATGCTTCAAATGCGCGGCAGCCTATTCTGGCATAATAAAGAAAAGATAGGAGAAGCCTTTAAGAAGTACCATGCTATGCGGCCGGAGAAAAGTATGCGCTTGATCATCGAGCATTTATCCAAAAGATTTGAAAAGAAAGAAGTCCTTCGCGATATCGACTTCACCTTTGAAAGCGGGAAAATATACGGCCTTTTGGGGCGCAACGGCGCCGGTAAGACCACGCTGTTCAACTGTCTGAACGGTGATCTGAAGGCGGACGGAGGCCATGTCCGCCTCTGTGCCGACGGTCGGACGCGCAGCGTCGTACCGGCAGACATCGGTTATGTGCTCTCCACGCCGACCGTACCGGAATTCCTGACGGGACGGGAATTTTTGAAGTTCTTTATCGACGTCAACGAAGAAACCATACGGGAACCGAAACCGCCGGATGCGTATTTCGATTTTATAGGCATTGCCGCCGACGATCGGGACAGGCTCTTAAAGGATTATTCCCACGGCATGAAAAACAAAATGCTGATGCTCGCGAACATCATTGCGCAGCCGAACGTACTGCTCCTCGACGAACCGCTGACCTCTCTGGACGTGGTTGCCGCGGAAGAAATGAAGTACCTCCTTCGCTCCTTTAAGGACGGCCGCGTCGTGCTTCTCTCCACGCACATTCTCGATCTGGCGCTCGATCTGTGCGACGAGATCGTTCTGCTCAGCGGCGGCGTTCTGGAAAAGATCGACCGAACCGACTTAAACAACGCGGAGTTCCGCAAAAAGATCATCGCCGCGCTGCGGGAGGACGACGATGTATAAAACGCTGCGCATTTCCTTCGCGCTGAGAAACACCTATCGCGTGAACGCCATCCTTTACGCGCTGAAGCAGATTCCGTTCCTGAAGAAGCTGCTTCCTGTCACGCTTTACCGTTCGCGGGGCCTGAAGGCATTCGGGCAAACGGTATCCGTGCTGTGGGAGATCGTGTCCGCATTCTTGGGGAAACTCCTGTTCTTCCTCATTCTGATCGCGTGGCCCATGCGGCAGTATCCCGCCGTTCCGCAGGATCAGCTTTTTCTGCATCTCTTCCTGTTTCTGAGCGCGATCGGCGCCTTCCTCAATACTTACATGTTCAACCCGACAAAGGACGCTTATTACGCCGTAGTACTTCTGCGCATGGACGGGCGGCGGTACACGCTCGTGCACTATTTCTACGCCATCCTCAAGCTCCTGGCCGCATATTGCGTATTTACCGCGCTGTTCGGAACGACCGCCGGACTTCCGTTAGGGCTCTGCCTGCTGCTTCCCTTCTTTGCGGCGGGCATCAAGCTCAGCGTATGCGCGCTCTCGCTGTGGACGTACGAAAAGGGATACGCCGCGTTTGACAGCACCACGTTCACGCACGTGCGCCGCGTCATCGCGCTTTTATTCCTAGGGGCGGCATACGGACTGCCCGCGGCCGGCGTGCTGCTGCCGAGAACGGCCTGCATTTTGGTCATGTCCGTCTTCATCGCGCTCGGCGCGCTGTCCCTGAAAAAAATCCTCTCTTTTGGGAAATACCGGCAGATATTCCGGCAGCTTCTCATCCGAACAAACCGTCAGCTCGGCAGCAAACAGCAGTTTGTCATCGACCGAAGTCATACGCTCATCAGTGCCGATACCGGCATCACGAGCCACCGGAAAGGTTTTGCGTATCTGAACGAGCTGTTTATGAAGCGCCACAAGAAAATCCTCTGGCGCTCTTCAAAGCGCACCACGCTCGTCTGCGCCGTACTGCTGGCGGGCGTTTTAGCTGCGTTTTCTTTCCGGCCCGATTTCATGAAGGTCGTCAACGAGCTTCTCCTATCATTCCTTCCCTACTTCGTATTCATCATGTACGCCATCAACCGCGGCACCCGCTTTACGCAGGCGCTCTTCATAAACTGCGATCACAGCCTATTGACATATTCGTTTTATAAACAGCCGAAGGCCATCCTGAGCCTCTTCCGGATACGGCTTAAAGAGATCGTCAAGGTAAACCTGCTGCCCGCCGCCGTCATCGGATGCGGGCTTGCGATATTGCTTTATGCGTCCGGCGGTACGGACAATCTTCTGCATTATGCGGTTCTGGTCGTATCCATCCTGTGCATGAGCATCTTTTTCTCCGTGCATTATCTGACGATCTACTACCTTTTTCAGCCCTACAACGCCGGAACGGAAATGCGAAGCGGAACATACCGTCTTGTGCTGATCGCAACATATCTGGTATGCTTCTTCCTGATGCGGCTCCAAATGCCGACGCTGCTTTTCGGACTTATGAGCATCGCGTTCTGCATCCTGTACTGCATCGCAGCGGCCGTTCTGGTTTACACCTTGGCGCCTAGGACGTTCAGGCTGCGAAACTGACAAGTTTTTTGAGGGGGTACACTGTGACGAATATTCTATTGGTGGAGGACGATAAAAGCATCGTTTCCAATCTGACCGCGTTTCTCAAAGCGGAGGGTTTTCTCGTAAAGAGCGCGGCGGGACAAACGGAAGCGCTAAAGCTTCTGGAACGGGAACAGTTCCAGTTGGCGCTTTTGGACATCTCGCTGTCCGACGGCAACGGGTTTACAACGTGTTCGGCCATTAAATCCGAATACGGTATTCCCGTGATATTCCTGACCGCCGCAGACGACGAATACAGCACCGTCACGGGGTTCGAGCTGGGCGCGGACGACTACGTCGCAAAGCCGTTCCGCCCTAAAGAGCTCGTGATGCGCATCAAAAACATCCTCCGTCTGACCGGCAGCGCCGGCTCTGTCGTGCGCCTTGGAGATGTGCTTGTGGACACCGTCAAGGGCACCGCAGTCAAAAACGGAAAGAACCTGTATCTGTCCGCGCTCGAATACCGTCTGCTCCTCGTCTTTCTAAATAACCGCGGCGCGATTCTTTCCCGATCGCAGCTCCTTGAAGCGATCTGGGACATCGCAGGCGAATTCGTCAACGACAACACCCTCACCGTATACATTAAGCGCCTTCGGGAAAAAATCGAAACCGATCCGCAAAATCCCACGATTATTAAGACCGTCCGCGGCCTTGGGTACAAGGTGGACGTATGATGAAGCTGCTTCGAAACCCAGAGGTTTTTCGGCCCTTTCTCCTGTGCGTCATACTGACGGCCGCCGCGTCGGTCGCAGCGTTTTTTCACAGCACTTATCTGGGACTGGGCGTAGCCGTTCTATGCATCCTTTTTACGGCGATTTATTTCGTCAGCACGTACAGACGGTACCGGCGCATCGCGGAATTGTCGTTCGACGTCGACCGCGTGCTGCACGGCGACAGCCACATCTCCTTCGACAAATACGCCGAAGGAGAGCTTGGCGTTCTACAAAGCGAGCTCTATAAGATGACCGTCCGCCTGCGCGAGCAGCGGCAGCAGCTGCAGGAAGACAAGGTTTATCTCGCCGATTCGATCGCGGATATCTCCCATCAAATCCGAACGCCGCTCACGTCGATCAATCTCCTGATCTCCCTGCTGGCCGAGCCGCATATCTCCGGGCAACGGCGGCAGGAGCTTGCCCGCGACCTGTACGAGCTGCTTTCCCGCATCGACTGGCTGGTGACTTCATTGCTGAAGCTCTCGAGGCTCGACGCGGGAACGGTGGTTTTTAAGCGCGAAACCCTCCCGCTTGAACAGCTCGTACAAAAGGCCACCGCGCCGCTCCTTATTCCGCTGGAGCTGCGGGAACAGGCGCTCCGTATCCACGCGGCAGGCAATTTCAGCGGAGATATTCTCTGGACCTGTGAAGCGCTGACGAACATCGTGAAAAACTGCATCGAGCACACGCCGAACGGCGGCGAAATCGAAATCAGCGCATCCGAAAACGCCCTGTATACGGAAATAACCGTATCCGATAACGGCAGCGGCATATCGGAGGAAGATCTACCGCACATTTTCGAGCGCTTTTACAAAGGCAAAAACTCCGACGAAAAGAGCTTCGGCATCGGGCTTTCCCTGTCCGCAAGGATTGTCGCCGCGCAGCAGGGGACGCTCAAAGCGGGACACAACACGCCCACGGGCGCCCGATTTATCCTTCGCTTTTACAAAGGGACTGTCTAAGGATGTGATTTCCCGTCCGTCAGGTGACGTTTTTGTTATTTTCGGGTCACCGGCCTGTCACCTTGACAGGGTAGCATATCTCTAAAACCCGACAAAGGAGATTTTGCGTTATGGAAATATTGCGGGCAAAGAATCTTTACAAGATATACGGGAAAGACGAAAACGCGGTCAGAGCGCTGGACGACGTGTCCTTTTCGGTGAACAAGGGCGAGTTCATCGCCATCATCGGCCCGTCCGGCTCCGGAAAATCCACGCTCCTGCATATACTGGGCGGCGTGGACAGGCCCACGAGCGGAACGGTGCTCATGGACGGAAACGACGTATACGCACAAAATGACGAGCAGCTTGCCATATTCCGCCGCCGGCAGGTGGGGCTGATCTATCAGTTCTACAATCTCATTCCGGTGCTGAACGTCACGGAAAACATGACTTTGCCCGTTTTAATGGATGGGCAGAAGGTGAACGAAGAGCGCCTCGGGGAACTGATAAGCGCGCTGAAGCTGAACGGCCGTGAAAAGCATTTGCCCAACCAGCTTTCGGGCGGTCAGCAGCAGCGGGTATCCATCGGCAGGGCGCTGATGAACGCGCCGGCCGTCGTGCTCGCCGACGAACCCACGGGCAATCTCGACAGTCAGAATACGCGGGAAATCTTCGATCTTTTGAAGATGTCCAACCGAAAGTACGAGCAGACGCTCATCATCATCACGCACGATGAGAACATCGCGCTGCAGGCCGACCGCATCATCGCGCTTGAGGACGGAAGAATCGTCCGCGACGAGGTGATCCGAAAATGAACGTTTTCCATAAGGTCACCCTGCAGTCTCTCCGGCAAAACAAGGCGCGCACGATCGTTACGATCATCGGGATCATGCTTTCCGCCGCGCTGATCTGCGCGGTCACCACGTTCGTTTCCAGCATGCAAAACTACATTCTGGCGAACATGATCTACCAGCACGGCAGCTGGCACGGCAGCGCGCTGAACGCCGAATACAGCGTCCGCGAAAGCATTCGGGGCTCCGACGAGATTGCGCAGGCCGTATATGCGCAGAACGTCGGCTACGCAAGCCTGACAGGTCTGAAAGACGGGACAAAGCCGTATCTGTACGTGCTCGGCGCATCCGCCGGCTTTGAGGACATGATGCCCATACACATCACTGACGGCCGGTACCCGGAAACGGCGGACGAGATACTTCTCCCGAACCATCTCTCGGAAATCGGAGGAATTTCGCACGCAACCGGAGATACGCTCCAATTGGCGCTTGGCGAACGAATGCTGGACGGCTTTGCGCTTTACCAGTTCAATCCTTTTATTCCGCGCGATTCGGACAGCTCCGCCGAAACGCTGCAAGTCAGGGAGACCCGCACTTACACGGTCGTGGGCTTTTACGAACGCCCGAAATTTGAAAACTACGACGCGCCCGGTTTTACGGCGATCACCGTCGCGGACGAAGACGCGCAGGCGGATTATTTTTACGACGTCTACTTCAAAATGAAAAACCCGAAGGACGTTTACGCGTTTATGCGGGACAACCAACTTTCCGGCAGCACGAACACGAACGTGCTGACGTATTCCGGCATTTTTCAGTACGACGGCCTGAGCATGACTCTCGTCCGCCTCGCGATCATCTTCATCGTGCTGATCGTGTTCGGCTCCGTCGCTTTGATCTACAACGCCTTTTCCATTTCGGTCTCCGAGCGCACGCGGCAATTCGGGCTTTTGTCCTCTGTGGGCGCAACCAGAAAACAGCTCCGAAAAACGGTTTATTTTGAAGCGCTGACCGTCAGCGCAATCGGCATCCCACTGGGAATACTGGTCGGCATCGGCGGCATAGGCGTTACGCTTCTGCTGATCGGGCATAAATTCGCGCTCTTTTCAGGCTTCGACATGCCGCTTCGGCTGTGCGTGTCCGTGGAAGCGATCGTAATCGCCGTACTGATCGCGCTCATTACCGTGCTCATTTCCGCCTGGATACCGGCTAGGAGAGCCACGCGCATTTCCGCGGTGGACGCTATCCGCCAAACCGTCGACATTCAGGCGGGCAGCAAACCCGTGCGGACTTCCAAGCTGACATACAGGCTGTTCGGCCTTCCGGGCGTGCTCGCAAATAAATACTATAAGCGCAGCCGCAAAAAGTACAGAGCGACCGTTATCAGCCTGTTCATGAGCATCGTCCTGTTTATTGCCGCCGCTTCTTTCACGGATTATCTGGTCGAAGCCGCAGAAGGCAGCCTTTCCACGGACGGTTACGACATCATGTACTATTATGATCAGGAAACCGAGCAGTCGGAAATAGAGGCCGACAGACTTCTGGAGCTGCTCCGGAACAATCCGGGAATCACCGGCGCCTGCTATGCGCAAACGCAATTTCCGACCGTTCAAATCGACCTAAAGTATCTGGACGAACGGTTCCTGAAACTCCAGCCGGAAATCGCCGAAAAATCGCCTGCCGAGGTGTCCGCGTTCCTGACGTTTGTAAATGACGCGGAGTTTAAAAACCTGCTGCGCGCGCACAATCTGGACGAACGGGTTTATATGAACGCGCAGGAACCGCTGGCAATCGCCGTGGACGGCTATACCGTTTTCGATCGGGAACAGGAAAAATTCGTCGCCGTAAACACGTTAAAATCCGACACCTGCGAAGCTTCCCTGCTGCTTCTTAAGAAACTTGCCGGCTATTACCTTTATGCCCAGATCGAAGACGAAACGGAAGGTATGGTGCTGCGTTACATGGCCAGCGACGGTTCCGGCGACATGATCGACATGTCGGTCGAGGACGCATCTGAAAAAATCACGATCCGATCGGCCAAGACGATTTACGAGCGTCCCTATTTTCTGAGCAATGCGCATCTTGCCTTCGTCTATCCGAACAGCTTAAAGTCCGCACTGCTGACCGGCAACGAAATTGATCAGGCGTACCGCTATTACTTTACCTCCGACGATCCCGCCGCAAGCTACGCTGCCATACGTCAGACGCTGAACGAAAACGGGCTTGGAAATTCCTCCCTGATCAATTACGCGGAGCAGGCCGACACAACGAGAAACATCATCTCGGTCATCAAAGTATTCGCTTACGGCTTTATCATCCTGATCTCGCTGATCGCCGCAGCAAACGTGTTCAATACGATCTCCACGAACATCGGCCTGCGGCGGCGCGATCTCGCGATGCTGAAATCCGTCGGCATGACCGAAAAGGGGTTCCGTAAGATGATGAACTTTGAATGCCTCCTCTACGGCGCAAAGGCGCTGCTGTACGGATTGCCGGTTTCGGCAGCGATCTCTTTTCTGATTTACAGCGCCGTGTCGGAAGGCTACTCTACGGGCTTCCGTCTGCCATGGGTGTCCATCGGCATTGCGGTATTGAGCGTATTTGCGGTCGTATTTGCGACGATGCTGTACGCGATGCACAAGGTCAGAAAGGAAAACCCGATCGACGCGCTGCGCAGCGAAACCTTTTAAGCGCATGAGGAGCGTGTGATTTGTTTGTACTTTACTCCGCTTCGTGGTAGAATCGGAAAAAAGCAGTGAGAGAGACAGCCATGAAATCGGAAATTCTTGCCCCGGTCGGCGGAAAGCAGCAGCTCCTTGCAGCCGTGCGCTGCGGCGCGGACGCGGTGTACCTCGGCACCAAGGGCTTCAACGCGAGAAGGAACGCCGAAAATTTTGAAAACGACGCTCTCATAGATACCGTGCGCTTCTGCCACCGTCACGGCGTAAAGGTATACGTCACGGTCAACACGCTTATCACGGACGACGAAATGGAGGCGCTGGAAGAGACGGCTTACGAAGTCGCCGCTTCCGGCGCCGACGCGGTCATCGTACAGGACCCGGCCGTGATGGAGCTGTTTCTGAAGCGGTATCCTACCCTCCCCGTCCACGCTTCGACGCAGTGCGTCGTAACGAACACCGACGGCGTGCGTTTTTTAGAAGACCTGGGCGTGTCGCGCGTGGTGCTGGCTAGGGAGCTTTCGTTAAAGGAAATCGAAAAGATCCGCCGCGAAACAACGGCGGATTTAGAGGCGTTCGTGCACGGCGCGCTGTGCATGAGCGTTTCCGGAAGCTGTTATCTTTCGAGCGTCATCGGGGGCAGGAGCGGCAACAGAGGGCTTTGCGCCCAGCCGTGCCGGCTGAATTTTCGCTGTTTTCAGAGCGACTACGCGCTTTCTCTCAAGGACATGTCGCACATTCGCCAGATTCCCCAGCTCGCGCAGGCGGGAATCTGTTCCTTTAAGATCGAAGGGCGCATGAAGCGCCCCGAATACGTCGCGGCCGCCGTAACGGCCTGCCGCCTCGCGCGGGACGGAAAAGCATACGACGAAGCGCAGCTCAGAGCCGTCTTTTCAAGAAGCGGCTTCACGAACGGCTATCTTGCGGGCAAGCGCGATTCGGACATGTTCGGCCGCCGCAGCAAAGAGGACGTCGTCGCCGCGGAGGAAGTATTCCGCTCGCTGCAGCGGCTTTACGACAGAGAAACGCCCCTGCTGCCGGTCAAAATGACGCTTGGCATACAGGGCGGCGCGCCTTCCCTGCTGACAGCCGTCTGCAACGAAAAGGCCGTTCAGGTAAACGGGCCTCATGGAATTCCCGCCGAACAGCATCCCACGGACGCGGAATATGCTGCAAAATTCCTGAAAAAAACCGGCGGGACTCCGTTCTTCGTTTCCGAAATGCAAGTAAATAACGACGGTTCTTTCATGCTGCCGCCTTCCGAACTGAACGGCATGCGCAGGCAGGCGCTGGACGCGCTGTCGGATGCACTCGGCGCTGTCCATGCGCACCCGCAAACGGATTTTTCTTTCGTGCCGGAACCCTATTCTCCGCCCGATAGGACAGCGCTCTGGGGACGCTTCTCGGATGTTTCTCAGCTTTGGGAAAACATTTCTTTAGACAGGATCATCCTCCCGTATTCATGCGTGCTGGACGATCCCGCGCTGGCGGAAAAATACGCAGGCCGGCTCATCGCGGAACCGCCCGCCGTGCTCTTTCCCGAAAACGAGGACGAAATACGGCAAGCCTTCAAAAAACTGCTGCATCTGGGCGTGAAGGATATTTGGGCGGAAAACATCTACGCGCTGCGTCTTGGGAACGAACTGGGATTAAACGTGTACGGCGGAGCGGGGCTGAACATCATGAATTCGCATTCCCTGCAAAAATACGCCGACTGGGGTCTCTCTGCGGCGACGGTCTCGTTTGAGCTGACGATGAATCGGATCGGAAAGCTCGGCTCCACCCTGCCGCGCGGATACATCGCCTACGGGCGGCTTCCGGTCATGCGGATGCGGAACTGCCCCGCAAAAGCGGCTGCGGGCTGCGCGGCATGCGGCACGCACGCACAGCTTACCGACAGGACAGGCGCGAAGTTCCCGCTCGTGTGCGAGAACAGGCGCTTTGTCACGCTCCTCAATTCCGTGCCGCTGCACTTAGGCGGCAAATATCAGTGCCCGGCGGACTTCAAGCTGCTTTATTTTACCGTCGAAACGCCGGAAGAATGCCGGCAGATCGCGGACGAGATCGCCGGAAACCGTGCGTCGGACGGTCCGCGCACCGGCGGACTGTACTACCGCGCGGTAAAGTAAGAAAAACCGTTCCCCGCACTGAAAAAGCCCGCAAGGCGCCGGCGAATTGAAAATTTTCCCATTTTATGTTATCCTTCTGTACGTCAAGTTTTCTTTGGGAGGCATCGACGTATGGTCGATCACATAAACGCAAACATCTCTCACGCTTTTTACTTTTCATCAGAACAGGAAGGTACGGCCGAAGAATTCCGCCAAAAAGTGCTGCGGGCATTTCCGGCAGCACTGACCTATGATGTGAACGCGCAGATGGAGCATCCCTATCTCCGGGACATGCAGACGGCGGAAAAATTCCTGCACGGCGGCGGACAGACCTATCGGGTCAGCCGCTTTTTGCTGACGCAATTCCATCCGAAACCCGAAAAGGAAAACCCGACGGCGTTCTGCATCATGCTCTCGTATTTCGCCGAAACGAACCTCGTGTCGCTTTCCTTCCATTATTCTGTCCGCGCGGTCACGGCAGATAAGATCATCGCTTTCAGGCAATCGGGAGAGCATCAAAAATACACTTTCATCGACGGCGAGCATTCCTGCACGGAGCTGGCGCAGGAAATCTGCCGCGCATTGGCGCTGCCCGCGCGCGCCATCGAGCACAGCTACCTGTGCGAGATCACCAAATTCGGCGATTATACGTCGATCGACCAGATCGAAGCGGAGCATTCCAATATGCTTTACGGTTTTCTTTCGGGCGATGAAGGGTATGCCTTCGTGCCGGAAGCTCTCACAAAGGAGCGCCTCTCCTATTGGTGGGGCAGCCGCAATTTCATCCGCATCTACGCCGCGGAACACTCTTTTTTGTTCCTGAATCTTTTAGACAGTCCCGCGCATGAAATGTACCTCGGGCGGCAGGACGCGTTCGGCAACGCCGTTTACGGCGGCTGCAACGCCTATTTCACCATGGGCGAATGTCCCTTGACCGTCAACCACGGCATTTTGTTTTCGGTGGAATTCGCCATGATGCTTAAAGCCCTCGTCAACGACGTCATATCCTTCCAGAGCGAATACAACCGTAAAAAACACACTTCGTACTACCGGCGCATCCGCATGACACGCGACTTTCGGCGAAAGATCATTCTGGTATTGGAGAAAGTGGAAAATATCGAGATCGCGGAGATCGGCGAGCTGAGCGCCATGCTGCTGCAAAGCCAGCACATCGCACCGATCGTCGACCATGTGAAATACCTTCTGGAGCTACTAGAGGGCGACCTCAACCTCATCTATTCGGAGCGCAACAACACGCTCGTGACGGCGCTCACCATATTGGGGCTGCTGCTGGCCGCATGGCAGGTTTATCTGGCCCTGTAAACGTTCAAAACGCAGACCGTACCGGTCTGCGTTTTTCATGTCATGCGGCGGCGCGCCTCCGCCGTCAGCCGCGCCATACGCGCAAAATAAATTCTTCGACTTCCTTCGCCGTCTGCCCGAGATTATCCTCCGTCACCGACAGCACTTTTCCATTTTGCAAAAGCCTTTGGTGCAGCTTTTCGCTTTCCCGGAGAATGTCGTCCTTTAGGCGCAGCATACGCGCCGTATTTGTCAGATTTTCGTGCGATTTCACGCTGCCGATCAGCGGCTTTCCGAGATTCAGAATTTCATTCAACGGCTCCATGAACGCCGGCGACATGAGTTCGATGCCCCCGATTTCATCCAGAAGAATCAACCCGCAGCCGTTCCCCGCGCACAGATCGCGGGCGCGGGCGATCGCAGATTCCAGCACCCCGGGAAAGGAAGTTCCCTTGTATAAAAAGACGCCGTCCATCCCGGCGCGGTATTCCCCTTCCAGCTCCGGCAGCGTTCCGCCGCCGATCGCGCAGGCGCGAAAGCCGCAGATGTTTCCGTCCTGAAAAAGCCGCTGTGTCATAAGTCCGGCCACTTTCTCCCGATAGGGCAGCAAAGCGTTTCGAATGATCGTAGATTTGCCCACGCGGGGCGGCCCCTGTAAAAACAGATACATGATGTGATAAACCTTCCTGATTTTCGGCTCGTCAAGCCGTCAAATCCGCCTCTTTAGCGTCGACGTAGGCGATCAGCGCCTGCGGATCGAGCAGCATTTGCAGTCCCCGCATGCCCGCGCTTACCGCGATTTCATCGAAAAGAATCGCCGTTTCATCAATATAGACGGGAAATTTTTTCTTCATCCCCACCGGCGAACAGCCGCCGCGCATATATCCGGTGATTCCGACGAGCTCCCGTACATGAATCATCTCCACGCTCTTGTTTTTCGACGCGCTCGCCGCCTTTTTTAAGTCCAGCTCCGCGCTGACCGGAATACAGAATACCGTGATTCCCGTCTTGTCCGCGCGGGTCACAAGCGTTTTGAAGACCTGCTCCGCAGGCAGCCCGACCGCTTCGGCCGCGTGCATGCCGGACAGATCGTTTTCATCGTATTCGTAGGCGACCGTTCGGTAAGCGATCTTTGCCGCATCCAAAAGCCGCATGGCGTTCGTCTTCGTCATACCCTCTCTGTCAGTCCTCTATCGTCAGCTTATCTCCAAAGACCGCCCTTGCCCGCCGTTCCATTTCCGCTCTGTCGACGTTCGGGACGTCCTTCATTTCACCGACCTGCAACGACAGTCCCGGCGCGATTTCGCCGAGCACCGCGCACAGCACCTCGTGGTTTTTCGGAACCGTCAGCCCCGCAATGTGCGAATTCTGCGCTTTTCGGAACTGCAAAAAGAGCGTCTGCTCCTGAATGGACGGCACCGCATCGCGCGCAAGGATGTAAAGCGGCAGATTCCGGCTCTGCAGCCGGCTCAAAAATTTCTTCCATAGATCGCCGCTCTCCGGCACTTGCTGCGCCGTTTCCGCTTTCGCCGGCTTTTCCGGCTCCTTTTGCGCCGCCTGTTCACTTTCATGTGCAAGGGGCTTTTTCTGCGGTTCCGTCTCGATCGGCTCTGCCGGCACAGCCGGTCGAGGCGCAGGCACGCCGCCTTCGCGCAGCATGCGTTCCAGCTTTTCCACCCGCTCCTCAAGCGCCAATACCGTGCGCTCCTCTTCGGGGCGGCACAGCCGCACGACCGTGCTTTCCAGCAATACGCGCGGCAGGCTCAGGTATTTCATTTCGCTTTGTACGCGCACGAACGATTCCATCGCATTCAGCAAAAACGCTTCGGAGGCCCGCGCCGCCTGCGCGCTGTAACGCTGCATGGCGTCCTGCGTGCAGTCGAGCATATCGCTGCAGTCGCCGCACGTTTTTGCGAGCACCAGCGCCCGCATATGCTGCGCCATGTCCCGCGCAAACACGCCCAGATCGCGCCCGCCGAACACAACGCGCTCGACCGTCTTGAGCGCCGCCGCCGCGTCGCCGTTCATCATCTCATCCGCAAGGGAAAACAGCGTCCCCTGCTCCATACTGCCGAGCACATCGTACACATCCGACGCCTTTACGTCGTTGCCGCAAAAGGCGAGACACTGATCCGTCAGGCTCAGCGCGTCGCGCATGCCGCCGTCGGCCGCGCGCGCGATCACCTCCAGCCCCTCATCGTCAATATGCGCGCCCACGTCCTTCAGTATCTTTTGCAGCGTCGCCACCATGTCCGGCATCTTCAGACGATGAAAATCGTACCTTTGGCAGCGGGATATGATCGTCGCCGGAAGCTTCTGCGGCTCCGTTGTCGCAAACATGAACACTACATGCGCGGGCGGTTCTTCGAGCGTTTTCAGGAGCGCGTTAAAAGAATGCCCCGTCAGTGCGTGCGCTTCGTCGATGATGTAGACCTTCGTTTTCAGATTCAGCGGCAGGAACTGCACTTTTTCCAACAGCGCGCGCATTTCCTCTACGCCGTTGTTGGAGGCGGCGTCGAGCTCCACAATGTCGACGTCCTCGTCCAGCGTGCGCCTGCAGCTTTCGCACTCGCCGCAGGGTTCCCCCGTCTCGCGCGCGTTTTCGCAGTTGATCGCCCGCGCGAGTATTTTTGCCGTACTCGTCTTTCCCGTTCCGCGCGTGCCGCAGAACAGATACGCGTGCGCAATATGTCCCGTGCGCACCTGATTTTTGAGGATCGTCGTGATGTGCTCCTGTCCGATCACGTCTTCAAACCGCCGCGGGCGGTATTTGCGGTATAAAGCCTGATAGCTCACGCCGGTTCCCTCCCTTTACCGCACCAGCTCGATCTTTTTGTGCTTCGTGCTCTCCTTGTAGAGCACGAACTTCCTTCCGATGCACTGCACGACGTCCGCGCCCGTAGCCTGTGCGAGTATGTCCGCCGCTTCGCGCGCCGTCACGTCGGCAGTCTCCAATATCGTTCCCTTCACAAGCTCCCGCGTTTCTAAAGCAAGCGAAAGCTGCTCGGCGACGTTTTCTCCGATCCCGCCTTTGCCGATCTGCAAAATCGGCTGCAAGTCGTTCGCCATGGCGCGCAGCTGCGCGCGCTGTCTGCTGTTTAAGGCCATTTCTCCGCTCCTATCAGTCCGTAAAATCAAATTCCCATTCGCCCAGCCTGACGCTGCTGCCGTCCACAGCGCCCTTTTCCCGCAGCGCCGCAATGATGCCTTCCTTAATGAGGAGCTGCTGGAAGCGTCGCATGGACGCGTCGTCATTCGGGTCGGTGGTATCGAGTATCCACTGCACGGTGCCGCCGTACACGGCGAACGCGCCGTCGTCCTCCCTTTCGACGGTAAAGCCGGGCTCGTATTCGGGCTTCAGCTCCAGTTCTTCTTCTTCGTACGCATATACGGGCGGAAGCGTTTTTAACAGGCGCACCACCGCGTCAAGGAGCGCGTCAAACCCCTGCGCCGTCGCTGCCGATACGGGGAACACCGCAACGCCCTGCGGCTCCAAAGCCGCCTTGAGGCGCGCAAAGTTCTCCTCCGCGCCCGGTATGTCCATTTTATTTGCCGCAACCACTTGCTGCAACGTGCAGAGCCTGTCCCCGTACTGCTCCAGCTCGCGGTTGATCTGTGCGTAGTCTTCCAGCGGGTCGCGCCCTTCGCTCCCCGAACAGTCGAGCACATGCACGAGCATGCGCGTGCGCTCGATATGCTTCAAAAATTCATGCCCTAATCCCGCGCCATGCGCGGCTCCCTCAATCAGTCCCGGAATATCCGCAAGCACAAACGTGTCTTCATAGCGCTTCACTACGCCGAGGTTCGGCGTGAGCGTGGTAAAGTGGTAATTTGCGATCTTCGGCTTTGCCGCCGTCAGCACCGATAATATCGTGGATTTTCCGACATTCGGCAATCCCACGAGACCCACGTCCGCGATGGTCTTCAGCTCCAGCTCGACCTCGCGTTCCTTCGTCTTCTGCCCCGGCTGCGCAAAACGCGGCGCCTGCCGCGTGGGCGTTGCAAAGCGCGCGTTGCCCTTTCCGCCGCGGCCGCCTCTGATGAGCACCTTCTGCTTGTCCGGCTCGCTCATGTCAGCGATCACGCTGCCGGTTTCTATATCCCGCACCACCGTGCCGACCGGCACGCGCACGTAGACCGGCTCGCCGTTTTTCCCGCGCTGCAGCTCCGCCCGTCCGTTCTCCCCGCGTTCCGCGCGGAAATGCCTGGCAAAGCGAAAATCCAGCAGCGTGTTTTTTCCCGTATCGGCTACGAATATCACGTCGCCGCCGTTGCCGCCGTCGCCGCCAGAAGGGCCGCCGCGCGCGACGTATTTTTCACGATGGAACGCCGCGCAGCCGTCGCCGCCGTCGCCCGATTTGATTACGATCCGAACTTTGTCGACGAATTGCATGTGTCATTCCTTTCCGCACACACATCCTTGAGCGTGCATTGCTCGCACTTGGGATTGCGCGCCGCGCAGATCTGGCGGCCGTGAAAGATCAGCCAGTGATGCGCGTCCGACCACTTCTCTCTGGGGATGTTCTGCATCAGCTGCTTTTCCGTTTGCAGTACGTCCTTCGCCTGCGCAAGACCTATGCGGTTGGAGACGCGGAACACGTGCGTATCCACCGCAATCGCTGGAATGCCGAAGGCGTTGCTGAGCACCACGTTCGCGGTCTTTCTGCCGACGCCCGGCAACGCCGTGAGCGCCTGCATATCCGCGGGAACCTCTCCGTTGTGTTTCTCCAAAAGAATCCTGCACGCGGCAACGATGTTCTTCGCTTTGGTCTGATACAGGCCGCAGCTCTTGATATACGGCTCCAGCTCCTCCGGCGTGAGCGCGGCAAAGTCCGCCGGCCCGTGAAATTTTGCAAACAGCTCTCTCGTGCAGATGTTCACGCGCTTGTCCGTGCACTGCGCCGACAGTATCGTCGCCACCAGCAGCTCAAAGGGATTGGTGTATAGCAGCTGCGGCCGCGCGTTCGGATACGTGCGCTCCAGTATATTGAGCGCCTCCGCCCGTTTCTCCTCAGAAAGCATCATGATTTAATCCTTCCGCCGTATTTTTCCTTCAATATATCCGCCATGCTGATCGCATACATGCGCAGCTTTTCTTCATCTTCCTGCCCCTCCAGCATGATGCGCACCAGCGCTTCCGTGCCCGAGGGACGCACCAGCACGCGCCCGAAGCCCTGCATCTCGTTTTCCACCTGCTCGATGCGCGCTTTTAACACGGCGTCCTGCGCCGCTGCCATACGGTTGTCTTCCACGATCACGTTCACCAGCACCTGCGGATAGATCGGTATCTGCTTTGCGAGCGCGCTCAGACGCTGTCCGCTGTTTTTGATGATCTTCATCAGCTGGAGCGCGCTGAGGATGCCGTCGCCGGTCGTGTTTTCATCGAGAAAAATCACGTGACCCGACTGCTCGCCGCCGAGATTTAAGTCCCTTTGCTGCATGCGTTCCAAGACGTAACGGTCGCCCACCTGTGTTTCCTCTATCGCGATCCCGGCGGCCTGCATCGCCTTCTTCAGACCCAGATTGCTCATCACCGTCGTCACGAGCGTATTCTTCTTCAGCGTGCCCGCCGCCTTCATCGCCAGCGCGCAAATGCCCATGATGCGGTCTCCGTCCACGATATTGCCGTACTCATCGACCGCGATCATGCGGTCCGCGTCGCCGTCAAAGGCAAAGCCCACGTCCGCATCCTGTTCGCTCATCAATTCCTGCAAACGCGCCGGATACGTCGAGCCGCAGCGGTCGTTGATGTTCGTCCCGTCCGGTTCGTCCGCAAACGCGTACACCTCCGCGCCCAATTCGCGGAACAGACGCGGCGCAAGCCCTGCGGCAGCGCCGTTCGCACAGTCGAGCACGATCTTAAAGCCTTCAAACGAATCGGTCGTGTTTTCGCGGAGGAAATGGATATAGTCGTCCTTCGCCCGCCGCATGCGGATCACATGTCCCACCTGTGCGCCCGTCGGGCGCACGGGCTTGGCGTCCTTTTCGATCAAAAACTGTATCTCATCCTCCAGCGCGTCCGAAAGCTTAAAGCCCTTGCCGTCAAACCACTTGATGCCGTTATACTCCATCGAATTGTGCGAAGCGCTGATCATCACCGCCGCGTCCGCCTGATACAGGCGCACCAGATATGCGAGCACAGGCGTAGGCAGCACGCCGCAGAGCAGTACATCTGCGCCTACCGAGCAGATGCCCGCAGCCATAGCCGCGGCCAGCATGTCGCCAGACAGTCGCGTGTCCATTCCCAAAAGGATTCGGGGGCGGTGTGCCTGACTGGTCAACACCGACGCGCCCGCAACGCCGATCTGCATCGCAAGCTCACACGTCAGCGCACTGTTGGCAATGCCTCGCACGCCATCCGTCCCAAACAACCTAGACATATTCCCCAGACCTCCCGCCGTATTACGATACTTCATACCTGCGATATAA
>JAEEGL013955763.1_pt1 | contig 20752 bp, 23 predicted proteins | sample 9134231 | NCBI WGS metagenome assembly JAEEGL01 (sample SAMN16246548, study PRJNA631951) | gut metagenome | biome: gut microbiome; feature: rumen; material: fiber-attached | host: Bos | place: Iran: Karaj | collected 2018-10
CCCTCGATTATTATTGCTGTACTGATAATCGAGAAATATTAATTTAAATAAGGAATTTTAATTGTGCCAACAATTAATCAATTGATTCGCAAGCCTCGTAAAAGTGCTGCGAAGAAATCCAAAGCTCCAGCTCTTGGATCAATCATCAACACCCTTAAAACCAAACGCTACGAGAAAGCAGCTCCTTTGAAGCGTGGTGTCTGTATCAAAGTTACTACCAAGACTCCAAAGAAACCAAACTCCGCTATGCGTAAAGTTGCCCGTGTCCGCCTTACCAACGGTCAGGAAGTTTGGGCATACATCGGTGGTGAAGGTCACAACCTCCAGGAGCACGCAGTCGTGCTCGTTCGTGGTGGTCGCGTTCCAGATCTTCCAGGTGTCCGCTATCACATTGTCCGTGGTACTCTTGATCTTCAAGGTGTTCAAGGCCGCAAACAGGGTCGCTCTAAATATGGCGCTAAGAAGGAGGGTAAGTAATTATGCCACGCAAAACTACTAAATCTTTGGAACGCAAAGTTTCTCCAGATCGCAAATATCAATCAATCTTAGTCCAACGCCTTATCAACAAATCTATGCTCGATGGCAAGAAGCAAGCTGCAGAACGCGCTGTTTACGCTGCTATCGAAGGTGCTGCTAAGAAGCTCAAAAGCGAAAATCCAGTAGAAGTTCTCGAAAAAGCTATCGCCAACATCAGCCCAGATTTCGAAGTTAAATCTCGCCGCGTCGGTGGTGCTAACTACCAGATTCCATTCCCAATTGCTGGTCACCGCCAACTTCACTTCGCTTTCTCATGGCTCGTTCAATCTGCTCGTGGTCGTGCTGGCATGCCATATGCTAAGCGCCTCGAAGCCGAAATCGTCGACGCCTACAACGAAACCGGTGCCGCCTTCAAGAAAAAAGAAGACTGCCACCGCATGGCCGAAGCAAACCGTGCATTCGCACACTTTGCCCGCGGTTAATAGCGATTATCAAAAAGAATTCCCCAAAAGGGAATTCTTTTTTTTGCGACAAAATCGCATAAAACTTATGTTATAATTAAACGTAAGTATATTTAGGAGGCAATTAATAATATGGTAAAAGTTGCTATTAACGGCTTTGGACGTATTGGCCGTTCAGCACTCAAAATCATCTTAGAGCGACGCGATGCACAAGTCGTCGCCATCAACGATACAAACGATATTGTGAGCCTAGCTCATCTTTTGAAGCACGACTCCAATTATGGTCTTTTTGACAAGAAAATCGGCACCAGCAAAAGCTCAATTTTTATCAATTCTCGCGAGATCAAAGTGTATAACGAGCTTGATCCAGCCAACCTACCATGGAAAAAACTCGGTGTAGATGTAGTACTTGAATGTACCGGCCACTTCACCGATCCAAAGAAAGCATCCGCCCACCTTACCGCCGGCGCTAAGCGCGTGATTATCTCCGCTCCAGCCAAAGGCGATGGCGCTAAAACTGTAGTTCTCGGCGTAAATGAAGAAGTCGTCGAAAAGACCGACACGATCATTTCCAACGCATCCTGCACTACCAACTGTATCGCCCCAATCATGAAGGTCCTCGAAGATACCATTGGCATCGAAAAGGCTATGATGTCTACCGTTCACTCCTACACCAATTCTCAGCGCATCCTCGATGCTCCAGCCAAAGATCTTCGCGAAGGTCGCAACGCTGCCACCAACATTATTCCAACCACCACTGGTGCATCCAAAGCCGCTGCGCTCACCATCCCAAGCCTCAAAGGTAAATTTACCGGTATTTCTATTCGCGTCCCGACTCCAGTAGTCTCACTTGCAGACATTACCGCCGTTACTAAGAGAAACACCAGCAAGGAAGAACTTATTAAACTCTTTAAGAAAGTTTCCAAAGAACCATATTATTCTGGCATTATTGGCGTTACCGAAGAAGAGCTTGTCTCATCCGATTTTATCGGCGACCCACGTTCCTGCATTGTCGACCTTCCACTCATCGATGTCGTAGAAGGTAACCTCATCAAGGTTGTTGCTTGGTATGACAACGAATGGGGCTATTCAAATCGCCTCGTCGAGCTTGCCGTCGACTTCGGAAAGGAACTTTAATGAAAATTTACATCGGCGCTGATTATCGTGGCTTCGAAAAGAAAAACATGCTCGTGAAGTTTTTGCGCGGGCAAGGCCACGATGTCTACGACCAAGGCTCTTACACCTACAACGAGGGTGACGATTTTATTGATCCGGCCGTCGCCGTGAGTAAAAATGTCCGTAAAAACCCATATACTGTTGGTATTCTACTTTGTGGTTCCGGTCATGGCGTCACTATTCAGGCTAATCGCTTTAAGGGTATCCGCGCTACACGTTGTGATAGCACCGCCTCCGCTATTACTGCACGCGAACACGACAACAGTAACGTCCTCTGTATGTCCGCTCAAACCCTCGACGATGCTGCCATGCAAGCTATCGCTACGACTTTCCTTACTACCCAGTTTGAGCCACTTGAACGCCGAGTAAACCGTATTAAAAGATTAGACGAAAGGAACGACTATGCTTAGAACAGTCTCAATTATCCCTACGCTTTTATCAAACAACAAGCAAGAGTATCGCGACCTCGCCGAGAAGATTAATACCTTCTCACGCCGCGTCCAAATTGATGTTACTGATAATAGCTTCGCACAAGCCACCACACTCGATATTACTAATATTTGGTGGCCAAAGAACTGGGAAGCCGATCTCCATTTTATGGCCTTCCATCCATCCGAAGATCTTGATATTATTTTAAAACTTCACCCATCGCTCTGCATTCTCCATGCCGAAGCTGGCGAAGATTTATTACCAATCTTCAAAACTTTGAAAGAAAACGATATTAAATGCGGTGTCGCCCTACTACCGCAAACCTATCCGGCAAAAGTAAAGGATTATATTCTAGCTGCCGATCACGCCCTCATCTTTGCTGGTCGCCTTGGTCAACAGGGAAGTCCGGCCGACCTCATGCAGATGGAAAAGATTCCACTAATTCGCAACATGAAGCCAGAAATCGAAATTGGTTGGGATGGCGGCGCCAATATGAGCAACGTCCGCGCGCTTGCTCATGCTGATCTCGATATCATTAATGTCGGTTCCGCAATTTCTAAAGCCGAAAATCCAGCCGCCGCTTATCAAGCCCTCACTGAGGAAATTGATAAAAACGGTGTCGTTATCTAGAAATAGATATACCCTATACAAATGTCAAAAATATAGTAGAATAAAAAAGAATAAGCAGTAAACATAAACATACGGAAATTAATTTTTAAAGGAAAATTATGAATTCAGAAGAAGCAGAATTGCTCAAAAACCTGTCCATCGCCGATCTTGAGCGCGCTCAGGCTTACGCGCGCGATCTCGGCCACGGCCTCGAAATCATCCGCACCTTCCCACAAGGTGTCACGATTTTTGGTTCCGCTCGCACCCCACAGGACACCAAATTCTACAATCTCGCCCGCAAACTCGGTGGCGAACTTGCTAAGAACGGTCACTCCGTCATTACTGGTGGTGGTCCTGGTATTATGGAGGCCGCCAGCCTTGGTGCCTACGAAATCGGTGGTCGCACCATCGGCTTCAATATTACTTTGCAACATGAACAATTCCCAAATCCATACCTTACCGACTGTCTTACCTTTGAATACTTCTTCGCTCGCAAAGTCATGCTTGCAATGGCCGCAAAAGTCTTCGTCTTCTTCCCAGGTGGTTTCGGCACCTTCGATGAGCTTTCCGATGTTCTCGAAATTATGGTTGAAAAGAAAATGCCAGTCATGCCAGTCTTCTTAGTCGGCAAAGCCTATTGGAAGCCATACATGCGCATGCTTCAAAAAGCCGTCGACGGCAAATATGCCGACGCCAAGAGCCTCAAGATCATCAAGGTCACCGACGACGTTACTGAAATCGTGAAAGCTGCTAACAAAATCGGCCATCCAAAGATTTCCGAAAACTACTACGATGGCTTCCGCGAAGCTCATAAAATTGGAAACAAGACTGAGTAATAGTTTATTCTTTCATGCTCGGAAGCATTTAAAAAATAGCGAAGCAAGCCTACGGCTTCTTCACTATTTTTTTATTGTTTAAGCTTCCTCGCATTGAAAGAATAAACTATCTATCGCTCTCGTTTTCAACTAAATAGGTTTTGTAAGGAATAAAATCCTAATCAGAACCTATTTGTCGAATACGTGAGCCAATTTTAATTGTGGTTCTGCTTCGGAGATACGCATGAGTTCGTTATACTTCGCAATGCGTTCCGAGCGAGACATCGAACCAGTCTTGATTTGACCAGCACCAAGTCCAACTGCAAGGTGAGCAATCGTTACGTCTTCAGTTTCACCAGAACGATGAGAAATTATCGTATTAAATCCAGCATTCTTTGCCATCATTACAGCGTCGATCGTCTCAGAAAGGGAACCAATCTGGTTAAACTTCACGAGAATTGCATTCGCGGCTTTTTCTTCGATACCGCGAGCAAGAATCTTGGAGTTTGTTACAAAGAGATCGTCGCCTACGAGTTGGATACGAGAGCCGAGTCTTTCATTCAAAATCTTCCAGTTTATCCAGTCGTCTTCAGCGAGACCATCTTCAATTGAAACTACTGGATATTCAGAAGCAAGGCGTTCATACCAATCAATCATCTCGGCAGCCGTCTTGGACTCACCAGAAGTCTTAAGGGTATATTTATCATCGGCATGGAACTCACTCGAAGCTACATCCATCGCGATCTTAATGTCGTCGCCAAGTTTATAGCCAGCCTTTTCTACAGCAAGCTTAATGAGTTCGAGTGGTTCATCATTGCCACCTTTAACCTTTGGTGCATAACCGCCTTCATCACCGACGGTGGTAGGATAATCACGTTCAGCGAGCACTTTCTTGAGTGCATGGAATACCTCTGCGCCCATACGAATAGCGTCGTTAATATTTGATGCGCCGTAAGGAATAATCATATACTCCTGAAAATCGGTTGCCCAACTAGCATGCTCACCACCATTCATGACGTTCATCATTGGCATCGGAATATTCATTACATCGGTAGTACCAGCAATTGCTGCAATATAGCGATAGAGTGGCATACCATTGGATTTGGCAGCAGCCTTTGCAGTAGCAAGGGAAACGGCGAGAATCGCATTGGCGCCAAGACCAGATTTATTCTCAGTGCCATCAAGCTTTAGCATCGCATCATCAATAGCGCGCTGCTCACATTCCATACCACAAAGAGTGGAAGCAATCTTGGTATTTACATTATTGACGGCAGTAAGTACACCTTTACCGCCAAATTTAGTTTCGTCTTTATCACGAAGTTCCAAAGCCTCAAGCGTACCAGTAGATGCACCGGATGGAACCATGGCGCGGCCAAATGAACCATCTTCGAGGAAGACATCAGCCTCAACCGTTGGGTTACCGCGTGAATCTATTACTTGTCTAGCTTTGATCGTTTTGATTTTTGCGTATTTCATGCCCTAATTATAGCAAAAGCACTTAGAATTCACAAAAAGTGTAAGCTTTATGCTAAAATAAAACTAAATAAATTTAATCTAAGGAATCATCATGGATAAAAAATCAGGTGAAGAATTGGCTTCAACTCTCGACGCCAATCCATCCGAGCCAATTCAGCCAGCTACTCCAGTAGCAGAGCCAGTTGCTGAACCAGCTCCAGCCGCCCCAGTGGCAGAACCTGCTCCTGCACCAGCCCCAGCACCAGTTGCCGGTCCAGCTCCGGTCGCAGCAGCTCCAGTCAAGAAAAAGAAAACCGGCCTCATCGTAGGTGTAACCATCGGTGCTTTAGCTGTAGCCGGTGGCGGTACCGCTGCAGCCATTTTATTACTCAATAACAATAACTCTGGCCCAGCCAATCCAACCGAAGCTATCGCCGAAACTTTTGCAGATGTTCTCTCAGGCAAACAACAAAATTATGCTTTTGACGGCACCGCAAAAATCTCCGCCCAAGGCATGAACATTGCCCTCAACTTCGGCGGCGAAATGTCTGGCATGGAAGGCAAAGGTAATGTCGGAATCGACTTCTCCGGTATGGGAATGAATGTTTCCGCATCTGTAGATGGCGTCTTCAAAGACAACACCGCCTACATCAAGGCTGAAGGTATCAAAGATGCCATTAGCAAGCTTGGTCTTAGCGTATTCCTCGGAAGTAGTGTTACTAAAAGTTTGCAATCCATCGATGGCACCTGGTACAAGCTTCCAGTTACTATCTCTACCGTAACTGACTACACAAAGATGCTTCCACAAAGCAGTTCTAGTTGTGATGTAGACATCGAATCACTCTTAAAAGATCGCGAAGAAATCTCCGAACTATTTAAGACATACAACTTCATTAAAACAGAAAAATACACCGGCAACGATGTAGAAAAGAAGAAATCCGATCTCTACAAGATCGATATCGATAAAGAAAAACTTGCAGACTTCGCAGAAGAAATTGGCAAAAAATACGTCAAAGGCTCCCGTTGTAATGTCAAGGTTGATCGCGATCAACTCAACTCATTCGATATGAACGCATTCAAAGTTCTTGCCGAATTCGACAAAAACAAAATTAGCCGCATCTACATGGCTGCAAATATCTCTGGCGCTGATGCAGTCATTGACTACAACATCTCCAATCCAGACAGCGTCAAAATTGAAGCCCCATCAAACGCTAAATCCGTAGAAGAATTAGGCGAAAAACTAGCCCCACTCTTCCAAAAGTTCGGTGGTTCTTCATTTGGTGGTTCGTTCGGTGGTGGTAGCTACCCAGTTGATAATTGTTCGCCAAATGGTTCACAATACGCAACCAACTGTATCGATTACGACGATGACGACTATGATTATGACTACGACGATGATGACTACGATTGGAGTAGCTCATATGACGACGACTATGATCTAAGTGAGCTCCAAGATGCCCTTGATCAACTCGGCGACTATCAGGATCTTCTCAAGAATCTTGATCTTGATGATTTAAATCTTGATGATCTTGACCTCGGAGATTATGATTCAAGCGACCTAAGTGGCGCTCTTGAAATGCTCAAGAATCTCCAATAGGAAATCCAAGCCTAAAATAGCCTTTGATTTTACAAAGGCTATTTTTTATTGTATAATTAAATAATGAATGACTTGCTAAAAGAAAAACTCAAAAAACTTCCGGCAAGTCCTGGTGTCTACTTTCATAAAGATCAAACTGGCCAGATTATCTATGTCGGAAAAGCCGCCGTACTCAAGAATCGTGTACGTCAGTATTTTCATAACACCAAAAAAGATCCTAAAACCGAAGCTCTCGTCAAAGAAATCGTTGATACGGACTGGATTGTAGTTGATACTGAGATGGACGCCCTCTTTCTTGAATCCGAGATGATTAAACGCTACATGCCAAAATGGAATATTCTACTTCGTGACGATAAAACCGTTTCTTATGTCCGCATCGACATGAATCATGAAATTCCATACATTTCTTTTACGCGCACGCCACAAGACGACAAAGCCACTTATATTGGGCCATTTTACGGTAAGCTCGTCGTCGAGAAATCTCTCCGCATTTTACGTAAAATCTTCCCATATTACACTAAGCCATACGACGGCAAGAAAAATCTCGACACCGACCTCGGTCTTACTCCAGGAATCGAAATCAATCAGGGAACCGCACAGGATTATAAGAGAAATCTTAAAAAACTCATTCGCTATCTCGAAGGTGATCGTCAAAAACTCCTAAAAGACCTCGAAAAAACTATGTACGACGAGGCTAGTAAAGGGAATTATGAACTTGCCGCCGAAGCTCGCGACCAAATTAGAGGTCTCAAAGAATTACAAAAGAAAATTGTTTTTTCTGATAAGGAATTCTTAGATATCTCCTCGGATCAGGCCTTAAGGCAACTTCAACAACTCTTAAATCTCGAACACCCGCCACGCCGTATCGAAGGCTATGATATCTCTCATCAATCCGGCACTAATACAGTTGCCTCTATGGTAGTCTTTGTAAATGGTGCCGCCGACCGCAAGGAATATCGCAAATTCAAAATCCGCACCAGTACCAACGACGATCTTAAGAGTATGCAAGAAGTTATTACACGCCGCCTCAAACACGCCGAATGGGAATTCCCGGATCTCATCATTCTAGATGGTGGCATCGGCCAACTAAACGCCGTTTTGCCCCTCGTAGAACCATATCATATCCCCGTTATCGGCCGCGACAAATCCGGTGACCACTCTCACAACGCCACTTTCAAGATTATTATGAAGGACCACGCCCCGATCGAAACCTCCTCCGAATCGCACATCGCCAAACTCATCACTAGAATAGACGAAGAATCCCATCGCTTCGCCATCACCTACCATTCATTATTAAAAAGAAAAGGTATGTTAAAGTAGCAAAATAGTGTATAATGGTTAGTAACTTAGGAGTTATTATGCAAATAGGAAATTTTCTCGAAACCCTTACTTTCATCTCTGCTATTCTGACCATCCTTTTGGTTCTTTTGCAGCAACGTGGCGCTACCCTTGGCGCAGGCTCTGGTAGCTCAAGCGAACTCTACACCACCCGTCGTGGCCTCGAGAAATCAATGTTTATCGCAACCATTTTCTTTGCCGTTGTCTTCGTCGCCTCTATCTTAGGATTATTATTAATACCGGAATAATATGGCATTTTCATTCAAAAAGCGTGGGCAAAAAATCATCCGCCGTTTTTCGCGCGCTTCCGCAAAAGCTAGTGAAGAAGGCAAGGAACATATCAAGGAGAATTTCATTGATCGTCTTTCGCACGTCAAAAATATTAAGCTCCTTATCTTCGAATGGTCACTTCTCATCCTTGGCTTAATTGCGCTTTCCGTTGCGCAAGCTTTTTGGTTTGGGAATTCCTACGCCGAAGATACCTTTGTGGCTGGCGGCGCTTATACCGAGGGAACAATCGGCAAAGTCAATTCTATGAATCCATTATTCGCCACTACTAGCAGTGAAAAAACTTTGAGTCGCCTATTATTCTCTACACTTATTACAACGGATCAATCTGGACATCTCGGCGCCGGCCTTGCCAAAGATCTTACTCCATCTGAAAATGGCCGCATTTGGACTTTAAAGCTCAAAGATAATCTTAAATGGTCCGACGGTGAGCCAATTACTAACGAGGATATTCTATTCACCATTACACTTATTCAAAATCCAAATGTAGACTCCGTCTATGGACCTACTCTCAAAAACATCAAAGTCGCTCAAACCGAAGATGGTAAAATTTCCTTCACCCTTCCAGCTGAATACGTTGATTTTGAGTCCGCATTAGTAATTCCAATCATACCAAAACACATCCTAAATGGCGTCGATCCAAAAGTGCTTATTGAACATGACTTTTCTACCAACCCAGTAGGTTCCGGCGCCTTCATGCTTAAAAATACCCAGAATGTCGCCACAACCGCCAGCAACAATACCACCTCTGGAGAAAAACTAATTTACCTCTCTGCCAACCCAAATTATTACCTAGGAAAACCACTCCTAAATACTTTCACGCTCCATACTTTCGATGAAAAAGAAGAACTTATCAAAAATATCAATAACGGCATTGTCACCGCTACTGCCGATCTTTCGCCTACCGACGAAGAATCAATCACCTTGCCCCAAATCTACAAGAGGGAATCGGGTATTAATTCAGGTATCTTCGCAATCTTTAATATGGATAGTGTCAAAGATGTAGAAATCCGCAAAGCCATTCGCCTCGGTTATGACAAAACAGTCCTATCAGAAATCGCACCAAACAACACTCTGCTTCACTATCCGCTTCTCCAATCTCAGATCAAACTCAATAATTATCCAAGCATCCCAGAATATGACTTTAAGACAGCCTTCAATAAAGTCACGGAGCTTTCTGGAGAAAAGCCAATTACACTTAGTATAGTAACGGTCAACTCTGGCATCTTGCCACGTCTAGCCGAAAACTTCACTGAACAACTCAAAAATCTTGGCTTTGACGCCCATCTTACTACCTACGAAGAAAGTGCCGAATTTATCTCCAGTACCATTACCAAACGAGGATACGATATTCTTCTCTATGAAATCGAACTCGGCGCCGACCCAGATCTTCTTCCGTATTATCACTCTTCACAGGCTAATGAATCTGGTCTCAACCTTTCCAACTATCGCAACCTAATCGTAGATGACTTCCTGCTTGCTGCTCGCAAAACTCTAGACAAAGACATGCGCATCAAAAAATACGAATCTTTCCTTGAATCTTGGGTTAACGACGTACCAGCTATTGCTATCGCCAAGTCAAACCTCACCTACTACTACAATAAAAACGTCCGTATCTTCAGTGACGACACCAGGCTCATTACTCCACTTGATCGTTTCTCCGACGTTCATACCTGGATGATCAACAAGGAATCTCGCAACCTTACCCCGTAGTTTTTGTTAGAATTTTTGCACAAAATACGGATTATATGTTATAATGTAGTCATGCGCCTGTGGTGGAATTGGTAGACACGCTACCTTGAGGTGGTAGTGGCCAGATTCACGGCTGTGCTAGTTCGAGTCTAGTCAGGCGCACCAAAAGAATAAAAAACAAGCCGAGAGGCTTATTTTTTATTCTTTTGACACATCTAGACTAGTCGCGAACGTTAGTTCGGACGCTGTAGGAGTTGAGCGAAAAAGCGAGCTTGCTCGCATTTTTCCGAAACGACGCCCAGCGTTGTACTTTTGCAAGACAAAAGTACACGACTAGTCCAGGCGCCAGTAGACTGCAAAAAATGCTACAATAAAACTATGAATAAAATCTTAAAACACATCCTTATTGGCTTTGGCGTCACCCTCATATTGTTAGTCTGCACCGTAATCTTCGCACTAATCAAAATGGCAATCAAAACTAATGTCATAATAGATGATTATTCCGGAATCTATCGCGATTCCAAATATCATCACACCGTTTCAGTCAACAACGCAACATTTATTAAACAAGACATATCCTGCGGTTATGCCGTTATTGAGATGTTTGCTAAATGGGCCGGCAAAACAAATATCACCGAGCAATCTCTATACGATAATTATGGCAAAGTAGTTACCTCTACTGGCGGTTCTTTTGAACAGGAAATGAATAAACAATTCCCAGAATATAAAACCACCATGTATAAGAACCTTAAGAACACCGAGTTAATCGACAAGGTCTATACTAGCCTCTCTCAAGGCGTCCCAGTTCCATTCGAATGGGCTGCCAAGCATGAAGACGAGTGGACACTCCATTATTCTCTTATCACCGCCTTAGATGTGCCGAACGATCTAGTTGTTATTCAAAACCCATACGGCTACGAAGAGAGAATCAAGATTGAAGAATTCTTAAATCGCACTAGCTTCAAAGCCTATGATAATATGCCATTCTTCCTAAAACTCGGCTTCGCATTCGATATATTCGAAAGAAACACGGTATTTATCCCAAAGAAAAAATAAGCATCAAAAAGCCGCGCCATCAGGCGCGGTTTTTGTTTAAAACTACAGGAGTGCTCTTGTAACAGCCTCAAAGTTCTTATCATAGTTATTAACCTCAAAACTATATTTAAGAAACATATCTTTAAAACTATTACTTTTAGCAGCAATCTTCATCAGAAGCTCATTATCGCGTGCTTCCGGATAATCGGGAAAAGTAGGATCAAACGGTGCACGTCCTTCCGAATCAAACGTATACGCCATAAAATCCGTAGCAAGGTTACCGCAGCTCTTAGCAAAACGCGCAACACGTGTTTTACCCTCCACGAAATCAACATAGCCAATCTTAATTTCAAAGAGGGATTTAACCTGAATGCCCGCCTGCAATAAGGGGATGTACTTATCATTGGTATCCCCATGGTTTTTAAGCGCAGAAACTTCACCGGAAAATGCATCAGTAAGATGATGAATCGTTATCTCAAACAATACATCATCAAGATCAAGACCATACCCATAGACCGAATCCATAATAATGGCACAAAGCTCCGCAAAGGCTACATGTTCACCGATCATCTCAGTATGTCCAGAATTTTTCTTAATATTGTATCCCTCCCAACCCAAACGGTTTTTACGGTTGAGTGTATTGTCAATAGATTCGAAAAAGTCCTGTTCATGCTCTGCTAAAACAAGAGTCTGTTTTGTTTTACGATTGGAGTTTTTGGGTTTCGCAATCTTCCAAGCGTTTTTAGACTCAATGCAATCATGCGCATAGCGAGCCTCAAGTGTTTTTGCCTCCAAAAACTCATTAAGTAAATCATGTCCCCAATAGCTTGAAAGGATCGGAGTTAAAACACCAGCTTGATGTTCTTCCGGAGTTTTCAGAACCTCACCGACGAAGATTAAGGAATTAATACGCTTAATATCCGGATTGAGGGTCTCTGCATTTGCGAGAGCAATCAGCTGCGATGTAAAAATACGCGTAGCCATACTTATACAACCACTACTGAGACCATTATAAATACCTGTACGATCCCAAACTTCATCACGGCTAATTCTTCTAAGATTGTAACTATCCTTCAATAACTGCATAACTTTTTGTTCTTCACCCATATTCACTGACCTCCTATTTGTAGTTTTTAAAGAACAAACGAAGACTAAAAAACAGTCTCCATCTATTATTATACCACATTTTAAGCAAAAACGCAATAGAATCAAGCAGCTTAAGCTTTATTAAACCTTAAAAATATGTTAAAATACAGATAAGAAATATGAGAAAGGGAATTAAAGAAGAGGAGACAAACCTCGAGCAAACTGAACTAGAAAAGCCAGTCAAAAAAGACTGGTCCGCGCTCGAGAAATACCAGAAAATTGGTATTGTTTTACTACTCGTCGTCATCTCTGGATCTATCGGTTGGTTCTGGGAATTTGCCCTTCAAGAATTTGAAGGTGGCTTCCAGCATCTCTATCTTAATGGCGGCAACATCCTTCCATGGATGAATATCTACGCCTACGGCGCACTCCTTATTCTCGCTATCTGCTATCGTTTCCGCAAATCACCACGGAAAGTCTTTTTGTCTGGCGCTATCGTTACTGGCACCCTCGAATTAATCTCGGGCTGGTTAGTCTATACGATCGGCAACGGCACTCGCTACTGGGATTACAATGTCAAATGGTACGGCTGGGGCACCCTCGGCGGCTTCATTTGCCCAGCCAGCGTCATCGCCTTTGGTCTCGGCGCAGTCCTCATCACCTATTGTCTAATGCCATGGTTCATCAAGATCGCAACAAGAATGAGTAGAAAAGCATTTCTCACTCTTAGTATTACATTGTTCTCAGTTATTATGGTAGACGATATTACAAACCTAACCCTTAAAACCATAGGCCTACCATACGCCCAGGATTTCTACAAATCCCTTGGTTGGATTTTCTTATAAAAACCTGTAAAAATCCTGAAAAATAACCATAAAAGGTATTGACATTTCGCGGAAAAAGCGTATTATAAGGACATAAAAAGGTCATATTAAAACAAAAACGAAAGGAAAAAATGTCCAAAAAAATTTTAGCCGGTGTTGGCATCGCTGCTGCGCTTGGTGTGGCTGTTCTTCCTGCTGTAGGTACTTTTGCAGTTGGATCAACTACCGTCATCAGGGCAACTGTCGAAGAATTCGTCGGTTGTACCTCTGATGCTCAAGCAGAGTCAACCGTAGCACTCGGCAACATCTCCGCCGGTACTGCCAAGAGCGGCACATTTGTACTTAATGGTACAACAAATAGCCCAAGCGGATTTACTATTTACACCGAGAATAATATCGGATCATTGGTCCTCGCAGACCAAAGCGACAGCATCGCTTACAGCGCTTCAGCTGTCGAAGCTGGCACTGAGGGTTGGTACCTCAGCGTTGCAGATAATACCGGGGCAACTATCGGAAACACCGTTTCCCTCAACTCTGCAGCAACCGGGATTGCAAACCCACGCAATAATTCGTGGACTTTCACCGCAACCGTAAGCACCTCTACCGAAACTACTGTCGGTGCCTACTCTGGTGAAATCGCCTGGACGTGCATAGTAAATCATTAATAAAATAAAGGAGACGAAAAAATGGCAAAACATCTTTTCAAAGCGGCCGGAGTAGTCGCATCTCTCGGCATCGCTGCATTACCAATCCTTGCAGCTAGCGCCGTCGACGAAGCTCAGACCACAACGCACGTTAGGATCGCAGTCTCGACCTCCGTTGCTTGTTCATCAAGCGATGGTGATATCGATAACCCAAGCGATATCGTCAACATGGGCGAAATCGCACCAGGTACTGCCACCACTGCACCAACCACGTTCTTCGTAACTGGTTCAACCAACTCATTGACTGGTTTCACCATCACTGGTGATCCAACCGACTTGGTCCACGAAGACTACAGCACCGAAAAGTTTGTCTACAAATACGGTTCTACAACCCCATCCACTGCAAACTGGTGGGTCACTACCGTTGAACAAACTGGTGTTACTATCGGTGAAGAAATCGTATTGACTTCTGCATCTTCACAAGCCGACTTTGAACTTGGCGCCAATGCAGCAGCTGTTAACGATACTGCACCTGGCAACTATGCCGGTACTATCGACTGGGTCTGCGCAATCCAATAACAAAAACAAAAACCGCTATAAAAATATCACCCCAAAAGGTGATATTTTTTTGCGACACAATTAAAACGCCATGCTATAATTAAAGGAAATAAGGAGGTTAATGAAAAAACTACGAGGCTCTAAATTTGCCGTTTTACCAATCATCATGGCTTTCTGTGCCATTTCCGCAATATTCTTCGGATCATCCAGCACAACCGCAGAAGGAGCAAAAACCAACGCCCCGTACATTGGCATCTCACCATACAAGACCACGCTTGAGATTGAACCGGGCCACGTTTACGAAGGTAAATTCCGCGTTTCAAATGTTGGCGAAGTAGATTTTGAATACGAAGTATCGGCCTCCCCATATTCCGTCAAAGATGAAAACTATACCGCAGACTTCTTAACTGTTAATGACTACACTAGAATCTCAGAATGGATCACCTTTGAAGGCGAAGCCAAAACCGGCAAGCTCTCCCCACATACTGCCAGTGAATACATCTCATACAAGATTACAGTCCCGTCCAACATTCCAGCCGGCAGCCAATTCGCCGTTATCAAGGCCACCGTTCTTACTAATCCAAACAACTCTGATGGCTTCTCAATCCAAAATAGAACCAGTGCCGCTATGATTCTTTATGCCAACGTTAAAGGCGGCAATACTCGCCCAGGCGCAAAAATCATCGAAAACAAAATCCCAACCTTCCTCTCTGCCGGCCCACTTAACGCTACCTCCCTTGTAGAAAACTACGGCAATACCTATGCCGAAGTCAAATACACCCTCGAAGTTCGATCCATCTTTGGCGGCGACCCAGTTTACACCAACATTAGCGAAGATGAGGATGTTAATACTTCTATGCTTTTGCCAGAAACCAAACGCTTCCGCACTCAGACATGGCAAAACGTTCCATTCTTAGGTATTTTCAAGGTTAAGCAAACCATCCAAGTATTCGACGAATTCTCAGAAGTCGAAAAAATCGTCATCGTCTGTCCATTCTGGCTCATCATCGTATTTATCCTTGCAATTGTCGCAATCATCCTCTGGATCAAAGCTCGTAGCAACGCGCGTAAACAAAAAAGTGGCATGGCAAGAAATATATAATAGGGAACTAAAAAAGGAGTTATATGGCAAAAACAATCAACAAAATTAAAAAGAACGGCTTGATTCTTGCAATCATGCTTGCCGCTACCGCACTTATCTTTTCTGCGCCAGTTATCGCAGAAGGGGAAAACGCTGAAGAAGCACCAGCCGAAGAAGGTGGTACTACCATCAGTATTTCACCAGTTAGCAACATTATATCCATCGAAGGGAATAATACCTACGAGTATTCATTCAAGGTTACCAATGGTGGTAACTCCGAAATGAAATTCGAAGTTTATGCCGCCCCATATTCCTACACCTTATCCGAAGAAGATGGTGAGTATAAGCTTGGCTTCTCCCGAGAAAACAACTATACTCAAATCACTCGCTGGATCACTTTTGCCGGAACCGATGGCAATTATAGTGAGAAACCAGTTTTCACTGCAGGACCAAACGAATCCGTAGAAGTAAAATACCGCATCACCACCCCAGAAAGTATCCCAGCCGGTGGCCAATACGCCGTACTCTTTGCGCATACCCTTTCCACCAGTAATATGACTGGCAGCGGCATCAAAACCGAAGCTAGTCCAGGACTCGTAGTCTACGCTCGCGCAACCGGCGAAACTATCAAAACTAGCGAAATCAGCAATCTAAAAATCGAAAAAACTATCACCAATAAGAAAAAAGAGACTTACAACCATATCAACGCTACCGCCAAGATCAAAAACACTGGTAACGTCGACCTTACCGCCGTTGGCACCATGACAGTCCAAGGTATCTTCGGTCGTTCATATTATGAAACCCCAGCTGGCACCGCAGCCATCTCCGTCATTCCAGAAACCGAGCTCACCCTTAGTGATGAATGGAAAGAAACCCCATACTTCGGCCTCTTCAATGTTACCTGGAAAGTGGTTACCGCAGGGAACACCGAAACTATTACCGCTGTTATCCTCATTATGCCAGCTCCAATCATCGTATTATTCTTAATCCTCTTGACATTTGTAACCATAGGCGTTATAATCCGAGTAAAGAAACGTAGTGCCCGTCGCGCTAGGTACGATTTCTAAGTATCAGCACGACGCCGTTGCGAGCGGCTAAGCAATACGATTCAAATAAAAATATCAAAAATAAACAAAGCGTAAGAGTATGGAAAAAACCAGAAAGAAGATACTAGGCTTCGTTTGCCTAGCCGCGACAGTGATTATCACTATCATTGCCGCAAATATTCCTAGTGTCAATACTTCGGCAGTAGGAACAACCACCAAAATCACGATGAGAGTTGTGGGACATCTCCCAAACGTCTCGATTACAGAATCGCCAACCTCAGTCATTGAGACACCGGTTCCAATCGTGATAACCCCAAATCAAGCAATTAAATTTATCTGTGAAAACGTTGACCCAGTTAATGCTGGCATCGTTTACCGCCCATTCGGCGAAACCAATCCAACCGTTTCTCAAGAAATCTTCTCCAGCCACGAAGATTATCAGCCATGCGAACACCTTCTTAACCTCAACCTAGACGACTACGGCTACGGCAACTTCATTGTTAACGTCCAAGGTGATGGCGATTCTGGCTTCGACGAAGATTCTGTAACCTTTGATTATTCTTCTCTCGTAATCGATGCAAACCAAGAAGAGCCAGGTGAAGACCCAATCGTAAAGCTCTATTATGACGACGAAGTTGTAGACAAAATCATTGTCACAGTATTAGATGAAAACGGCGATCCAGTTCCAGGCCTCGAAGAAATCGAAGTACCATCAGGAACCCACGAAATTGAACTTCCATTCGCTGATAACGATGTTCCAAGCGGCAACTATACCGTTAAAGCTACCCCATATGACGAAGATGGAAACATCGTACCAAACAAAGCCGAGGATGATCTAACCTACATTGCACCAGATCTAGAAGTACCAAACACTGGTGGCCCACTCGGAATGCTTAATCTTTCACGCTCAGACTACATTATGACCGGCATAATCGTCACCATCGTTTCAGCAGCTGGCGCACTATTCTTCCTTAGTAAGAAAAGCAACAAAAAACGCTAAAAACTAAATTCATACAAATTACGCAAACTGATTTCGCACAGCGATAGCTCATAAAGTGCAGAAAAACAGGTACCATAAAACTGCGAGGGTACCTGTTTTTTGTATTTCCTTGAAAGAATAAAAAAACTGGCTCCCCTCGGCCAGTTTTATGGTAACTATTTTTCTTCTGCGGCTTTAGCTTTTTTCTCAGCTTCTTTTGCGGCTTTCTTAGCCTTGTTCTCAAGAGCTTCCTTGAGAGCTTTAGCTTTCTCAGCACGAGCCTTGAAGCGATCGACGCGACCCTCGGTATCGATAATCTTCTCTTCACCAGTGAAGAATGGGTGGGAAGCGGAAGAAATTTGAACTTTTACTAGAGGGTATTCTTTGCCATCGGTCCATTTGATAGTTTCTTCGCTTTTGGCAGTAGATTTAGTCAAAAACGAAAAGTTCGCAGCATCATCAGCGAAGACGACATAGCGATAATCTTTAGGATGTAGTTCTTTTTTACTCATAATTCAGCCAATTATACCAAACTTTCCCCAATCTGTAAAGGAAAATAAGATAAAAAAGTGAGCGCCCAAAGTGCAGGCGCCCTATATATGAAACCCCATAGTATAAATGTCGGAGGAGGCGCCAAAGGTACAGGCGCCAGACACTATGAAGAAATAAAATTCGCGGCGCCCGTAGGCGCCATTCGGAGAATAATCTATGACAACAGAACCTGAATGTCAAAATCCTCTTACAGGATACTTGCCAGGACCTTCGTCCATTTCGAGCAATAAATCTTCCTGTAAGTCTGTAAACTGGATGCTAGGGTTTCTGTTTTCCTTGATTTTCTCCTCTGTTACTATATCAGTAACTCTCTTGTTATCTGCCATAATATCACCTCCTTTAGGTAAAAGCAGATACATACAAACTTAATGTACCATAATGCCCTTATTATAGCACACATTGCCATTTTTGTCAAGCATTTACGTTATGATATAATAAAAACATGCCCAAGAATCAAACCAAAAAAGAACCAATTCGAAACACCGTTTTCCTAATTCTTGCCGAGCTTATCTTTGCAACCGGCATCGGATTGGCGATAGCGGCTTCTTGTGGATTATTACCACTACAGGGAAAAGCCAACGATACACCAGTAGCCGAAGCAAATTCATCAAAAGAACTACCCACCCTTAGCATTAGCCTCAAAGACATTAATCTGACCACCTTCATGGCGGGGAAAAAGGACGATAAATATAAGGGAAACACCGTAGAATTTACCGACGGCACAAGTGCCACCTACGAAAATGTCGAAATCAAAGGACGTGGCAACTCAACCTGGGGACAACCAAAACCACCTTTCCAGCTCAAGTTTTCTGAATCAGTTGACTTCCTAGATCTCGGTGCATCCAAAAAATGGGTATTCCTAGCTAACTTTTATGACGACAGCAATCTCCGAAACGACATCGCTTTCAAAATTGCCGATATCGTCAATGAAAAATATGCCAATAGTGGCGAATTTGTAAAAGTCTTTATCGATAACGAATACTTAGGCATCTATTATATGACTCATAAGTTAGAGGTCGGCAAAGGCTCCGTCAACCTCCGAGATAATTATGGAGTTTTAGTCGAGATCGACAATCTTCACAGAGACACCGAAGAATGCTTCGTAAGCAAATATAACACCTGTGTCACCATTAAAGATACCGTCGCAGATGATGAGAAGGAAGCCGACATAGTTAAAGCTGCAATGGATAGTTTTATGGAATCATACAACCGCTTTGAGGAGGCCGTCCGAACAAGGAATTACGAATCAGTTTCACAAATTATCGATGTTGAGTCATTTATCAAATACTACCTCATTTCTGAACTCACCAATAATCCAGACGCTTACGACTCTAGCTATTATCTCTACAAAGATGGTACCGACGACAAAATCCACGCTGGCCCTGTTTGGGACTTTGATCTCGCACTTGGCAACCGCACTTGGATGTACGGAGATAATCCAAGAGCATATTCACCATATCTATTCGTTTCACAAAGTAACGCCATGCAAAAAGCGACCAATACATTGGAATTTTTCGAATTACTAGAGATTCCAGAATTTCAAAACAAAGTTAAAGCCTTCTTCAAGGAGCATCTTCTCGACAAAGAAACCGAACTTATCAATTATGTAAAAACAAGAGCCCAAAGCATCCAAGATGAGGCCGAAAGAGATGCTGACAAATGGGGCTTTTCCAGTCCAAACGACGAAGTCGATTATCTCATCGATTGGCTTAAACGCAAAATCGAAGTGGTAAACTACAATCTCAACCGATAATCTCTTGCAAACCCCTACAAAATATGCTAAAATGTAGGGGTTATTAAATTAATGAAACAGCTATGGGAGGTTTCCTGGGGCGAACGCCTCTAAAAAGCCCATAGTCCACGGAAAGGAAATCATATATGACTGTAAACGTCGATATGAAGGCGCTACTTGAAGCTGGCGCACATTTTGGTCACAAGACCAGCCGTTGGCATCCAAAGATGGCTCCTTACATCCACAGTAAGCGCCAAGATGCCCACATTATCAACCTTGAAAAAACTGTCGAAGGTCTCGAAGCAGCATTGCCTGAGATCACCAAGATTGTTAAGAGCGGCAAAAAAGTCCTCTTTGTAGGCACCAAGAAACAAATGAAAGAAGCTGTCAAAGCTGCTGCTCTCGAAGCTGAGATGCCATATGTTACCGTCCGCTGGGTCGGTGGTACTCTTACCAACGTCGAGACCGTTAACCGCCAAATCAAGAAGGTTAAAGATCTTGAACGCCGCATGGCTTCTGGCGAACTCGAAAACCGCTATTCTAAGCTCGAAGTTCAACGCTTCCAAGAGGAAATTGATTTACTCAACGAGCGCTATGGTGGCATCAAAGATATGAACGAGCAACCAGCTGCAGTCATCGTTATCGATGCTATCGAAGATAAGAACGCTATTAAAGAAGCTAACAATCTTCATATCCCAGTCTTTGCTATTACCGACACTAACGTCGACCCAACTAACATCGACTACGTCATTCCAGCAAACGACGACGCCCTTAAGGCAACCAAGCTTATCCTTGATTACTTCGTCGAAGCTATCAAAGAAGGTAAAAAATAATTAGGAGGCAATAAAAATGGCTGATATTTCTATCGAGCAAATCAA
>JAEEGL013937739.1_pt1 | contig 20751 bp, 17 predicted proteins | sample 9134231 | NCBI WGS metagenome assembly JAEEGL01 (sample SAMN16246548, study PRJNA631951) | gut metagenome | biome: gut microbiome; feature: rumen; material: fiber-attached | host: Bos | place: Iran: Karaj | collected 2018-10
AGGGAAGGTATGTGAAAGGAGATTTAAGTTAATGGTTGCAAGTGACATCGGAATTGATTTAGGAACCGCCAGCGTTCTCGTATATATCAGAGGTAAGGGCGTTGTTTTAAAAGAGCCCTCGGTAGTAGCATTCGACCGTGAGACCAATAAGATCAAGGCTATCGGAGAAGAGGCCAGACTCATGCTCGGCCGTACCCCCGGCAATATCGTTGCCGTTCGTCCTCTTCGTGCGGGCGTTATCTCGGACTACACCGTAACCGAGAAGATGCTGAAGTATTTCCTTCAGAAGGCGGTAGGCAAGCAGCGTTTCCGCAAGCCCATCATCAGCGTCTGTGTACCCAGCGGAGTTACAGAGGTTGAGAAGAAGGCCGTTGAGGATGCTACTTATCAGGCAGGAGCGCGTGAGGTTGCCATCATTGAGGAGCCCATCGCTGCAGCTATCGGTGCAGGCATCGATATCAGCAGACCCTGCGGTAACATGATCGTGGATATAGGCGGCGGAACAACAGATATCGCCGTTATTTCCCTCGGCGGAACGGTTGTGAGCACATCCGTTAAGATCGCCGGAGATGACTTTGACGAGGCGCTGGTACGCTATATGCGTCAGAAGCATAACCTCCTTATCGGTGAAAGAACTGCCGAGGACATCAAGATCCGCATCGGTTCGGCTTATCGCAGACCCGAGACGGTAGCTATGGATGTCCGCGGACGTAACCTTGTTACAGGTCTTCCGAAGACCATCTCGGTATCCTCAGAGGAGACCGAGGAAGCTTTAAGAGCCACCACATCCCAGATCGTTGAGGCTATCCACAGCGTTCTTGAGAAGACTCCTCCGGAACTTGCGGCTGATATCGCCGATCGCGGTATCGTGCTTACGGGCGGCGGATGCCTCCTTTACGGACTTGAAGAGCTCATCGAAGAGAAGACCGGTATCACCACCATGACAGCCGAGGATCCCATGACCGCAGTAGCGATCGGAACCGGTAAGTACGTTGAATTCCTCAGCGGAAGAAAGAACTGGTAAAAGAGATAACTATTCGCAGTTAATCTGCGGAAGGCTGGACGAAACGCACGAATAAACAGAAGCCGCGGAGCGGCGAATTTCGGCGTAGCCGAAATGTTTATGAGGGTGGTTCGGACAGTTGCGAATAGTTATACCGATATAGTTGGTTACGTCTGTTCCTGCCGAAACTCGATCGCACGGATGCGATTAATATCATAAAGCATGGACGCAGTAGCTTAAGTCACATGGAGCTGCGAAGGATGCTCGGTGGCGGAATGGAGAGTATATGCTCAGAAGTTTGTATACCGGTTGGACCGGTATGTATACCGAACAAAAAAGGCTTGATGTTATCTCGAATAACATGGCCAATGCCACTACTGTCGGATACAAGAAGGAAGGCGTAACCAATCAGAGCTTTGACGAATCGCTCACTATAAAGATCCGTGACGAATCTGCGAACTGGCAGAAAGAGAAAATCGGACATATGCCCCTCGGCGTTAAGATAGGCGAGGTCTATACGGAATATACACAGGGCTCACTTCGTGAGACCAATAATACGTATGACCTGGCTCTTGACGGCGCGGGTTTCTTTGTTGTCAGGGTAACCGACAGGGCCGGCAACGATCACGAGAGCCTTACGCGTGCAGGAAGCTTCCACATTACCAGAGACGGTTTCATCGTCGATGTGGACGGCAATCATCTGCAGTCGGAGGCGGGAGATCTGCAGGTATCCGTTGACGCAGGACAGGTTGTCATCGATACCGACGGCGCCGTATATGAGGACGGCGTTCTTGTGGATCAGCTTATTTTAAAGGATTACGAGAATTACGACTATCTCAAGAAATTCGGAGATACTTACTACAGAGAGGTGCCCGGCGCGACCGAAAAGGACGTGACCGGAGTGGTCAGACAGGGCTACACGGAGCAGTCGAATGTTAACGTTGTTAGCGAGATGGTCAGTCTGATCAACATCACCAGAGCTTACGAGGCGAACCAGAAGGTCATCAAGTCGGTGGACAGCGTTATGGAACTGGCCGTAAGCTCGGTAGGTAAGGTATGATGCCGTTATTTAAGAATTTCAGGAGGTAAGTCATTATGATGAGATCGCTTTGGACCGGTGCTTCGGGAATGATATCCCAGCAGGTCAGTCTTGATAATATAGCCAACAATCTTTCAAACGTCAATACAGCGGGTTACAAGAAGCAGACGACTGAATTCTCGTCGCTCCTGTACCAGAAGCTTCAGCGTAAGACCACGGACCACAATATGGACCCCAAGCCTGTTATCGCGCAGGTGGGCTCCGGCGTAAGAGTGTCCGGCCTTTCTTCGGTCTATACCCAGGGTGCCATGCTTGAAACAGGCAATAAATACGATATGTGTATCGTCGGCGACGGTTTTTACCGTGTTCAGATGCCCGACGGCAATATCGCGTACACCAGGAACGGCGCGTTCCAGCTGGCTATTTCCGAAGGCGGCGTAACTCTTGCCACGAACGAAGGCTATGCGGTGCTCGATACTAATGGCGCGCCCGTATATTTCAATACCGAGGAATATGACGTATCACAGCTGAAGATGGACGATTACGGGAATTTCATGTATCCCGACGAGACCGGCGTAGCCCAGTATGTGGGCGTACAGATCGGACTCGCGCAGTTCAACAATCCTTCCGGCCTGGACAAGATCTCGGGCAGCCTGCTCCTTGAAAGCGAGAACTCCGGCGCTCCCAGACTTGAGGCAGAGGACGGACTCTTAAAGACAAGTAAGGTTGTTTCGGGTTACCTTGAGGGCTCGAACGTGCAGACCGTTGACGAGATCGTTAACCTGATCGTCACGCAGCGAGCGTACGAGATGAATTCAAAGGTCATCACCGCATCCGACGAGATGATGCAGCAGGCGAACAACCTCAGATCATAAGCTCTTTCAGGGGGTAAATTATGGGTATTTCCATGAATACAGACCTTAATGCGGTCATGAACAAGCTTAACGCATCGGGTTCTTCCGAGTCAAAGACCTCCGCGCTTTCGTCGAAGCTCTCAAATCTTGAGAATGCTACCGACGCGGAGCTGATGGAGGCCTGCAAGAGCTTTGAGTCATATCTGATCGAAACTGTTCTTCAGAAGACCAAAGACGCCCTGGTACCGAAGGATGAGGACGAAGAGAACGAATATATGAAGATGTTCGGAGACAAGCTCTACGAGGGCTATGCGAAGACCATAGCGGAGAGCGGGCAGCTGGGCATCGCTCAGAAGCTTTTTGAGGCGATGAAGCGCGATTACGGACAGGCGGCAGCAGGTCTGAACATTGAAACAAAGGGAGAATAAAGGTTTATCGGAATATATGATAGTTGAGGGTTGTGTAGACAGTATTATTTTTCGCAATACAGAGAACGGCTATACCATATTGAGATTGTCGGTGCAGGGTGAAAAAGAGACAACAACCTGCGTCGGCAATTTTTCATATGTCGGCGAGGGAGATTATCTGCGCTGCGAGGGAGATCTTACAAAGCATCAGTTGTACGGGATGCAGCTGCATGTGACGAAATATGAGGCCGTAGAGCCTACCGATGCGGCTTCGATGGAGACGTATCTGGGTTCGGGCGCGATAAAGGGCGTAGGACGAGCACTGGCCGCGAAGATCGTGAAAAAGTTCGGCGAAGAAACATTCCGCGTGATCGAAGAAGAACCGATAAGACTTGCGGATATAAAGGGCATCAGCGAGAGGATGGCGCGCGAGATCAGCGAGCAGTTCGATGAGAAGCGCGAGCAGCGCCAGTCGATGATGTTTCTGCAGCAGTACGGTATATCATCGAATCTGGCAGTGAAGATACATAAGCAGTACGGACCGGCGATGTATGAGGTCATCCGCACGAATCCGTATAAGATGGCCGAGGACATCCCGGGCGTGGGCTTTAAGACCGTGGATGAGATCGCGGCGAAGGTCGGAATCAGCGGAGACAGTGAGTTCCGTATCAGGGCGGGCATTCTCTATGCCCTGAGCGAAGCGGCCGGACAGGGTCATACCTATCTGCCGCAGGAGAAGCTGACTGAGTTCGTAAAGGGACTGCTGCTCGTGGATCCTGAAGAGATCGAAAGACAGACCGACAAACTGATCTTGGAGCGTAAGCTTGTTGCAAGGAAGGACGCAGAGGATACGCTGTGCATCTATTCGTCGGTATTTTACTATACGGAGCTCGGTGTGGCCAGGATGCTGCTCGACCTGAACGTGAAATGCCCCGTAAGGGAAGAACAGCTCGAGGCCAGGATCACCCAGATCGAAAAGAACCTGAAGGTTGAGCTTGATACACTTCAGAGACAGGCTGTCGCCGAGGCGGCGAAGAACGGAGTATTTATCCTTACGGGCGGTCCCGGAACAGGAAAGACGACCACGATCAAGGCGATCATCACGCTCTTTGAGATGGAAGGACTCGATATCCTTCTGGCTGCGCCTACCGGCAGGGCTGCGAAGAGAATATATGAAACTACGGGCCGGGAAGCCTCGACGATACACCGGTTATTGGAACTAAAAGTAAATGAGGATTTAACTTCTAATGAACACAGAAGCTCCGGAACCTTTACATTTGAGCGCAATGCGGAGAATCCGCTCGAGGCAGACGTGATCATTATCGATGAGATGTCGATGGTCGATATCTCGCTTATGTCTGCGCTGTTAAAGGCCATAGCGGTCGGTGCGAGACTGATCATGGTAGGCGATGTGAACCAGCTTCCGAGCGTCGGGCCCGGCAATGTGTTAAGGGATATCATCAATTCCGGCGCGTTCAATACGGTCAGGCTCAATACGATCTTCAGACAGGCGCTCACGAGCGATATCGTGGTGAATGCGCATAAGATAAATAACGGCGAGGAGCTCTCCCTCGACAACAAGAGCAATGATTTCTTCTTTATGCAGAGAGACGACGCGGATACCGTGGCAGCTGTCGTTGTGGCTCTGGTAAGGGATAAGCTGCCCTCGTTCGTTCATTCGAAGAGCTTTGACATACAGGTGCTCACTCCGATGAGGAAGGGCGAGCTCGGGGTAGAGAAGCTCAATTCCGTGCTCCAGCATTATCTGAATCCCGCCGTGCCTGGGAAGATCGAGAAAGAGCATCACGGAGTGACCTTCCGCGAAGGCGACAAGGTCATGCAGATAAAGAACAATTACCAGGCCGCATGGGAGATGCGCAACTCAAAAGGGTATCTGATCGAATCGGGAACCGGCATCTTTAACGGAGACTGCGGCGTGATCCGCCAGATAAACGCATACGCGGAGACGATGGTCATCGATTTCGACGAAGGGAAGCTTGTGGATTATCCGTTCTCGCAGCTCGACGAACTGGAGCTGGCTTATGCGGTCACAATCCACAAATCGCAGGGAAGCGAGTACCCTGCGGTAGTCCTTCCGCTCCTTGCCGGACCTCCGCTGCTGCTGAACAGGAATCTTCTGTATACTGCCGTAACCAGGGCAAAGAACTGTGTTACTATCGTCGGAAGGCGGGAGACGGTACGTTCGATGATACGCAATACAAGCGAGATCAAGCGTTATTCGGGGCTGGCCGACAGGATACTGGAGATGAAATGACGATAAGCAATTATTGAGTCTCGAAATTGCAAATAATAATAAATTTTCGTTAAAAAACGAAAAAGTACGTGCAAAAACAATAATCATGATGTATAATGCTATTATAAACCCGAAAGAACTGTTTAAAGAAGCTGTCAGGACAGTTTATCCGAGAAAGTGTCCGGGGTGCAGGGATGTGATCCTGCCCGACATGCTGGTCTGCGATTCGTGCGCGGCTGAGTTTAAGCTTGTTGAGCCGCCGTTCTGCCTTAAATGCGGAAGGCATGTCGAGGATGAGGAGACGGAGCTGTGCGATGAGTGCGCTTCGAAGGATCACCGTTATTCTATGGGATTTTCAGCCTTTGTATATGACGGGATCATGAGGCGGGCCATGTCGGATCTGAAGTATTCTTCAGCTGCCGAGAACGCCGATTATTTCGCTGAAATAACTGCAAAAACATGCGGCGAAAGAGTGAAGATGTTTAATCCTGATATAATTATTCCTGTTCCAATCCATCCTTCGAGACGCGCGGAACGCGGCTATAATCAGGCACAGCTGATATCTGACAGACTAAGCGCCGCTCTGGATATTCCTTCGGTGAACGACCTTCTCCTTCGCAGGAAGAAGACCGCCGCGCTGAAGCGTCTGGACGCCGCAGGAAGGGCGGAGAACCTGAAACAGGCTTTTGAGTGTGACCTGAAGAGATATCCGAGGGAAGAGATTTCGGTCCGATTCGGCAGGGTTCTGCTGATTGACGATATATACACCACCGGTGCCACGATGGAGTGTTGCACCGAAGCATTGCTCGACGCCGGGGTGCATGAGGTCGCCGTTCTCAGTGTGGCGATCGGCTATAATTATTGATATTTACAGGAGGTTTGTATGGAAGTAAGATCATGTCCGGGATGCGGAAAATTATTCAACTATCTTGGCGTATCCACGCCCGCCTGCCCCGCGTGTATGGCCGCCCGCGAAGAGAAATTCCAGGTGTGCAAGGAGTACATAAGGCAGAATCCGGGTGCAAACATCTCGAAGGTAGCCGAGGACACCGAGGTATCGGTAAAGCTTATCAAGCAGTGGGTACGTGAGGAGCGCCTTACATTTGCCGAGGGATCTTCCGTTGGTATCGAGTGCGAGAGATGCGGAGCGAATATCCTTACAGGACGCTTCTGCAACAACTGCAAGGGTAATATGACCCAGTCACTGAACAATGCCGCCCAGAGTCTGAAGCCTACTCCCGAACCGGTAAAGGCAGATCCTCGTGAGAGCGCGAAGATGCGTTTCCTGAACGGAGATAAGTAAAGGGGGAGACTGCCATAGGAATCAACGATCGCTTTGTCGGGGATACCGTTGATGCCGTATTTTCGTCGGTCACCGAGCAGTTGACCGGTATACAGCTGAAAGCGCCTCCGACCAGGAAAAAACGAATTGAGAATCCTGTTTCGGTAGTGGTTTTGTCCAAAGGAGTCTTCAAGTCCAAGACAGTAGCGCAGTTTCCCGCTGAATTTGTGGAGACGGTTGTCGATAAGATGAGCAACGGCGCGGAGCTGTCGAAGGAGGACAGGGAAGCTTACTTTAAGGAGTACATGAACATCTTCTACGGAAGGTTCATCTCTAAGATAAATAACGAGATCGGACACGCGTCCAGATTCATCATTCCGGTTCTGATACGCGGGTCCTACAGGGAAACGGCCGAAGCAGATTACAGCAGCAGAATTGAAACCTCTTATATGTGCGATCAGGGCAAGATAGATTTTGTGCTTTGCTATAAGGTTTTGCCCGAACATTCCAGCAACTAGAGGCAGAAAGGACTGGAGGGACCTATCTATGAAAAAAGTGTTGATTATTGATGACTCACCGTTCATCGCAAGAGAAATAGCGGACGTTATAGAGCCGAAGGGGTACGAGATCGTGGGTCATGCAAAGAACGGAGAAGACGGCATCAGGATGGCCGAGGAACTGAAGCCCGATGTTATCACTCTGGATATCATCATGCCCGGTATCGACGGCATTGAGACCGCTACTGAGCTTCTGAAGAAAAATCCGGAGACGAAGATCGTTATGCTCAGCTCTCTCTGTGACCATGATACGATGGAGGAAGTACAGTCGCTCGGACTTAAGCATCTGGTTGCGAAACCGATCGAGGCGGACAAGCTGCTTGCAGCTTTAGACGAAGTATTATCCGATAAATAAGATATGTGAATATAAAAAGGAGCGCCGATCGACGATCAGCGCTCTTTTATTTTGATCCCGTTATCCAGTATGTCTATCAGGTCGTCTTTCATCAAATGACCTATCGCACGCTTGAAGGAATTCTTCGACATATTAAATTCAGATTTAATTAATTCGGCATCAGAACGGTCGTGGAACGGCAGAAATCCGCCATCTGCGGCCTTGAGCTTCTTAAAAATCAGTTCGCAGTCGGGGCCTAACTGGAGGTATCCCGGCTCTCTCATACTGAGCTCCAGTTTGCCGTCAGGGAGGATCTTCGCAATCCTCAAACGGAGCGATTCACCGACCTTTACGGGGCGCATCAGCTCACGCGCAGGTATCATGCCGGAGAAGAGATTGTCAATGGCCACGTAAGCGCCGTGCTCGTCGGAGAGTTCGTATACCGTGCCGTCAGCCCAGTCGGACTTCTCATAGTCGCTGTCTGTTCTCAGATACTTATAGAGCTTCATCGTGGCGCAGAGTCTCTTTGACTTGTCCACATAGAGGGTTACGAGTACCCTGTCGCCGACAGAAGGGGAGCAGGTCATCTCCCTGTAAGGGAGGAAAAGGTCCTTTGCCAGACCCCAGTCGAGGAAGGCGCCGATCTTGTTTATGTCCTTTACGGTAAGCATCGCGAACGAGCCTATCGTGAGCATAGGAGTGCGCAGAGTGGCAATCGGGCGATCCTCGGAATCGAGGTATACAAAAGCCCTTACAGTGTCTCCGATATTTAATCCTGATTTAATTTCGTTCTTTGGAAGCAGTATATCCGTACGGTCGGTAATGCTTGAAGTATTGGCAGAATCCGTGCGTGAGAAAACCGCGAGGGGATCACGCTCCTCGCCCAGATAGACACCTATCGATGCGGTTCTCAGCACCTTCAGATTCTGTTCACGTCCCAGCTGTATCATGGTTTTTCCTTTCCCGGAAATGAAGCCTTCCGGAAGCTTTTGCAACGCCTGTTTACTTGCCAACAGACGCTCTATGTTGTATCATAAATTTACCAAGTGTTCAAGGGGGTTTTTTATGGAGACTCAGAAAGCGGTAAAGGGTGTTAACCTTCTTTTCCTGGCTCTTGTCATGGTCGCGATCGTGTTCGAGATCGTTATCGGTATTCTCTCGGGATTGGGCATCGATATCTTCATGGGCAAAGTGACTTTGCAGCTGGTATACTCACAGCTGATCTTTGCCGTGCCCGCGATCATTTATTTTATATGCAGCAATAGAGACAAAAAGAAGGGCTTTGAGTTCCTCAGATTCAAGAAGATCAGATTCTCGAACATACTGCTCTGCATTCTGATCTATATCTGCCTTACCCCCGTACTGAACTTTTTTAACTCGCTTTCCATGCTGTATTCGACAAACGTTATCTCGTCGGTGATGTTCAGTGTGACCGATGAGGTTCCTTTTGTGGTCGGGATCCTGATCATCGCGATACTCCCCGCATTCCTCGAGGAGTTTACTTACCGCGGCATCTTCTATAATACTTACAGACTGGCTGCCGGATTTGGAGCCGCGCTGCTCTCGGGCCTGCTGTTCGGACTTGTTCACGGCAATCTGAACCAGTTCACATATGCCTTTGTGCTCGGCGTGATCTTCGCGCTGATAGTTGAGGCGACGGATTCCATCTGGTCGACCATGATAGTTCATGCGCTGGTCAATGCGGTGTCTGTGGTAACGATCTACGGACTGCCCGCGGCGCTCAATTGGATGCAGAATCTATATGACACAGCGAAGGCCGAGAACGATATAAATACCATGGCTCTTATCGAGCGCATCATGGGTACGGATGATTTCTCGGTGGAAGCTTTCATGGGTACCGCAGCCGATTCGCTTACCACTGCTGACATCCTTCTGATCATCCGGGGCTATCTGATACCTGCCATAGTCGGAGGTATTCTTGTATTCCTGCTTCTCAGGCTTATTGCAAAACGCTGCGGCCGATGGGAGATCATGTGCTCCATGTTCGGTGCCGGTCAGCCTAAACCTTTGGCTGCAGAGCGCGAGGTCATCACGCATGCCGAGGACGGTACATTCCTTGCCGAACCAGTATATGCGCAGGTTCCGCTCGAGCCCGCTCCGGTGAGCCGTGTAAAGCTCATTACCTGGGAGCTCATAGCCGCAGGCGTGGTACAGGTGCTCATGATGATCGCGACCGAGCTTCTGCTCCGTTACGGTGACGAGCTGATGGCGCTCCTTAAGTGATCAGGTCTTTTATTAACATTGTTCAACTATATTATACAACATTTCCGTAAAAATACTATTCACGTATTTTTACGGAGTGCTGCTGCTTTGAAAGCCGCGCGGATGCACGGATGATGAGGAAAACGGATATGTATGAGACATTTGGCCTGATAATAGCCCTTGTGATTACCGTCATATCACTCAATACTGCGTTTGGACGATTTATAGCCGGTTCGAAGAGATACTGGCTGCTCCTTGCGCTCTTTTTCCTTTTCAACAATCTGACGAACTATTACTGGGTCGAGTATAATCTCGTAATGCACGGATATCCGACCATCTCCAACTATTTTACCTATCTTGGCTGGAATATCAGCTTTGTCATTCTTGCCATTCTGATACGCACGCTTCAGGTCGAAGAAGAGCGGTCGTATCTTTCGATATGGCAGTTCCTGCCCGTTCCGTTCGGCGTATTCCATTTCTTTTTATACCATGAATATGACGGGATCTTCATAGCCGCATGGGAAGAAGCGGCCGTTACGCTCATTTCGTGCTTCAGTATCCAAACTCTCGCATATTACCTCAAATACCGGCGCACAAAGGTCCTGAGAAAGCCCTACATGGCTATTACCGCACTTATTTATGCAGCTCTCGAATACGGATGCTGGTCCTTGAGAATGTTAAGCGATAACGTGCTGTTCCTGACGCTTTATATTGTTTGTATCATGAGCAGTTTCCTGATCATGCCCGTTATGATCATAGCCATGCGGCGCCAGTTCGGAGAGCATCTGATCCGGGGAAGCACGGACCGTTCGATCCTGTCGCGTCCTTTCAGGAACGCCCTGAATATATCGTATTTCATATTCCTGCTGGGCTCCTGCATTGGCGGCTATCTGATCGGTGTCTGGGCCAGAAATATCTTTGTCAGGGAAGGCGGAAGCGACAGCTACAGCGTTATCGCGGTAATACTCTTTGTATTCTCACTCGGACTCGTTATGTTTACCGCTATGATCATGTTCGTGGCGGGCTTCGGACAGAAGCTCATGGAGAATGAGGAGATCCGTAGGGACAAAGAGATCGCCGAGCGCGCGAACAGCGCGAAGAGCGATTTCCTCGCGAACATGTCGCATGAGATAAGAACGCCGCTCAACGCCGTTCTCGGTATGAACGAGATGATCATAAACGAGAGCATGCAGGCGCGCGACAAGTTCCCCGAGAACGAAGAAAAGGTACGCGCGGTATTTTCTGAGATATGCTCCTACGCGGGCAATATCAGGAACGCCGGCGGCAACCTGCTCAACATCATTAACGATATCCTCGACTTCTCGAAGATCGAGGCCGGCAAGATGGAGATCGTCAACGGCGAGTACAAGCTCAGCTCCGTTCTGAACGATACCGGTAATATGATCGCGATGAAGGCCGATGCGAAGGGACTCGACTTTAAGGTCAGGATCGACAGTTCGATCCCCGACGGTCTGTACGGTGATGAAACCAGAGTCAGACAGATATTGATCAATGTTCTAAACAATGCTGTCAAGTATACCGAGACCGGTACCGTAGAGCTCGAGGTCAGCTGCACTGAGCCCGAAAGGACCGAAAACGGCGCAGAATTCAAGCTAATCATAAAGATAAAGGATACCGGCATAGGAATAAAGGCCGAGGACCTTGAGAGACTGTTCGGAAAGTTCGAGAGAATGGACCTTGAACATAATTCAACGACCGAAGGAACAGGTCTTGGACTTGCTATCACGCGCAATCTCGTCGACATGATGCACGGTGAGATCAAGGTTGACAGCATTTATCATGAGGGTACCACGTTTACGATCACGATACCGCAAAGGATCGTTTCCGAGGAGCCTGTGGGCGACTTTAAGGCAAAGTACGAGCAGAGCATCCGCGACAGTCATGTGAAGCAGGAGCTGTTCACCGCTCCCGAGGCAAGGATCCTGATCGTCGACGATACGAGGGTAAACATCCTGGTAGCCGAAGGTCTGCTCAAGAAGACCTGCATGCAGCTTGAAGGCGCGGTAAGCGGCCGTGAGGCGCTAAAGCGCACGACGGAGAAGAAATACGACATCATCCTCATGGATCAGAGAATGCCCGAGATGGACGGTACAGAGACCATGCGCAGGATAAAAGATCAGGCGGACGGAATGAACCGCGATACGATCATCATCTGCATGACCGCGGATGCGGTAAGCGGCGCGAAAGAGAGATATCTTGCGGGCGGATTCGACGATTATCTGACGAAGCCCGTGGATTCTGTAGAACTGAAACGCATGATCATGAAGTATCTCCCGCGCACGAAGGTGATCAAGAACGTGCTCGGAGAGTTCAGCAGCGTCGGCGGTGCTAAAGAAAGCGAATAAAAAGAAGGCGATAACGGAGAGGAAACGAGATGTATACAGCTTATCTTGTGGACGATGAGGAACTCATCCTTGATGAGTTGATACGGACGATCCCGTGGATGGACAACGGTTTCGAAGTCATAGGTCACAATACTAGTCCGAACAAGGCTCTCGAAGAGATCGAAGCCCTTGCTCCGGATGTGGTGTTCAGTGATCTTAAAATGCTGGGCATGGACGGGAACGAGCTTATCCGGAGCCTTAAGGAAAACGGCGTCGAAGCGGAATTTGTAATGATAAGCGCATATGACAGCTTTGAAAATGTCCGGACCTTCTTTCAGCAGTCCGGATTTGATTATGTCTTAAAGCCGGTCAATCAGGACGAGATGCAGATCGTTCTCGAACGTCTCTTGCTCCGCCTGGCCGAGAAGAAGCCCCAGAACATCGAAGACGGCGACAGTCCGGAAGCCCCCGGCCTTTCCGAAGATGAGCAGGCGGGGCTCGCTTCGTCGAATTCCAATGTCAGCAGCATAATAACGTATATCGACGAGAATTTTGCACAGAAGATCACTCTCGACAGCCTCTCAAAGAAATTCGGGTTCAGCAAGAACTATATATGCAAGCTGCTGTCAAAGCATTACAACACATCCCTTACCTGTTATCTGACCAAAAAAAGGATGGAGCACGCGAAGGTGCTGCTCTCGGACAAGACGCGCCTGCTCAAGACCATAGCGATAGACTGCGGATATCAGGAGTATTTCAGGTTCTACAAGGTATTTAAGGCGTATTACGGCGTGTCTCCCAAAGAGATGATAGAGAGCTTTTGAGGATATTTATGAAGAAAGGGAACTTGGTCAACCTTTTGATCGTCGTGTTCTTTATATGCGCGGCGGTCTTCGGTTTTCTGGGCTACAGGGCGATGAAGGAAGCCGGTAGAGACAGGACGGTCACCGTAGCGATAATGCGCGATCCCCTGGTCGAGAACTACGATACGAATTATTATACCCGGTGGCTTGAAGAGCAGACAGGCTATAATATCGAGTTTGTATTCATGCCCAAAGGTTACGGGGAACAATATCTGAAGAGCCTGCTGCTGGATTCACGGTCAAAGGTTGATGCGGTATTTCTTCCCGAGGACGAAGAGCTCATTTCGAAAAAGGAATTCGAAGAGTATGTAAGCGGCGGATATGTCTGCAATCTTAGCGAATATGCCAAAGAAAGCAGCAATATTTCGGCCCTCGGGGGAGCCTCGGACGGCGAATCGTTCTATTACATGCCGAGGATGAAAAACGGCAAAAAAGATATGAATTTCGGCATTCTCTGGCTGAACACACATTGGCTGAGCAGGCTGTCGCTGAAGATCCCAGAGTCTTTCGAAGAACTGGAAACGGTTCTGCGGGCATTTCTTGAAAGCGACCCGAACGGGAACGGCATAGCTGACGAGCTCCCTCTTGTCACCAATTTCGGCGGAAGTTCGATCGGCTTCGAAGACTTTGTAAGATACTATATGGGCGATGCGTCCGCAAGCATGGAATACTGCAACAGGCTCCGAGGCATCGGACTGCTTTCGGATGCCTGCACCGGTTTTTCCAAAAGGCAGATGCGCGAGGTCATCAATGCTTCGGAGGAGTGTATAGGAGCCTTTGCTTCCAAGAGCATTTCCGATTATGTTTATCCGAACGGTTCGGACGTTGTTTCGCGTTATGTCGCGGTACCGCCGCTTAAGGACGACGCCGGCGGAAAGTCGGGACAGGGCAGTACTCCGGTCGAGGAGATCGGCGGTTTTATACCGATGAACGCTGTTCATAAACAGGAGGCCTTTGAGATCATGGACCTGATGCTCTCTGAGAGCGCCTCGATCATTGCGACATACGGAGAGAAGGATGTTGATTACAGGGATTCTGCGGAAGGCGAGATATCGGCATACGGCAACAAAGCGGTGCTGACAACGATCAATTACCTGAAATATTCCATGCAGAACAAGAATTTCAGGGGAGCCGGTCCGGCCAATCTTTCGCAAAATATGAGCGATGAGGTCAACTGGGGAGGAAAAGGTTCGTACGTGGAGTACATGGATGCCAGGGCAGTGAGATTATATGAGACAAAACAAGGCGAATAGAAGTCTGACGGTGACTGCCAAGATGGTGAGGACCGCGATCCTTGCGTTCTTTGCCATGGGCATGATCTGGATCGGCTTATATCTGTATACCAATAATTTCCTTAACCGGTATGTGGAAAGCAATCTGCAGCTGGTTTCCGAAAATATCATATCGGGACTTGAGGAATCGTTTCTCCAGATGGAGAGGATGACGTTCGCTCTGGACTCAAACGAGGATGTGACCGCGTTCCTTCGCGAGGAACTCCCGCTGGAACTGGCGGACAGCGCGGGCAAGATCACGGCGGACGTTATGCTGTTCCAGAAATACGACGAGCTCATGGAGCACGTTATCATAGCCAATCCGGGCGGCGGTTATTACAGGTTTTCGGGTAATCTGGACAATACTTCCGTAAAAAAACTGCTCCGTATTACGGAGAACATCGAGGCGGCATTGTCCTTTACGACAACGCTTGAGGACTCCGAGTACATCGGATATGCGGCGCCTTTGCATGACGGGATCACCAATGCAGGAAAGGTCATAATACTTACATCGCAGGCAGCTATACTGAAGTTGTTCGACGGGGTAGGCGATATCAGCGAAATGAAGATAGCGCTGTGTGCGGACAGGAAGGTCATTTTCTCGAAGATCGGCGAGTATATCGGAATGAACGCTGACGATATCATTCGCGGCGGCGAGTACTACAGCTATGAGCGTATAGGCCTGACTCCGTTTGAGCTGCTCATCTCGTACGAGGCTGCCGGAAAGGAGCTCCGCAGATGGTTCATAGTGTCCATGGCGGCTTTTGCGGTATTCCTGTTCACGCTTTTCGGCCTGTTCCTGAGATTCTGGTGGAAGCAGTTCTTTGTTCCGGTTCAGCAGGTCATTTCGGATGTTGAGCGGATAGGGGACAATCAGTCGCAGAAGCTCGGCAGCACGGGACTGGAGCATTTTGACGGTCTGGTGGACGGCATCAACGACATGATCGAGCGCCTCGAGCAGAAGGAGAAGGAGATCTTTGACGCGAGATACTCCCTCAAAGAGGCGGAGCTGCGCAGGGAAAAGGCGCTGCTGATCTCCCTGAAGAAACAGATAGACGCGCATTTTACCGTAAATGTTTTGGCAGCCATCAAGGCTCTCGCGGCCAACGGTGAGAACGAGAAAGCCGGAAACATGTGCGACGGGCTTTCGTATCTGCTCCGCTACGCGAATGCGGGCGAAGCAAGCATCAGTGTTATGGAGGAATTCTGCGTTCTCGAAAAGTACGTCGATATCATGCAGATCAGATATCCCGGCAGGTTCAGCGCAGACATCGAGATAGAAGACGAGCTCGCAGAGCTCATGATACCCCGCATGCTGCTTCAGCCGATAGTTGAAAACAGCATAAGGCACGGTATTCTGGACAACGACGGCAGACAGGGACATATCCGCGTGTACTGCAGGATATGTGACGACTCGGTTGCTTTCGTGATCGAGGACAACGGTAGGGGAATGTCTCCGGACGAGCTTGAGGCGCTGAACAACAAGATCAATTCGTCCGAGAATGAAGATGATGTTGCGGGGCTTTCACATGTTGCCCTGCCTAACATACAGCGAAGGATCGTTTCGTATTACGGTACGGGCTACGGAATAACCGTGAGCTCTGTTAAGGGGGAAGGTACTGTCGTTACACTTACTCTTCCCGCGATACGGTCGGCTTTCGCAGAAAAATATTAATACGGGATTGGATGTTTGGGTAGTGAAGGGAGAAATATGACTGGAAGGATTTTGACAAAATTTATAGCGTTGGCGCTCACCGGAATACTGCTGCTCTCGGGCTGCGCGCGGAACAGCGGGGACTCTTCCGGAATGAGCGAATGGGAGAAGGCGGCGAAGCTGAACGCGCATGAGACCGCCGACGAGCTGTACGAGGCCGCCAAAGCAGAGGATGTTTTGACGGTATATACGGTTTCGTCCCGTGTTTTCGATGTTGTGGAAAGCTTTCAGGCCCGGTATCCGGGATTGCTCGTTGAAGCTACCTACTACCGCGCGGAAGAGATCAAGGATAAGCTTTATGAGGCCAAGGCAAACGGACAGGCCGGATGCGACCTGATATTTACCACGAACGGCGACGGCAATCTGACCCAGAACCTTATCCCCGATCATCTGGCGTACAAGTATATTCCCTATGACATTGAGGATAAAATGAGAAAGGGCGGCAGCAGCGAATATGTCAGCGTTCTCCTTGAAGCTCCGCTGCTTGCGTACAATTCCGAGGTATACACCGACGGCGCTCCCTTAACGAACTGGTGGGAACTCACCGGGCCCGAATGGAAGGGCAAGCTGTATGTTACCGATCCTTCCAAGAGCAATATCTCATATACTGTATTCTCGATGCTGATCAGCAATAAAGACATGCTCGAAGAGGCTTATCTCGAGCACTTCGGGACAAAGTACTCCGCGCAGAACGGAGAGAGCGCGGGTGAGTGCCTGATCCGGAAGCTGGTAGAGAACGATATGCATGTACTCAACGACAGCGACGATGTGGCGAACGCGGTTGCGGCGCCCGGCACCGGAGCCGACGGGATAGGCCTGCTGAATGCCTCGAAGCTGCGTCTGAACGACAGAGGCTATACCCTGGAGAACATTACCGACATGAAGCCCTTTGCCGGCGTTATCAATCCTGCGAACATCATGATCGTGGGCGGCGCGAAAAATGTAAATTGCGCGAAGCTGTTCATCAGATGGATGCTCGGAGAAACGGACGGAGAGGGAGAAGGCTACACGCCTTTCCTGGGTGTCGGAGCATGGCCCGCAAGAGAAGACGTTACCCGCGGAGACAGCAGAAATCTCAATAACCTGAACGTGATCTACACCGATGAGAAATACACGGCGGAGAACCGCGAGGCGTTCCTCGATATGTGGAGCGGTCTGATAGACCGGAAATAAAAGTGAAGACAAGACATGGGGACGGTTCTTCTGTCTGCGCATTTCGCAGACAGAAGAACCGTCCCCATGTCTTTTTTTATATCTTTATTTAAAGAGCTTCTTACGTGCCTTTGTGAGCCTGGGAGACTTTGCGTTCATGTAGCCGCCGTCATTTTCTATCGGGGCGGAGATCGTTGCCGCATCCGGAGCCGCATTCTTTGCCACTGCAGCATATCCCTCTATGGGAGCTGATCTTTACTGCTGAACCCGGCAAATTTTTGAAAAGAGGATAAGATACGATATGTGGAGGATAAGATACGATATGTCATTCCGCTAAGGATCGGATTAAAATATGCTCAAGCTACCATAGCCATTCTGCGAAATAGGAGACGACCTATGAGAAAAATGAGTTTTAAGAGACTGCTGGCAGTGATCATGTGCCTTATCATGGTGCTTTCACTGGCGGCATGCGGCGGCAAGAGCGGCAAGGATAATGATGACGATGACCGCACGGATATTACGGATGATCGTGACAACGACGACGGCGGTCATTATGATGGCAACGGCGGTGACGGCGGCAATTACAACGATGGCGGAAATTACTCCGATGACGGCAATTACAGCGACGACGGCAATAATACTGACAATGATCCTTACTTTATCGGAGGACACGATGTTATCATTTACAAAGCCGGCAGCAATACGATCGGCGTTGAAGTTAAGGGCGACCGGACTGTCCGCGGTGACAGCGATTACCTGTTCCTGGAGATTAGGAGTGATGACTGGGAGCCGCTTTTGGGTGTGAGCCTGAGTCTGGACAATTCCAATGTGTCCAGAGGCAAAAAGGAAGTTAACGGGGACACGACATCCTACAGCTTTGAAGAGATAGAAGGCGCCGGAAGAGATGATGCAAATATCGTGCTCGGCGATAATGTTTTCTTCGTGACAATGAGCACGGACGGCTTATGGGATCAGATCCCCGAGCTTTCCGGTACTTATGAGCTGAGAAAGGATGAGTTTACTCTTGCCAGGGGCAATGTTTCCGATATCTTTAAGACGGTTTCGGAGGAAGACTTAAGTGCGATCGAGACTTCATTCTATACCTCGCGCAAGGCTGAGAATCCGGCACATGACTGCTGGACCGGCGACTATCTTCCCGGTTATTACAGCGTTCCCGCATATATCAGGATCGATGTATCCGATACCGGCATAATCCACGTCCACACTTTGATCGACGGTGAGGAAAAAGACTATTACGGCGAGGAATCAAGCTACTCCGAGGAAAAAATCGAGGACAGCGTATATATTAACGCGGGCTGCAGGATAACCAACGGTTACGATACTGTCGCAACACTCGGATACTCCTCGGGATACTATGATTCCCTGACCTTCTACTCTTACGAGGAAGGCTATGAATACGGGACCATCGAACTTGTAAAGACTGACGGTACATGGCATTCAAAGCCAAAGGGATATGAGGATAAGGATCTGTACGGACACGTTGCGGATATCATGGGCCGCGGAAATGAGCGCATGACGCCCGCTACCGACGATTATTTGATCACGTTCTTCGGCGGGGCGGCAGTTTCCGGTTTCTATGCCGGCGGAGAGAGCTATGATGTAAAATACAGAGGAAGCCTGTATTCGTTTGATGCGAACAAATATGCGGTACAGTACTTGGACTTCTTTGTTTTTGAGAGCGCGGCCGATGCGTCGACGGCATACAATAAGCGTGTGGCAGATCTGGACGATTACGACCGTAAGCACTACGACTTTTTGCTTGACGGAGAGGTAATATACGAGACATATAATATCATCGGAAATACGAACTATGCAAAAATGGGTCTTCTGGACTCGAGATTTCACTGGTATCTTGACTGCAGCTATCTCTACGGCGATGAGAGATCAGAGTATTATTATTCGTACTGCTATCTGAGCAAGCCTTTTACAAAGGATGATTACGATATTTCCATCCTTGATATGTTCTATTGGAAATCGATGGAGTATCAGCTTGAATGCATTGATAATCCGAAATATACCCTTTATGCAGAGGCTAACGAACTCAGGACCGGGTTCACTGTTGAAAAGGATAATCTGAGTGAAGAAGAGGTCAAGGCAGGATACATGATCGGCGGCGACAGCTACATCAGATACCGGGGAGACCATGCGACAGGCGTCAGGGTATGGTACTCGGAGTACGATGATGTGGGCCATGTTTATATCCATGAATATTTCTTCGGACCGGAAGAGATCACGGTCACCGAGAAGGTATATGACTTTGAAGGACTCGAAAACCTTGTCGTAACAATAGATAACTATAAGTCATATACTGCGAATGCGGAATATACGCATACTTTTGCGGTGAAAGTCAAGGAAGGCGGATATTACTGATACTTTCTGCTTATAAGAAAAAGCCCTGCTGATGCAGGGCTTTTCCTATATCCGTCTTATTTCTTCTCAATCCTTCTCTTCAGCTGGCTGAGCTTAAGATTTGTATTATAGAAATCCTTAGTCGAGCAGCCTGCACGTCCGCCTCCGGCACAGGCGCAGGCACATGCACATGCGCAGGAATGCGCGCAGGCACAGGAACTGTGTGCGCAGGAGCTGTGAGCGCATGAGCTTCTGCTGCGTGAAGGCGATGAAACCACGGGAATATGGGTTACATGCACGCGAACGTAGGTGTTCGGGCTGGAGCCGTAACGGAAGGTACCCTCGTTCTTGTACTGCTCGGGATTCTTGATCTCCTTTTCCTCAACAACCTCTTCACTCTCGATAAAGCTTCGTCCGCAGTATTCACAGGTCTCGGCGTTCTCGGGCCTTGCGGCGCCGCAGCCTGGACAGGTGGGATAATACTTGATCAGTGTTCTGGTGATCTTTTTCTTGGTAGTTGTAGCGGAATTGAAGCCCGAACCGCTGGTGTAATCGTTGGCCTTCTTGACCGCTCTGACAATAACTGTAACGATGAGTACCAGGACAGCGAAGCCCAGGAGAGCGGAACCGTCGTCGGAGTCGCTGGAATTGTCGTTTCCGTCGCTGTAGCTTCCGTCGGACCTGACGGTCTTTGAACTGTCAAATCCGAATGCATCGCTCGGGTAGGTCACGCTGATCTCGCCGAATTTCGCACCTTCGGAGAGACTGCCTTTCCAGATCAGGCGTCCGTTCTCGGGAGTCGCGCCGTGGCTGTTCGCGATGGCCTTGTCTGCGTTCCAGTCGATCACGAGCTCGTCGATCGCCACTCCGGGGAACCAGCCGGGAGTGAAGTAGTAGACCGTCTCGCCTTCCTTCAGGACATTCATCTCGTACATAAAGTCCTGGACCAGCAGGAAATCGAAGGAAATGATCTCGTCCTCTTTATACTCTTTCGTGAAATAGACAACCGCTAAGGATTCATATGAGGTGATCTTCATCTCAATACGATCGATATTGCTGCTGACCGGATCGCACGAGATGTAA
>JAEEGL012357600.1_pt1 | contig 20750 bp, 15 predicted proteins | sample 9134231 | NCBI WGS metagenome assembly JAEEGL01 (sample SAMN16246548, study PRJNA631951) | gut metagenome | biome: gut microbiome; feature: rumen; material: fiber-attached | host: Bos | place: Iran: Karaj | collected 2018-10
AAATATAATGGGCATTATGATAAATAAAACAAATAGATAAAAGAAAGGGCAGATTTATTATATCTGCCCCATTTAGTATCAAATAAGAAAGAATAGCAAGAGTTAATTAAAAACACTTACTTTTCAAAATTTCTTGGCAGAGTTCAAATGATTTTACCATCATGCGAGGAATATGGAAAGGTCCTTTGAAGAGATTTCCTTTGGCTGGTTGCGCAACAGTACCATCACGATGCAGGTAGCCATACCACTCACCAAACTCGCTGTCTGGGAAATGTTTGTAAGTCCAATCGCTGATTAGTTCATGCCGCTGCCGATACTTCTCATCGCCAGTAGCCAGATATGCGTACAACGAAGCAATAATCGCCTCACATTGCGGCCACCAGAACTTCATGTCTTGCGAATAGTCCTGAGGAGGAAGATTCTTGCAATCACGGAAGTTGATGATGCCTCCATATTGCTCGTCCCATCCCCAGTCCCACGACCAGTCGAAGATCTGAAGGGCGAGTTGCTTCAAAGACTCATCCCATCCACGCACTCTCGATTCCTCCATGATGAACCATGCAGTTTCAATACAATGACCGGGATTGATGGTACGCGTCAGGTTCGTGTCAATGAACTCACCATTGGGTCCTACAGTTTCAAGCAGACACTTAAACTCAGGATGAATAAAATAGTGGCGCAACTTGTCGATGCTCTCATCAATTTGCTGTGTTAACTTGGGGTCGTTGATGACACTACGGATTCGTGAGCCAACGTTAATAAGAATCATAACGATGGAATGGCCCTGCAGCTGAACGCTTGACTCAAACTTCTCGGGCAAAAAACCAGGTGTCGCAAGGAAACGCTGTGTGTCCTCGAATATCTTCAGAGCCTTACGCGCATAGCTCATGTCGCCCGTAGCCAAAGCATATTCAGACATAGCAATGGCTGCAAACGTCTCAGAAAAGACATAGCGGCGCTTACGAAGTGGCCGTCCGTCGGCTGTAATGGAGAAGTACATGTGCCCTTCTGAGTCGAAACAATATTTCTCAATAAAGTCAAGCGTGCTTTTAGCAGCATCGAGCCATTGCTGGCGACGCTCTACATGGTTGTAAGCAAAGGCACATACAAAAGCGAAACGTCCCTGAAACCAGACCGACTTAGTCGTGTCCATGAGACTTCCATCGCGGTTCAGGCAAGTAAACACTCCCCCATTCTTCTGGTCCCAACCATGCTCCATCCAGAATGGCATGATGTTGTTAAGCAAGTCGTCCTTATATCTGTCAGCCCAATCTTGGAAGTATTGTTGATCAATCATAAAGCTTTGATTTTAAGTTATTTATGCATTAAAACCTATTGCAACGCTCAAAGAAACCAATAGCTTCCAATTCAGCCTTCATACTGAGTTCTTCCTCATCGGTCATGTTACGGAAAGGAATGCGGTTTGGACCGAGGTCTAGTCCGATGAGTTTCATGATGCGCTTGCCACCGACGATGTTTCCACGATAACGGCATATGACGTTGATGACCTCCTGCGAGAAGTTCTGCTTCTCACGAGCCGTAGCCAGGTCTCCCCTACTCCACGCTTCGATGATACCCACCAGTTCGCGACCATTATAGTTGGTCGTTCCTCCGATGCCGCCCTGAGCGCCACCTTGCGCAAGACTGGGCAGTATAGTTTCGTCCTGTCCGTGCAACATGTCGTACTTTCCATCCTTGTAAAGCCGGCATTGGTTGTACTCGTAGAGACTCTCAAACGTGTACTTGATGCCTGCAAAGTTTGGAATACGCCCGTCGACAGCCTTCAGCAGTTCGAGCATGGGCAGGTAGACACCGTTGAAAGCAGGGATATGATAGTAGTAGAAAGGCAGTTCAGGTGCTGCAGAGGCAATCTCCTCACAGTATTTAACCAGTTCCTCGATGCGACCGATGTGCGGGAAAGGTGGTGCCATGCTGCCTATTCCCCATGCTCCATGAGCCTGCGCATGCTCAGCCAACCGACGACTCTCACGGAGACAGCAACTGCCCACGTGTACGATGACCTTAAAGCCAGCAGGAACAACGCTCAGCCAATGTTCAGCCAACTGCATCCGCTCTTCAGTAGTCAGCATGTAGCCCTCTCCTGAAGAACCGTTGATGAACACTCCTTTCAGTCCGTTTTTCTGCAACATGGCAGCATAGGCCTCAATAGGCTCCAGATTCACGTCGCCATTCGGATGGAACGGAGTGAACGGAGCATCGATAAGACCAACAATCTTTTCCATAGATTTCGTTTATTTAGGTTTTACTTAGATTTCCTGATGCGAGACATCATAACGATTCACACTCTTTCAGCCAGATATTGCTCGAAGCATCGCTCGGCATACGCCAGTCACCACGTGGCGAAAGGCTGACGCTGCCCACCTTCGGTCCATCAGGCAGACACGAACGCTTGTACTGCTGAGCAAAGAACCGGCGCAGGAAAGTCTTCAGCCAATGCTTGATGGTGTCGTCGTCGTAACGACCTGCAGCAGCATCGTGACCATCGAAGGCCTTTCGAGCAAGCAGATACAACTTGGCAGGACTGAAACCAAAGCGAAGGAAATAATAGAGGAAGAAGTCGTGCAACTCGTAGGGTCCCACGAGGTCCTCGGTCTTCTGTTTGATCTGCCCATTCTCATCAGCAGGAATCAGCTCAGGGCTGATGGGTGTGTCGACGATATCGAGCAGAATGTCGGTAGCCTCAGTGCGCGCCACATATCGCACAAGGTGCTTGATGAGTGTCTTGGGCACGCTGGCATTGACGCCATACATCGACATGTGGTCGCCATTGTAGGTCGCCCAGCCCAAAGCCAGTTCCGATAAATCGCCTGTGCCGATGACCATGCCACCCACCTGGTTGGCAATATCCATCAGGATCTGAGTGCGCTCGCGAGCCTGTGAGTTCTCGTAGGTCACGTCGTGGACGGATGCATCGTGGCCGATGTCCTCGAAATGCTGTGTGACAGCCTTGGCAATACTGATTTCGCGAATGCTCACGCCCAACTTTTCCATCAGCGCAATGGCATTATGGTAGGTGCGGTCGGTGGTGCCAAAGCCTGGCATGGTGATTCCCCATATCCCCTTTCGGTCGAGTCCCAGCTTGTCGAACGTTCTCACGCAGACCAGCAGAGCCAGTGTTGAGTCGAGTCCGCCGCTGATACCCACCACCACTTTCGACGAGTTGGTGTGGACGAGTCGCTTGGCCAGTCCCATCGTCTGGATGTTGAGTATTTCCTCGCAGTCGCGCTCCATATTCTCGCTGTTGGGAATGAATGGCAACGGGTTGACCATTCGCTCAAAGACGAAGTCGCGCGGGGTGTAGGAACGGCAATTCGTAATGCTGATGGACTCGTTGTTGTTCTGCAGGTCGAACTTCAAGTTGCGCAAAGCGTTTACATAGGTAGAATTGGTGCGACGTTCAGAACGCAGACGCTCAATGTCAATCTGCGTCGTAACCATCTGGCTCTCCAGGGCAAAGCGTTGTCCTTCGGCAAGCAGTTGTCCATTCTCATAGACCAGTGCATTACCTCCATAGACCACGTCCTGTGTGGATTCCCCAAAGCCGGAGCTGCTATAGACGTAGCCCGTCATGGTGCGTGCACTCTGCTGTGCCAACAGCGACTTCAGGTAGTTGTGCTTGCCAGCCAACTCATCACTCGACGACAGGTTGAAGACGATGTCGGCTCCAGCCAGCGCCAGCGTGTTACTGGGAGGCGTGGGTGCCCAGACGTCCTCACAAATCTCGATGCCGAAGAGCACGTTGTCGCAGGTACGGAAGAGCTGAGCATGCGGACTCACCGTGATGGTATTGCCGGCAAAGCGGATGGTCGTTGGCCTCAGGTCTTGCGACGAGGCAAACCAACGCTTCTCGTAGAACTCGCTGTAGTTGGGCAAATAAGTCTTCGGCACGATGCCCAGCAGCTGTCCTTTTTGGATGACGGCTGCACAGTTGAGCAGCAAATCGCCCACAATGATGGGCAGTCCGATGATGGCGATGATGTCGAGTTGACGTGTAAAGTCAAGCAACGTCAATACACCAGCCTCGGCAGCATCGAGGAGCAGGCTCTGGCGGAACAGGTCCTGGCAAGTGTAGCCTGTGATGGAGAGTTCAGGGAAGACGATTACTTCAACGCCCTTGCCCTCGGCTTGTGCGATGATGGTCTCTATTTGCTGAAGATTGTAGGCGGTATCGGCCACCTTTACGGTAGGCACAGCCGCAGCTACTTTAATGAATCCGTGTTGCATATTGAAACGAAATGGGGTTTTTATGGGGTTACTTAAATGGGGTTGTTTCTTTATGTTTACTTGATGGTGATCTGCGTGGCGCCGTAGCCATACTCCTGGAACGAAGCGTCCTGATAGGTGTACGACTTGTAGCGATAGCGCAGGTCGTTGATGAGTGCCTGGCGCAGCACGCCCTCGCCCTTGCCGTGGATGAAGATGATGCGGCGTCCCTTCTCGTTGCTATGCTCGGCCAACGTCTTGCGGAACTTGTCGAGCTGATAGTTCAAGATGTCCATCGACGTCATGCCAGCCGTCGTGTCCAACAGTGCATCGGCATGTAGGTCGACAACAACAACATCCTCATCGCCCTTGCGACGGGTAATGACCTGAGGACGGCGAGCTACCCGGGTCTTGTCTGTAGGTTCCGTATGGTACATCTGCTCCTTCAGCCGCTGGGCATCGAGCACGAGGGGACGCGTCACGCGGTCGTTCTCGATGATGGTGTAGAGCAATGCCGGCTGCTCGAAGAACTCGTTCTCCTCGAATGTGTGCAGCTTGTAGAACTTCACGCCATCGATACGGAACTGTACGTCTGTAGTAGGCTTCAGCGTGAAAGGCTTCTCGCGCTTATAGGCTGTCATCTGTATGGCCACACGGTCGAGAGTGTTCAGTTCCTCGCGCCCGAATTCCTCGATGAACTCCTTGGTGTTTGGCTCCACCTCGCCCTGCCAGCGCAACGTCCAGCTGTTACCTTCAGCCACCAGATAGATGCAATTCAGGTAGTAGTTGCTGTCGTTTACCAGATAGGTTTCGAAACGCGTATGGGTGACCTCCTTGAGGTCGATGGGCACAAAGGCCAGATAGGCCGACAGCTGGTTACCGCCCTTGCGCTCCTCGACGGGTGGGCAGAACGTCACCTTCGAGTAGTCTATCTCGTCGGCTTTGCCACCCTGCCCTGCCCCACTCTCGCGGGCACCACGCTCGGCATCGTCCTCACCATCGCGCATCAGGGCCTTGATGGAACGTCCGTCGCTCGAGGCTCGTTGCTCCTTGGCCTTGGCATTCACAACGTTTGTCGTGCTATAGTCCTCGTTGCCGATGACCACGACATCGGTCATCAGCATAGGAATCTCAAATCCGTCCTCGTCTTCAACAAGAACGATGTTCTTGCCTTGGAAACCACTCACGGTACCTCCGCCAGTCTCGTGCAAGAATCGAACTTTATCGCCTTTCTTCATATCGACTACAAAGTTACTAATAAGTACGCGAAAAACAAAATGAAAATGAATTTTTCGTTTGATGAAAAACTACATTTTATATAAAAAACAATCCTACCCGCAGGACTGTCCACGGATAGGATGATGCGCCCCCACTCTGAGGTCGGTATGAAAGTTTGACTATTAGAACTTGTAGCGTACACCCAGAAGAGCAATACCCTGTTCGCCAGTTCCCAACTCAAGGAAACCACGCAGTTGCTTTCCGCCAGCCTCGACGCCGATGACCGACACCTGCCAGTTAACGTGCAAACCATTCTCGCTGAAGTCTTTCTTGTCATCTGCGTAGTAATCAATCTTTTCGCTGCGTAAGGTTGCACCTATGGCAAGCTTCGAGTAAAGGCCAAAATACTGGCGACGGAGCCAGTCAAACTTCACGGCAGGCATCAGAGTCGTATAGTGATTTGTAATCTTACCGTCTTTGGTTTCCTTCTTCTTACTAAAATACATGTCCTCGCTCATCTGGCCATAGGCGATGATGCCACCAACGCCGATCCATGGCTTCAGGTGGTAGAAGTACTCAGCAGAAATGGGGCCGAAGAACGTTTCGTTGTCGGTGGAGACGCCCACCAAGGCCTCGCCAATTTTTTCAAACCCTGTGATGATGTCGGAATTCGACAAGCCTCCAAGGCTGATTGCAATTTCTTGTTTGTGTTCATCATAACTGTTCTGTGCGTTCATGTTCGTTGTTGCCATCATAGCGACGACAAGACAAAATAGAATCTTTTTCATAAGCCTAAATTATTGATTATTTATTTGATTAATGTAGTTTCGGATGAATTTTTCTGTCAAACTTGAAACTGTAGCGCAATTATTTGCTATTGTTGTTTCGTAAGATGTGCAAAGTTACGAAATAAAAACCAAAAGGGAAAGCATTTCCGTATTATTTTGATAATAGACTTAAAAAGCCAAATGGCTATTGATTCTTCAAAGCGAAACTTCTAAGGAAACGGAGTCATGCTCTTGTGCCTAAGGGACCATACTCTTTTGCCTATGGAGTGATGCTCTTGTTCCTACGGAGTGATGGTCCTGAGGTGATGGAGCTATGCTCTGATGCTTACGGAGCTATGCTCTTCAAGGACAAAAGCTATGCTCTGTTGGCTGTAGAGCTATGCTTTATTGGGGTATATAGCTATGCTTTACAGGGGTAAAAAGCTATGCTTTATCGACAAGAAAGCAGTGCTTTTGGGTTGAATAGGCATAACTTTACCAAAAGGAAAAGGGCCACCCTGAAGCATTATGCTCAGGGTAGCCCATTGCTATTGAATAACTCTTGGAAAGAGTATTATTCGGCTTTCTTGTGCGAGAAGTAGATACCGCCACACAGTTCTACAAGTCCGTTGTAGGTATCCTTGTAGCCAATCATGGTCAGTTCGTCGCCTACCTCGATGCCAGCAGCCTTGATGAAGCCCTTACGAGCATCGCCCGTGGCACCATAGCCAGGATAGCAGCCATAAACGTAGAGCTCGTTGGTGCCATCTGTCATGTGCAGGTTGCCATAGTCGTTCTCCTTACCCTTGTTGTCGAGCAGGTCCTTGACTTCACCCTTCACACGATAGTAGACATTCTTGTCATCGGCCTTGGTCAGGAACTCGGCGATGGTGACGTCGGTCACGCTGATGTGGCTCTCGTACTGGCCACCGGTCATCTGAGCGGAACCCTTGTATTCGCCACGCTTACCGACTATAGTCACGATGTCGCCTTCCTTCAGTCCGAGCTTCTCGAAGTCGCCCTTCGCACCTACGCCATAGACATAGGCCTCGCCGGTGTAGTCGGCAATGTAGATATTGCCATACTCAGCCTTAGCAACACTCTTGATGACACCAGTCAGGCGATACTGCGTATTGCCCACCTCGGCAGCGAGGAACTCCTCGACGGTAGCAGCAACGATGGCACCCTTCTGGGAGATGCTGACCTCGCTGGTGTAGTTCTTCTTGCCATCAGTTGTCTTGAAGACGACGGTAGTCTCACGGTCGCCACCCTCGTTAGGCAGAGCGTGGAATGTGACGGTATTACCAGTGATAGCGTTGATGAACAGCCAGTCCTTGGCATCCTCAGGAATCTCAACGCTGATGCCGTTGCCCTTGCAGGTGACATAAGCCATCACGTCGCCACCCTCGACGGGCAGAGGATCGGTAGTGCTCAGTGAGTCGACCTTGATGAGCGACTTGTTGATGTTGACAACAGTCACGTTGACGAGCTCGACAGTACCGTTGTAAGTGGTCTTCGGACCTTCAACGGTGACCTCGTCGCCAACCTCGATACCCAGCGAAAGGAAGTTCTTCTCGTTGCCCTTGGCATCGAGAGTACCGTAGATGTAGACTTCGCCTGTTCCATCGTTCAGATACCAGTTACCATAAGTGGTGTTGGCAATCTTCGTGACGGTACCCGTCACGCGATAAGTCTTGGAGTCAGGACCGGCGATGACCTCGGCACAGGTGGCGTTGCTGACAGTAGGAAGTCCCTGCAGGACGTTGATGTGTTGCGTCTTGCCACCGCAGTTCAGCAGCAGTTCGCATCTGCGGCCGTCGAGAGTAGCATCGGCCGAAAAGGTGAGCTGTGTCTCGCCAGCTCCGCCAGAAACGGTGCTGACGGTGAGCCACTTAGGAGTAGCGGCAACAGTAGTGTCCTTGCCGGCAATCCACTTCTGTGGCTGGAGAGCCCAGTCGCCATTAGCCTTCACCGTAATCGTTGTGTTACCACCATCAACGGGAAGCGACACAAAGGAAGAAGAGAGGCGTACCTCGTCGAGATAGGTGGGATCGTTGTCGTCGGAGCAACTCACGAACATGGTCAGCGCTGCAACGAAAGACGGAATTAAATATCTCAGTTTCATATTGATTTACTATTTACGGATTTATGATTTACGATATTCAGTCAGACCTCGTCGATTAGTTGAAGAAGTACTTGATACCAATCGAAGCATACCAGCACTGGCCGATGTTGTGGTTGAGAACCCACGTCTTGGTCTGGCCATTGATGGAAGCAGGAGTTGAGTAGACACCATAGCCCTCAGCATCGACACCCTCGAACTTCAGGATGCGAGCCTCGGAACCGATGGCGGGATTCAGATACTTCGAAACGCCCCATGAGGAGTTGAAGAAGTTGAGCACGTTCTTCATGTCGAACGAGAGCTGGAAGTTGTGCTTCGTGGCGCCAATGTTGAACTGGAAGTCGTGCTTGTAGGCGAAGTCGATGCGATGTACCCAAGGTGAGTAGACGCTGTAAGCCTCGGCATACTCGCCCTGATGGTTCTTCAAATAGCTGTCGTTGTGAACGAAGTCCATGAAACGATTCTTGTCGTTCTCGCTGACGAAGCGGAAGAGTCCCTCGTTGACCTGCTGGTCGGTAGGCACGTAGAGAGCATCGTAGCTGTAGCCGTCGGAGTTCATGTCGTTGGAGAGCATGTACGAATAGTTGTTGCCACCGCGCCATGTCTCGTAAATGAGGCTGTAGTGGTTGCCACTCTTGTCGTGTGCAGTAGCGCTGAAGACGAAGCGGTCGGGAGTGACGTACTGCGAGTTGTGCAGACGGATGTTGTTCGGACCTTCGAAGGTGGGCACATAGGTGAATGCCGACTCTGCAGCCGAACCAGGCATGCCGGTGACTTCCTTCGAGACAGTGTGGGTGTAAGCAGCCATGAGCGACAGCCAATCGGTGGGCTGAGCGGTCAAGGTCAGGTTAGCACTCCAGCCATAGCCCTTCGAAGTGTTCTCGAGCATGAAGGCCTTGGGGTTCGAACGGAAACCTGTGGGATAGAGAGGACGGTTATCGGCGCCATTGAAACGTGAGAAACCACCCACGTTGGGGATTGCCCAGTCAGAGATGCAGACGTCGTTAATGGTCTTGTTGAAGATGCCCTCGAGCGTCACGGTGAACGGGAAGTTCACAGGAATCTGGTAGTCGACGGCCAGCGAAGTCTTCCAGACCTGCGGCATCTTGAACTTCGGATCAACACCATTCACGGCTGATGGCTTCGTGCCCTGCTCAGGCGAGATGGTCATGGGATAGCCAAGGCTCTCGAGTTTGGCAAGCATGTCCTTGATGTTAGTCATAGGACCACCGGCGAACTCGTCCATGGTGAAGCCGTTCTTCTTGGCGTTGGCAGCGTTGATCTGAGCCTGATACTGCACCATACCGCCGTTGGTAGGCATGTTGGTGAAGAACACGAGCGGCAGACGACCAGAGAAGAGACCCGTACCACCACGGAACTTCAGCGACTTGTCGCCAAAGACGTCGTAGGTGAAGCCCACACGCGGAGAAACGGTAATGCTCGAGTTGGGCCACTTACCGGTATCGATGTGGCGTCCGTCGTAGTCAAGGTCGTAGATGGCCTTGTTGGTCATCAGGTCGCCATTGTTGAAGAACAGTCCGTCGAAGCGGATGCCATAGGAGAGCTTGAACTTGTTGTTGACGTTCCAGTCGTCCTGAGCATAAATGCCCAGCTTGTTGAACTGCACACGTGCTGCAGGAGTGGTCTCGCCATTGTAGCCGTAGGTGAGGCAGAACACCTCAGGAGCCTGGTTGAAGAGCTGATCGACGGTCATGCCCTCTTCCCAGTTATAGCGATAGTAACCCGTACCGTTACGCATGTACTGGTTGTCGGCCATCTGGTGCTCGAAGGAGATACCCCCCATGATCTTGTGGTTGCCCAGATAGTAGGTCAGGTCGTCCTTGATGTTCCAAATGGTGTTGTGAACGGCGTTGTTCCAAGTGAACAGCTCATAGCCGAGGGCCATGTAGTTGTTCTCGTCGCGGGTGATGTCGATGAAGGGGAACTCAGAGGAGTTTGTGCCGCGCACGTCGTCGAGCTTCGAGTAGGTAGCCAGGAACTGGTTCGACAGGTTATCTGTCAGACGGCTGTTCAGGTCGAGCGTGAACGAGTGAACGAGGTTGTCCATGGAGTACATGGAGTTGGCAAACGACATGGAGTACTGCGACGTACGGGCTCCGCTCATACGCGTGCCACCATCCATAGATGTAGCGTTAGGAGCGTTCCATAGTGTGTTCTTGGTGTAGTTGTAGCGCAGGGCCAGGTGGTGCTTGTCGGTGATGTTCCAGTCCAAGCGGGCCAGGAACTTGTAGTTGTTCTCGTCGGCGGGGAAGCTGGTGTAGCTGCCCGTCTGATAGCCATACTTGTTGGCCATGTAGTCGCTAACGGCAGCGAGGTCGCTCAGCTTTGTACGTGAAACATAGTTGTCAGGATCGGCAACACCCTTTTCAGAGCCACGCCAGCGGTTGGCAATGGTAGGAGTCTTCACCATTTCACCATTGACGAAGAAGAACAGCTTGTCCTTCAGGATCGGGCCACCGAGGGTGAAACCGTAAGTAGTCTGCTGGTCCTTGGCACGTGCACCGCTGATCTGCTCGCGATCAATGGCATCGCCGCGCATGTTCTCGTTGCGATGATAGACGTAAGCTGTGCCGCGGAAGGTGTTGGTACCCGACTTCGTGATGGCGTTCACACCACCACCGATGAAGTTGGTCTGACGAACGTCATAAGGTGAAATCACCACCTGCAGTTCTTCGATGGCATCGAGCGAGATGGGGTTGCCACCACCAGGAAGCTTATCGGACAGACCGAAGTTGTTGTTGAAGTTGGCACCGTCGACGGTGAAGTTAGCCGTACGGCCGTCGCGACCGGCAAAGCTCATGCCGTTACCGCCATAAGGCGACAGACGCGTCACGTCGGTGATAGAGCGGCTCACGGTAGGCAGACTGGTAATCTGCTGGCTGTTGATGTTGGTGGAAGCACCGGTCTTCTCGGCAGCAAACTTCGAAGCCTTACCCGTGATGACGACTTCGTTCAGCTCGTTGGCATCCTCAGAGAGCCAGACACCCAGGTCGTAGGTCTCACCCAGCTGGAGCTGGATGCCACGGAGAGTCTTGGTCTGGAAGCCAATGTAGCTCACAGAGACTGCGTACGGACCACCGGTACGCATACCCTGGATGCTGAATCGTCCATCCACATTTGTTACTGCAGTATAGCGGGTGCCCGAAGGCTCGTGCACGGCCTGCACGGTAGCACCGATGACTTCCTCGCCATTGGCATTACCGATAGTGACTTTTCCGCTCATACTTGATGTGGTAACTTGTGCCATGATAGCTGTTGAAACCATCAGCATCATAGCAATCAGAAAGAATAATCTTTTCTGCATGAGTTTTTAAGTATAAAAATTAGTTAATAAAAGAATTAAATTGATGTTCTTTCTCTACATAAATCAGGTGATAACTGATTTCGTGTGCAAAATTAGTTAAAAAAATCCATATAAGCAACAATTACACCATAAAAATGATAGACGTCAGATGGTTTTTCCTTGCCAAATCCTGACGATTTTCCTGTAGATGATGGCGACATTCAGCAGCGTCACGCCTAAGAACAGGGCTACGCCCAAGAGGATGGCAGGCCAGAACGAGGTGTGGAAAGCCATGGGGAACAGTACTTGGACCGTTGACATGTAGTAGCTGCGAAGGATGTAAACCAAAACGAGGGCCAGCACCAGCACAAGGGCATTCATGGCGACGGTCAGCAACTGGTAGGGAAGCGCCACCTTCGATGGGCGGTAGCCGATGAGAAGGAGGTTCTGCAGCTTCTCGGCATTCTTCTGTACGAGCAGATAGATGCTGAGCATGAGGATGAAGAAGCTGAGCAGCGAGATGACAAAGCCGATGAGCATCACGGCGCTGACGAGCAGACGCAGGAAGAAAGTGGTCTTCTCGGCATTCAGGCGGTCTTCCTCGGCTTCGTAGCCATGGTCCTCGAGGTACTGTGCCACGTTCTCCTCGGCCAGATTGCCCGTGGTCATGATGAGTCGCGTGGGCGATGGTGTAGCATTAGGGGCAAAGGCGGCATTAGCCTTCAGCATGAACGCCTGCGGCACCAGAATGGCATTGAGCCTGCCCGAGAAGCCGATGACCTTTCCCTTGTAGCGCGACTCCTGGCCGTTGCCATGCAGGAACAGGTCGAAAGTAATCATGCCGACGAGGCCTTCGCTGACCTTCGGCAATGACTTGGACTTGGCAAATCCGAAGTTGTACATGGCGATGTAGCTGCGGGGGAGAATGATGGGCACCACGCCTATGGAATCGTCGAAGTGCCAAGACTCGGGCGAGATGTCGACAAACTCGTCGGGAACGCTCTCTATGGGCAGCTCGGAATTCAATATCTGCCGTCCGTTGATGCTCATCGAGGCATCGACCTTGAACTCAGCCGTCATGAACTGCCCAACACTCTCGGCAAAAGGCTGGCTGGCCAGTTCGTCCACTTCGGCAGCAGAAAAGCTGAGCGAACGCTGGCTCAAGGCCTGTGCCGTGCCCACCTTCTTGCTGACCACCACGAAACCCGTCTTCAGGAAACCGTCTTCAGCCGTGAGCAGGGGCACCACGTCGCGATAGAACTGGAACCCGAGCAGCATGATGATCATGCCAATGAGGTTGGCAAAGAAGAACCCTGCAAACTGCGGCAGACTGATGTGTTTCCTTAATAATTTCCAGAGCATTTGGATCAATCGAATAAATAGGTGTTTAAGGGGCGTTTCAGAGAGTGATGTGTTGGTCGTAGGGCAAGTCGAGGTGCTTGCCTATGCTGGTGACGATGATGGCGGCACCCTGCCGCTGGGCTTCCTCCACGAGCAGCTGCCCCATCTGACTGCCGTTGGCATCGTCGAGGTGGCTCACGGGTTCATCGGCCAACATGAAGTCATAAGGCTGCGCCAGGGCACGGATGAAAGCCACGCGCTGCTGCTGTCCGAACGACATGTGCCCTACCCTCTCGAGCATCTTGTCGGCAATACCCAGCCGCTCGAACCAGCCAAGTATCTGCTCGTCGGTGGCAAAGCCCGTGAGGCGGTTCTTGATTTGCACGTTCTCCCAAGAGGTAAGTTCGGGAAAGAGGCGAAGTTCCTGAAACAAATAGCTGATGTGACGCTGGCGGATGTCGGTCCACTCCTTCATGCCGAGTGTCTGCACATCACGCCCATCGAAGAGCAGGCGGCCCGAGTAGTCATGCCGATGGCCGATGAGATAGCTGCAGAAAGTGCTCTTGCCCATGCCGCTGTCGGCCTCGACGAGGTATTTCTTTCCTTTCTCCAGTGTCAGCGTCTGCTGCCAAACTTCCGAATGGAGGTCGGGCACCTGTGCAAAGACGTGCGGGAGAAGACGGTCAAGGGTTATCGTGTTCATCGTCTGCTGGGTTTGTTCGTCGGTTTATAGGCGATGGTATTGACGTCGCCCAACACCGTCTGCAGGAATGGTAACAACATGGCCAAGGGTCCCTCCTCGACCTGCAAACCATTCAGATGAACCACCATGCCCATGATGGCTCCCGAGAGATGCTGCTGCACGACGTCACTAATAGGATTGTCGGCTTTCTTCAGCGCTCCTCGTGCCAGTTGAGCCGTGGTTCCACTCATGAACTCAAGGACTGGTTTGCTGTCGAAGTCCACGCCAAAATAGAAATGGTCAGGGCCATTCTGGTAGTGGAATCCTCGCCTGTCCCAAGGTGAGAGAGTTGCTCCACGCGGACATGAAGCTTTCCAATAATTCAAGTCCGTAATCCAATGAGCATCAGATAGTTTTGCAACCATTGACATATTAAAATTATCTGCCTGTGACGCAAGTTCCGGAAACACGATAGCCATATCGCCATGAATACTCTTGATGATTTTGTTCATGTCGACAGCCATGTTGGCACCCATGAGCATGGCCTGAAGATCCTTGTTGTTCTGCATCAGCGGCAGGAATTCCTTGCCGTCTATGTTCATGAACATGCCCATGAAGGCATCGGCAGGCATGGTGTTCAGGTAGTGTCCCTCAATGGGATGGAACACGCGGGCCACCTCATTCAGCTGACGGTCGATGGCTTTGTTGAACGACAGCGTCTTTCCTCTCATGAGCAGGCATTTGTCCTGCACTCTCATGCCAGCCTTCAACACCACCTCAGATGGATCAACGCCCTGTGGGACACCCAGCATGAAGGGCATTGAAACACTTTCGGGAAAGGCCTGGATTTGGGCAACCAAGGCTATAGGCGCGTGGATGGTGTCGAGTGCCTGGAACATCGGCGACAAGGCGCCACCATGTTTTTCGTCCTGAGCCACCATGCGCAAAACGCGATTCTGCATGCTCTTTTGGTCGGCTTCCAGCACGGGGCCCATCATGAGCATGGCATCATCGTCGAAGGCAAGTACCCATGCGCTGTCGATGACGGTGGAAAAGGCATCGCCATCCTTGTCGAGGACCTTGCATCGGCCTTTGCCTGAAAGATCCGTAATGGTTTCCACCATCTTGTCAGCATTATACAAGGCAGCACATAGTCCCAGGTTGCCGTCGGCCGTTTCAAAGAAGTAGAGTCTCTGCTTCATGTCGATACCGGCATCGTCGTCGCCAGAGAGGTCGAAGATTTTCTGGAGCAAGTTCTGCCTGCCTGTACCGTTTTCACTGGAAGCATCGACAAACATCAGGGCCATCGGGCTGGTGGGAAGGGCCATGCGGTAGTCGTCCTTCACACAGCTTGCCAGCAAGAGGGCCAGCAAAAGTGTTGGTAAGTAAAATAGTTTCTTCAATTTCAATTTGACTCTTATGTGTTGATGAGTAGGTCACACTGGGTGTCGCAAAACATCAGCTGCGCCGACCTTGTTTGCGTTCAACATTTCCTATGCGTCAGCTGGGCCATCATCACGGCAGAGAGACCAGCCGTCTCCGTGCGCAGGCGGCTCTTTCCAAGCGTCACAGGCACAAATCCGCGGTCCATGGCCATCTGCACCTCGTTGATGGAGAAATCGCCCTCAGGGCCCACAAGAATGGTCACGTCGTCGGCAGGCGACGCGGAGAGCTCGGTAAAGAAGTCCTTCCGCTCAATCTCGTCGTAGCAATGGGCTATGAACTGCCGGCCCTGACGAGGCATCTGGATGAACTTCTCGAACGGCATCATGGCGTTGACCACGGGCAGCCAGGGCTTGCGGCTTTGCTTCATGGCAGCCACTACAATCTTCTCAATGCGATCCTCGCGCAGCTGCCTGCGTTCAGAGAACTGGCAGTCGAGGAACGACAGTTCGTCGAACCCCACCTCGGTAGCCTTCTCGGCCAGCCACTCCATGCGGTCGATGTTCTTCGTGGGCGCGATGGCCAGATGAATGTGTCCCTGCCAAGTCGTTTCCTGCGGCTCGGCCTTCACCACCTCGTAGAAGCAATGTTTGTTGTTGGCCATGCTGACAACGGCCTCGTAGAACGTGCCACAGCCATCCATCAGGAAGATTTCGTCGCCTTCCCTGAGTCGCAGCACGCGCAGGGCATGGACAGCCTCTTCCTGCGGCAGTTCCTTCTGACTGGCTGCATCGGGTACGTAGAAGTATCTTGCCTCTTTCATGACGGGTCGTTCAGTTTCCTACGGCGGATTTCGTCGCGCAGGCGCGAAGCCAGTTCGTACTTCTCTTCTTCGACGGCCTTGTCGAAAGCGTCGAGGAGCATTTTGTTGCTGAGGGTGTTCATGGGGATGACCACGTTACGCGCTTCCTTTTCGTAGGGCGTGCTCTGCTTCTCCATCAGCTGGCTATCGACATAGATGGGCAGACGGGCAATATAAGCCAACAGCACGGCATCGCTCAGGCGGATGGCCACCGGCTCGCGTGTCTTGGTGTTCAACAGCAGCGCGCGATACTGGTTTTCTATGACGTCGGTGATGAGCACCTCGAACTCCATCTTCGCCTGTATGGCCACCACGTGCCAGAGCACCTCGGGCAACAGTCGGCCCACGATGGGCACATGGTTCAGCCGGAGGGCAAACTCGCGCATCATGGCCTTGTCGCAAGCCACTGCCAGCTGCCGGCGTTCTTCCTCGTCGGTCAGCGTGATCAGTCCCATCTCATCGGTGCCCGCAAGTTCGGAAACACCCTGGAATATTAGCCGTGTACGCTCCATCTAAGCTTATTTCTTATCCTCTTTGGGGTTGAACACCAGGGCAAACGAAACGCCCACCACCAGCGCGAAGGCTGCAAAGATGAACCAGCAGGTCTGCCAGTTGCCCACCAGATAGCCGTTCTCCCACGTGCAGAAACTGTTGACAATCTCGCCGGCGGCAAGTGTACCAACGGTAGCACCGATGCCATTGGTCATCATCATGAACAGTCCCTGGGCCGAAGCCTTCACCGAGGGCTCGCACTCCTGGTCGACGAAGATGCCGCCCGACACGTTGAAGAAGTCGAAGGCCACACCATAGACGATACACGACAGCACGAACAGCAGCACGCCTGGCATGGCTGGATTGCCGATGCCGAAGAAGCCAAAGCGGAACACCCATGCAAACATCGACATGAGCATGACCACCTTGATGCCGTAGCGCTTCAGGAAGAAGGGAATCATCAGGATGCACAGGGCCTCGCTGATTTGTGAAATCGAGGTCAGCAGCGTGGCGTTATTGGCTGCAAACGAAGTGGCCACGGCAGCATCGGCCGAACCCTTGAACGACGTGATGAAGGGGCCGGCATAGCCGTTGGTCACCTGCAGGCACATGCCCAGCAGCGCCGAGAAGATGAAGAACAGGGCCATCTTCTTGGTCTTGAACAGCTTGAAGGCATTCAGTCCGAACGACTCGGCCAGCGAGGTCTTGCCCTGCTTCTTCTCCACGTGGCACTCGGGCAGTGTGAAGCAGTAGGCACAGAGCAGCAAGCTCAGCACGCCGGAGACGAAGAACTGCATGTAGGTGTACTGGAACTTGTGTGCATTCTCGGCCAATGTGAACGAGAACGAGCCATTGTCCCACACGGCGCAGTTGACGAACCACATCGTGGCGATGAAGCCCACGGTGCCCAGCACGCGGATGGGCGGGAAGTCCTTCACGGTGTCCAGTCCTTCCTGCTTCAGGATGGTGAACGCGGTAGTGTTGGCCAAAGCGATGGTAGGCATGAAGAAGGCCACGCTCAGCGTGTAGAGGGCGATGAACAGTCCTTTCTGAGGCAGCTCCTGTCCGAAGCCAGCCTGCACGCCCAGCCACCAGCAACCCAGCATGAAGGCACCGGCAGCCAGATGGCACAAGCCCAGCAGGCGCTGGGGCTGAATCCACTTGTCGGCCACGATACCCATCAGGGTTGGCATGAAGATGGACACGATGCCCTGAATGGCATAGAACCACGATATCTCGCCACCCAAACCGGCAACTCCCAGATAGTTGCCCATACATGTCAGATAAGCTCCCCAGACGGCAAACTCCAGGAAGTTCATGACTGATAATCTCGATTTTGTGTTCATGTTGCTATTTAATTTTCAATTATCAATTTTCCATTTTCCATTTTACTACACGGGAGTGTCGCTGGGCTCCTGTTCGAACACCTCCTCGGCATCCACGATTTCGTCGTCGTCGAACCATTGCGACAGCTTTGCCTTGGCCTTGGCCTTCACCTCCTCCGACACGTCGCCCCACACCCTGTGCAGCACGTAGATGAGCACAGCCAGGTCGTCGCTCAGACCGGCGATGGGAATGGCATCGGGCATCACGTCGAGTGGACTGATCAGATAGCCCAATGCACCTATGATGATGGCTTTGTCCTTGATGGATACCTTCGGATTCTCAAGCGTATAGTAGAGAATCAAGGCGGCATAGACGAGTTTCACACCTGCACGCTTGGCAATGCGCGATATCTTCTCTACAAAGCCGCTGTTCGAGAAGCGGTCTTTGTAAGCCATGAAATCAGGAAGTTTGCTTTTGTCTATCATATTCTGGTTGTTTGTTTTATAGTTCCCTTATTTCAACACTTCGCAACGTCTCCAGATACTGATGCCTCAGGGCGATGGCCTTGTGCCATGCCGGCGAGTCGCAGAGTTTCTCTAAATCCATGTCGATGGTCCACTTGCCGCGAGTTTCAAGCCTGTCGACGATGGTTCCCACGGTCAGGTGGTCTATGGGCACGGCAGGCGTGTACACGGCCTCTTCGGAATCAATATCCGAGTAGTAGGCATTCAGCAGTCCGGCATCCACCATGTCGTGGAGCAGGTCGCTGACGATGCGTATGGGCAGCCCCGTCACCATCTTCAGCTGGAAGGCGGTGTAGGCAGGCTGCTCCTGGTCCTTGCGCTCGCAGATCTTGCTCATCAGCACCGTCGATAGCAGCAGGCGGTAGCGGTGGCTGATTTCGTCGGGCACGGCCAGGAAGGCATATTCGCCCAGGTTCTGGCTCGTGTAGGTCAGCTCGGCACCAAACAGGCAGATGGTCCACGACAGCTGCACCCAGAGCATGAACAGCGGCAGGGCGGCAAACGAACCGTAGATGGCGTTGTAGCCCGACAGCAACATCTGTCCATGGATGTAGAAATATTGCAGCAGCTGCATGGCCACACCCGCCAGGATGCCAGGCACCAGCGCATGGCGGACTTTCACCCGGGTGTTGGGCATGAACACGTAGAGCATGACGAACACGGCCGACATGACCACATAGGGCATGAGCGCGATGAAGAACCTTAGCACGGGTCCCATCAGCATGTAGCCCTCGGTCTGCTTGGCCATGGTGGTCAGGAAGATGGTCAGACCCGACGTGAGGATGATCACGATGGGTGCAAAGAAGAAGAACGCCACGTAGTCGGTAAGCTTCCTCGACCAAGGGCGCTGGCGGCTCACCTGCCATATCTGGTTGAACGTCGTCTCGATGTTGTGGATCAGCATGATCACAGTCCAAAGCATGAACACCAGACCGATACCGAGGATCACGCCGCTGTGAGTGTGCACAAGATAGGAGTTCACAAAGCCTACGATGACGTCGGCAGCCTGCGGCTGACTGCTAAGCGTGTTCAGGAACCACTCCTCGATGTACTTGTTGAACCCAAAGCCGCGGGCAATGGCAAACACCACCGCCAGGATGGGCACGATGGCCAGCATGGTGGAGTAAGTGAGTGCCGATGCTGCTGCCATGACGTCCTTGTCGATGAAGAAGCGCACCGCCAGGTACAGCTTCTTGAACGTCTCGATGAGCAGATGGCGCACACCCTGATTGGCTTCGGACGGTATTCGCCAGATGTCAGTCGTCAAGTATCGCAATATGTCGTTAAGTCGGCTCAATTTTCAGTACTAAATTTTCAATTCTCAATTTTCAATTTTCAATTTGAAAAAGAACGCAGTGCCCCTATAAGCCGGGTTCTGTTCCTGCAAGACCTCTCGGCCAGGCAGGTGCCTGTCATTTATCTAGTCCGCAAGTTGCCCTGCGGCTCAAGCGTTCTACCCTCCATCGTGAGCCACGAAGGCTCGTCGGGCGGACAACCCTCAGTCGATGGTATACGCGAACTTGCAGCCCCCAGTAGGCACAGCCCGACGATCACCCGCCGGCTGGTGGTCTCTTACACCGCCTTCTCACCCTTACCACGCACTCCCCGAGGGAAGTATCGCATGGCGGTTATTTTCTTCTGCCTGCACCTGCGGTCGCCCACAGCTTGCATTTTCACAAGTGGAGTGTCCTGTGCTGCCCGGACTTTCCTCTCGCACCACCAAGGATGCCAGCGACAGAGCCGGAACACTGCGTTCAGCCTGCAAAGTTACGAAAAATCGAGCGCAGAACAAAAGAAACTCGCTTCTTTTTTATGCCGAGATGAAGTAACTTCGCGATTTTAATCGCAAAGTTACGAATAAGTGAGCGAAATGCAAAAAGAAAAATATTTTTTTTCATTTCCGAGCGAAAGTAATTTCGGCGGAGCCAAAGTTACGAATAAGTGAGCGAAATGCAAAAAGAAAAATCATTTTTCTTTTTCATTTCCGAACAAATGAAACAGCGAGAGCCAACAGACTCGTCTAATTGGCCGAGTCGAGCCATTTGAAGACAAAGTCAGCGAAAAGGACTCGAAACTCGTTTCGCCTGCGCTTTAGCAAGATAATCGTTAGCATGTCAAAGTTCGGTCGACGGCTATGCCATCGGCGTGATGGACGAACTGCGCCAGGCACTCGAGGGCCTCGTAGGGAAGTAAGAGAGTATTAACCGCAAGGCCGAGTCAATTCCAATTCCAATAATTCCAATTAAAAAATGGGAGGTAATTCCTGTTTCTAAAGGCTATATAACTTATTGATATATAGATAGTTATATATAACAAGGGGAGTTGGAATACCCTCAAAAAACAAACTGGAATAACTGGAATTGGAATTGCAGGCCGACATTCATTCATCTAAAAGCTTGATTTACAATGAGATATAACATTTTGAAAACCACCTCACCTAAGATGCCGAACCTTGGCAGAGGGACAGAAAGCCTGAAAATCCTGCTCTCACAGGCCTCAAAAGAC
>JAEEGL014820311.1_pt1 | contig 20750 bp, 23 predicted proteins | sample 9134231 | NCBI WGS metagenome assembly JAEEGL01 (sample SAMN16246548, study PRJNA631951) | gut metagenome | biome: gut microbiome; feature: rumen; material: fiber-attached | host: Bos | place: Iran: Karaj | collected 2018-10
GTCCCCAACCTGCACCTACACCCGTTTCCTAAAATGCCGATAGGCCAAATATGAAACAACCGAGTCAAAGGCATTTCCTCCACCAAACATTAAGGCAATGCCGATAAGAGTCGGTGTCCAAATACCCGTCAGGTATAGGACGAAGAAAACACCATAGTAAATAGTGTTAGTAACTATGGATTCAAAGAGCATGTACTCGGTTTTACCTCGACCATAGAAGGTGGCGTCGAAGATATTCTGGTAAGCGTACAGCACATAGAATCCAAGAAGCACCATCACAAGCTTGAAGAGTTTGTCCACGTCCGAAAATCCCAGCACATATTGCATAAAGGGCTTATAAGCCGGAATCAGGACAATCCACAAAAGGCAGGTAACGGTGGTTATAAAGAAGTACCCAGGCGTGTTGTCTTTTACCGCATTCTTATCTTTGGCCGTCTCCTGTTTAATCAGCTCCGCAAGCTGGTTAATGGGAAGCAAAAGCCAACCCCAGATAAAGTTATTGGCAACCCAATAGGTTCCCTGCTCGCCAACCATATTAACCATGCGGGAAACCATAAGCATGTACGCGATGTTTCTCACAAAAGATTCAAGACCGGAAATTCCGCCAACCCGAAGGAAATCCTTCATCCAAGCGAAGGACAGTTTTCCACCTTTAACAAGGTGCAGCCCAGACCTGTCCCAAACTTGCACCGTGCAATTTGGGGCCTGTCCCCAACCTGCACATAAGGCGTAGGCGATTATTAATAGGATTATGTTGGTAAAAACGTTTGAAACTCCAATCCCGTTAACGCCCAGCTTTAGGGAGATGGGGAGATTGGATACCAGGAATGTGTCGAATAAGACGCAAAGGAAAAGCTTTGCTCCTGTCATGATGTAAACGAGCTTGCTTCGGCCGATTGATACAAGGGCCACCAGGAGAAAACTATATAGGATGCCGAAAACATTGGCCACGCACTCGATTCGGATGTAGGTGGCAGATTCTGCCAGAATATCCTGAGATACGGCCATGAATTTAAGCAATGGATTTATGAATATCATTATGGCAAGGGAGAATACTCCATAAATGCAAAAAGCTGAGATCATTCCGGTTTTGACACGATTGGAGAATTCTTCTTTGTCGGATACCGCCCCACTCATGAAAAAGTAGAGGGGCAGGATAATCGCTTCGTTTATAACCTCGTAGATCAGGTTAACCCATGTGAGCTGGCCCGCAATAGAATAGGACCACTCTCCGGGGAACTGTCCTAAAAAGAAAGTTCGGAGAGTGGTGTATATGGTCGGGCATAAGCCCATGACAAGAAGCGCCAGGAAAAGCTTCTTGTTGATTTTGTTTAGTGAATTAGTGATGGTTCCCTTCATCGTATACTTCCTTACTTTGTTTTCATTTCAATCTTATAATGATAACCTCTCCCTGGCAATAATCTCTTCGTCGTTCATCTTGATCTTCAAGTCGATAAGTTCAAGCATCCCCATAACCTCTCCCGTAACCTTAATCACTCCTATAGGAGAAGGCCCAAAGGACATCTTGTCTCTGGGGCAAAAAAGAAACAAATTAGGGTACTCAATAACCTCATCAAAATCCGGCTCATACATTAATGTCTCATCAATAATGTTTTTAGCTTCCTTAAGTGTCATGTCGTCATCCTCCTTTGGCCAAAACCACTACCTCTCCATCCTCACTCCCCAAAATACTTCTCCCTGATTTCTTTCGGGAAATAGTCCTCAGGTTCAACATAGGTAAGCTCTCCTCCATCAAGTTCCTCCTTATAGTTCGGATTCCACCTGTACCCCACTCTGCTTCTTTCCTTGTCAAAAGCGTCTAGTATCTCCACGATCTCCTCAGGTACCCTTTCCCTGCATTCCTTCATCAAATCCTTCGGCACCCCGTAGAATGCCTCCGCCAGAGCTCCGGTAATGCAGGTCAATGTATCGCAATCTCCCCCAAGGGAAACCGCCGTCCTGATACAATCCTCAAAACTCTCTCCTTCCATGAAAGCGGTAATGGCCTCCGGCACCGTTTCCTGACAGCTTTCCATATGGTGATATCCGGGTCTTATCTCATCACAGGTACGCGACAAATCGTACCCAAACTCGGAAACAATGTATCTCTTCACATCTTCCTTGCTTTTGCCACCTTTTCGAAGGAGAAAAATCGCCGCTGCTATGGACTCAGCCCCCTTAATTCCCTCGGGGTGATTGTGGGTCACCTCCGCCGTCCATCTTGCCACTTCTCTGGTCCGTTCCAAACTGTCGTAAAGCCACCCAACAGAAGAAACTCTCATGGCCGATCCGTTTCCATAACTGCCGTAGGGTCCTCGATTTTCGGCTCCAAGCCACCTTATAAACCTAGCTCCGTATCCGGCATTAGGAAAACGCTTCCCCCATTTTCTCATTGACTCGACAACAGCCTTTTTCACAGTACTCTCATCAGCGTCCACTCCCACACTCATAAGAGCCTCCGCTACAGCCACCGTCATCACCGAGTCATCAGTAAATTTCGATCCAGGTCTAAACAAAGGGCCAAAGTCCTTCACCTTCCTGCCCCTGTCAAATTCAAAGGGTGAACCAATAATATCTCCAAGTATCGCTCCGTACATATTATTTCCTCCTATATCGAATTTATGCTTTCGTACCACCGTCAATCCATTTCCAACTTGCAGAGCACTCCACCGGGAAGGACGAAAAGCACTTCACCGCTTGCCTTCTCTCCAATTCTGTCGTAGATGCGGCCAGCGCTCCAGCTCTCTCCGATAACTGTGTAGGGGCTGTTAGCCACATATCCAATTTGCCCCACACCTGGCATCGAAACCTTAATAGCTTCTGTATCTGCTACGTTGTCGGGTTCCTTCTCTAGTCTAACTTTCATTCCGGGCTCAATGAATTCTTTGCCCTGCCAGTGATTGGTACCTGTGATAGTGAAATAGATTTCTGACATAAAAACACCTCCTTTGAGTCAGGTTGTTCTTTACCGTTGTCCTACTCAAACTATAAAGCAAGAGGTGGGTAATAAAAATACCAGGCCGTAAGGCCTGGTATTTACTGGGTTTCTCCGTTATTGTGCCTCTGTTTACGACATACGTGTCATTTGCGGTGTCAGCCTCTAACAGTCACATCACGTTATTCATAACGTGCGCCGTCTGCTTCCGGAGGATTATGTTCATAACCCCAATCCCGTAGTATTTGCTCAGCTTCTTTCTCTGATACTTCGTCCAGATCCTCCCAGCACCCTTGCCCTAGCCAGATAGCACGGGTATAAAGCTCGTCTTCATCATCTTGGCTTGGTGCAAGGACTTTCCACTGCTTATCGCCTTTATGAAGAATTTCCGGGAAGTAGCCCTTCCCTTGATTTCTTATAAGTACATTCTTGCGATAACTATCAAATTCATATCTCACTGCGATATCCTCTTAATGCTTTTCAATTCTTTAGTTTCCTTAAAATCTCGGCTTTAATCTCATCCGATGTTTCTTGACATATCTTCATTAATTCAATCAGCGTTTTATGATTTTCCCAGTGTTTTTCCCATAACCCCTTACCGACAGTCTCCTCAAAGTCCAGTTTAATAGGCCTATACTTTTTCTCATACTCTGCGAGTCTTTGGCAGCGTTCATCGATATCCTTTATTTTTCTTACCTTGGGAGATAGGACGGCATCACTATACATCCATTTCTTCCACTCTTTGTTTCCTTTGCTCTGGTTGCATTTTCCACACGCAGGTACCAGATTGTGTATCTCGGAGATATAACCCGTGGGCCTTTTCGACACAATCAATGGTCTAAAGTGATCCCATTCAGTGTAAGTGTCCCCACAGTAGGCGCAACATATAGTCTCTCTGGTCATTCCCAAAGTCTTAAGTGCATCATCTATTTCATCATCGGTTGGTTCAATCACGGGTATAATTCCGTTTACAAAAGCGTTGGTAATGCTTGATGTTCTACCCGTAATCTTTACCGGTGTTGGCATTCTGAAAACCTTTTTATCTGCCATTTATTCTCTCCATTACTTTTCAATCTGATTTGCCAAATACCAGAATGTCCCTGTGTTTGTATCATCTATTTTACTATACTTTTCCCAATGCACCCGGTACTCAGAAGAAAGAATAATCGGGTCTTCTACTCCCTTCTTCGTCCCTGCACCGGTTCCTTCTGCCCAGTCCATTTTACCCTTTTTAATCTCACCTTCTGCAAGAGAAAAGTCCTTATATACGCAATCCTGCTTTTGCGGCCTCTTCAAGTAACTTTCCTCATTGGTTATAAAGACGGTATAACCCTCTTCGAAAGCGGGAACATTAGCTCTAACTTCCTCTATCCTCTGTATATCCTTCAAGTAAAGGTAGCAGTTAACATCTTTCGCTCCGTGATTTTTTAAATTATACGTGTCACCATCAAATTCTTTGTTACAGCCTTTGGTTTTATATTTTAATTCGATAGGTATCCACATACCGTCAAGTATCACAAGGATATCAATATGCATATTGGAATTGAATGAGGGCGTGTATTCACATCGTACTTTTGCAGAAGGATATTTGTCCTTTATAGTCCAGGCAAGTTCAAGTTGAAAATCCGCTTCCGAAACAAACAGTGGGCGCTTATTCTGCAATTCATTAATGCAATTCCGAATATCTATCATTACTTTCCTCTCCTTGCTGCGTGTGCTTCAACTTTGTGTAAGCGCTAATTCCTTTATTCGTCTAATCATTATATTAAACCAAAGTAACGATTCGCGATCTCGAATACTTTCTCCGCCCATTGACCAATGATTGTAATAACGCCATTTAGAGAATATCGCTGTGCCTAAGAAAATAATGTCCTTTTCAGAATCAATTATCTTTTCTAAGTCTTTTGGATTCCAGAAAGCATCCTTGCCATATTTTTCTACAAAGGATTTTCCTGAATCCATGGCAAATCCAAGTTCATGAAATCCATCACCGATTTCTGGGTTATCCCTAATCTCTATGAGTGGAATGGCATTATCATTTAGCGCCTCGGCAAACTTTCCTATGAATTCATTAATGCGAGCCTTATCCATTTAGCTTTTTCCCTTCATTAAGCGGCTTGAAAAATAGTTTTCTGTGATAAGCAAGGTACTTCTTCATTTTTTCATCGACCTTGATTTTCATATCTAAGTTCACATGAAGCAATTCTTTATTACCCTCGTCTATCTCCTTGGATATTAAGATTGAGCCATCATCATTAAATGATATTAGATGTTTGTCAAAAAGCTTATCATGATTAGCACAAAGCAAAAGGCCATTATTCTCATCAACCTTTTCTTTATTATCACTGTCCTTCCATGACTTAATGTGGCTCGCGATAAGCATACATTGTATATCAACGCCACACAAACAACACCTGCCGTGTTTACACAAAAGTTCACCTCGAAACTGTCCCTGATTTACACGAGCTTTTATAACTCTATCTCTTTCGTACCCTTCCAGAATCTTTGGTATATTTTCTATTTCCCCAACATATTCTGATTCATTTGATAGCTCATCACATGTGACATGATATTCTGTGCCTTCTAGGATTAGTCTCATAAAATCACCAACCCTATCACATTTCTCGAGAGATTCCGCTCTCTTTTTGCACATCCCGCCACGAAAATCTGAAAACGAATATGAAGTAACATTGTTATTAGCAATGTTAGCCGCTCTAGCAAAAACATCCTTTGTATCGTAAAATTCATTTTGCTTGTCAACAATAAAGTACTTCTTTGTCTTAATCTTGCGATTTGGTTTCTCCCTAAACTCGTCAAGTGCCTCAAGTACATCTTGAAGTTTTATTTGATTTCTAACTTCCTTAATTTTATTTGGCTTTGTCTTTTTCTCCATAGCCCTCCTCCCTAGCCGAAATTATATAAAAACGGAGATGCCATGCCCTTCTTCCTATACTTTTCTGGCAGTCTCTTATTGATGAACCTTTCTCGTATCTCTTTTGGGGCTTCTTTTCCATAAAACTCGAATCGGTTTTGTTCTCCCCAATGATCCGGTTGCCAGCCATCTATGGTATAAACACCCTTGACTACACCATTTAAAGTTGCAAAGCAGTATTGACATTCCTTTGCCTTGTTTAAGCTCACCTTCCATGCGCACCGTGCTGTTTCGTACAAATCATTATTTCTCTCTTGAAGAACCCTGTCATTGACCTTAATGATTATATACTTGAAATCTGGTTCCTCGTATTCTTCGTATGACAGCTCTCTTTGAAGCACCTCTGCGTTATTAACTCCGCGGTCTGATGCATGTCCACTTTGGATATTTGTCAACTCACCATAGGCATCTATCAACGCTGATTCTACTTCAAAAGCCTCTTTCTCGGTTAGACCATATCTTTGAATAACATGAATAACTTCTAAACCAGCATTTTTAATGTCTCTAATCTGCTGAATCTTTGAGGAAACGTCATCCTCATCCTCATCTACGTACCCAACCCCGTCAAATGATTTAAGGGCGTCATTTACATGTGCATAAACCCGGTTACCCTTACCTTTTCCGACGTAGAATGTCTGACCGTTTCTTGGATCAATCAGCCTATAAACGTAATATTGTAATTGTTCTATAACTTCCGGTGTGAACATGCATCCTCCCACTTAGTTTGTGATGTGTACAAACTATTCTCAATAGTAATCTTGTATAACTTCATATTCGAAACATGTAAATTCCAACTTTTGGTATACATGATCTTCGACCATCTGGAGTGCTTCTTCTTGTGTTATAACCCCTGGATTTCCAATGTATGCTTCCTGGCTTGATTGATGCCATATGGTATTCATGTCTTGATCCATGTCAGAGAAAATCGATTCTAATATTCGTAACTCCCCGTCCAAATAACGGTAGTATTCATAGCTGGTATACGACGCTCCACTAGATCCTTCTCGGGCTATGGTACCATCATCACACAAATGATATCGGCATCTTTCAGCTCCAGATGCCACATGCACTATATTCCCGTTTTTTATAGTATAAATGTCATATATTATGCTATCCCACCCTTCAATCTTAAATTCCCCTTCCGGTGCATTTTCACCCAAAAGCAACTCATCTATGCCATCTCCATCTAAATCCATCATCATCCATCCAAGAATTTCATACGGAGCATTCATTGCTCCGAAGAATCTTGTTGAGATTTCCAGTCCTCCTATTACCTGTTCATCAGTAAAACCATTTTGTAGTCCTGCAGCTATCTCATCAAGCAAATCATAATATGGCTGATATTCATTTATTCCCTCTTCAGCAATATCCTCAGGTTCAAGTGTTGATTCGTTCTCCTGAACCTCTGTCGTTTCTTCCTTATCTCCTTCAAGAGGCATAATACTATTTTCGAGAAGGTATGGATCGTTCGATTCCAAATTTTTGCATCCAGTTAAAGCGATACAGAAAAATATAAAAATAAATGCTTTACTCTTCTTCATCATAATCATCTTCTACTAAGTCAATACCATTTTGTTCCGCAAGAATATGAAGTATTTCCTCTTGGTTTTCAGCAATATTTATGATAGTCGCCATTGACCCGAATGTTGCTATTCCTACAACCAGACCGACTACTAATCCACCAAAGATTCCCAGAATAAGAAGGCTCATTTGTCCAGATGCAAGACCAAGCATCGCTCCTCCAACGGAACATCCTGCGACAGTGAGAACAAACAAAATAGAAATCATTCCACTAAAGCAATCTTTCAGCCACTTAACCATGTAAAATCACCATCCCTTTCTTCATATCTTTAGTGTATATCAATTACGTTCTATATTTCTCGTATACCTACAATTAGGATAATTCGTACATCCCAAGAATGAATGCCCCGCATTATGTCCTTGTTTTGCTGTTCGAATCACGAGTTTTCCTCCACATAACGGACAAACCTTCCCATTCTTCACATCTTGGGTAGATTGGATATGGTTCTCCCTCACCACAGTGTCAGACCCATTTGATTGCGAAAGATCATGGTAGATGCTCTTGACTGTGTCAGAATCATAAATGTCATAGGATTCATTCCATATTTCTCTAATTACTCTCTTGAAATTGCGCGCGTAGCACACCCAAACATCATCACTGTGATAACTCACGTCTTTGATTTCACAATTATTACCAAACACAACTATAGAAAAAGTAGTTATGCTTCCACAGCACTCCCTTATTGCCCTTATATGTCCTCTATTCTGCCAGATCGGATTATAAAATCTATATTTGTTTACCCGCTTAAAGCCCAGCCAGTTTCTTCCTCCGTATAAGGTACTAGTCCAGTATCTATTGTTTTCATTTCCAAAGATAAAGCCCGAAAAATTCTTACTTTCTATTACAAATATCCCTTTTCTAGTAACATAAAGTAAATCTATTTCAGAAGTTCTACCACTTTCCCTTGGTAGATATACATTTCTCATGCAATAACCGTCGTAGCCAAAAAAATCCAATAGTTCCAGCGAACTTTGGATTTTTCCTTCCCCCATAGCTCCACGGGTTGAATTATTGAAAAGCCAGTTGAATAATCTACGGTATCTTTTCATGCCCCTTAGAATCAGTCTCTATAACTGATTATACTTTGCTGCACTACCTTTAGCCTTCTCCACCGGGTATTTTGCTTCGTTCTGGTCCATCTTTGCATTTACGATTTCATCTACATCAAGTCCAAGCTTGTCCAGCATGTTCTGGCAATAAACCATAACATCCGCCAGCTCTTCTTTCACGTGTTCTAAATCATAATCGGTATCAGACCACTGGAAGCACTCCAGAAGTTCTGCTGCCTCAATCACTATAGACTTTGCAAGATTAGAAGGATCATGGAACTGGTCCCAGTCTCTATCCTCTGTGAATTTCCTGATTCTATCAATCGTTTCCTGTTTCATTTCAATTTCGTTCCTCTCTATGCTTTTGCAGCCTTCTGTAAAGCCTTTTGAAGCTCCGGGTCGCAGGCATATATATACATTCCGTTAACTCCACGCGTCATTAACACTCGTAGTTCATGTTTTATCAAAGTCTCTCCAAACTTTCGCTTTGATCCATCCGATAATGTTCTGCTCCTCACTGCTTTCTCATTACAACTACAGGATGGATCGAAAACAATTTTGCCATGGCGATATTTTACTGAAGGTCCAATAATTACACCCGCGTAATTCAAATCAAACCCTTGTATAGTGAACGTTGAACCTACCTCTCCCAGAGTCTGGGGTTGTTCCGCCCATGCAAGTTTGCTGATTATTCGCTTATCACTACGAGTCAGCTCAGATTCGAGTTCCCTATTCCAGGGTTTATGCCACTTTCCGATCATAACCTCCCAGTATTTAGATAATCTATCTTCGGGTCTTCGGCTGGAACTATACTCCCAATCATAAGTTGCTATTATTCTAGACAGTGACGAATCTTTTGATTTTGCTCTTTTCCTGACAAAATACTCCAGTTCTTCAGGTTTATCCATTATCTGGATAACATATCCTGATGTAGAATCAGGAATCTTTTTTATCTCTCCATTCTTCGTAAAAGAATCTATCCAATCCATGGTCTCGGGATCCGCCTGCATACGAAGTTGCGTTTCCAACCGGATATACGTGTCGTTCTTTTGCGCCATATCACGATATTGGTCAAGAATTTGAGATTCCCAGTATTGCTCAGTTGTAAGAATCTGATTCTCATCGAACATGACTATAGTAACTCTTGCTCTATCGATAATATCTTTTAATTGATTATTACCACGATATGATTGTTTACCTTGTGTTAACAGCAAGTGGGCTTCATCAATAAAAGCCACATCAACCATATCGTCCGGAGAATGACCATTTATAAACGACGTAGGCTTACCAACAACATTCCCATATTTTTCAGTCAGTCCCAGTTTCTCGGCTATCTGTTCATATACACGTACTTGTTCATCATGATTCACCAAGAGATGGCATTTTATTGGGCGCCCATTTTCTTCAGCCTGACAGTACAACTCGTAAAATGTACTACTATTCAAAACCGTTTTACCAGTTCCTGCCTCTCCGTCAACAAAAACCAGCTGCCCTTTTTCTTCCTTATCAAGAGCCTCATATACCTTCCTGATGATTATTTCTCTTGCCTCTACCTGCTTTTCAGTTAACTTATGTAGTGGAGATGCCTTGTAAAGCGCCGAGTCTTTAATCGAACTTTCTGACGGGAACAGTTCCTTGTTGAACCTTCTCAGTTCTCGCCATATCTTGCCAAAAATATCATCCAATTCTTCCACTGGATAATAATCTCCTTGGGCATTTCCTCGAGCATTATGCACTCGCTTAACATGATTTAAACTCTGGAAATAAAGCATCAGTCGATTCTCAACATCAAGGGTGAGCGATTTGTTAAAATGCTCATGTCCAATAATATAAAGCTTAGCATCTTTCTCTTGAAGTTTATTTTGCCACGCACCTGTTTCGCCTATTTTCTCATAATGCTGTCTTGTCCTTTTAAAAATATTGTTGGATTCACCGACATAAACTTCATAATCGCCCGAATCATCCCAGTTGTGAATATACACAGTGGGAAAATCTCGAATTAGTTTCTGAGTAGTTTCGCTTTCTCCCGGCAAAAGAAAATCTTCAAAAAAGTCCAATGCCATACTATTATCTTTTATTTCTCTGATTATCGGTTTTGCGACTGTTCCCATATCATTTGATACTCCAAAATATATTAGATGTCGTGTTTAATGTCCTGCTTTCACTCAAGCTTATATTTCCACCAATCCCAAGCTTTTTAAATATTTATACGTCCCATCATAGTATTCCGGAAGCCTGGTTGTGTCTTCCCAGAAGCCACTATTTGTCTTATGCGAATTTCCTTCCGGCACACAAATAATCATGCCTGCTCTTGCACGCGTTAGAAGCACTCTATACGCATTCAGCATATATTTCATGGTTTCCTGCTTGCTTTCGCTATCGGCTGCCAATTCTTTCCATTCTGTTGATCGGTTGAATCTATAATATCGCCACCTGCCATTATCGTAACGCATGTCAGCATCCCACAAAAGGCATGCATAATCTAGCTCCAAACCCTGAACCTGTATTTCCGTCGCCGCATCTTCAAGATAATTAGATGATCTAGTATCTGCTTTATCTTCCAAGAACCAATGTACTGCATTTTCGTCATCGGATTGCAAAACATGAATTCCAAGCGGCTTGTATCGTGCCGATTCCTTTGTTATAAGCACACCGGTTCTCTCGGTTCCTCTTACTTTCTCATGGAGCCATCTCTTAGCCTTCTCCATATCTCTAGTCAAAATTATCGGATATCTTTCTTTGATCTCCTCATATATCGATGCCGCATTGCCATCGATCGCAAGCAATGCATGGACAAATGCTGAAAGTTTTTCCGCTCTGTAAGAGCGTAAAGAAACACCTAAGTGCAAGTCTTCTGCAAAAGTTACGTTTCTATTCGTAGACAGTAATTCGTTTACCCTTCCTTCGGCATATTCCCGTTCAGTTAGCTTTGGTGAAATGAATACTTTCCAGTGAGTGTATGTCTCATTTAAAGCCTTAATCCATTCCGAGATACCTGCCTCCCCAGTATTAATCTCCTGACCGCCGCCTACTAAGCAAACAATTGTTGCCCAGTCCTCTCTTTGATCAAGTGACCAAATAAGGAATGAAGCCTCAGAGACCGGAAAATTGGGAACCTTTAGCTTATTTCCATAAGTTCCACCTCTCCTTAAATAATCAGCCAGCCGCTTGTGTGTCCACGATCGTTGTGCTTCATCAAAAATAGCCACATGTTCAACTTCACCATATCCAGCATTCTGCAATTTCACAGCCTTGTCAGGGTCGATTTCAAGGATTCCATTTTCAACAGGATTCTTAATCTTGGCCAACATGTTATCACGATAACGGTGAATAATCTGGATAAACTTCTCTACTTCACGTCTTGAATCCGATAGTTTTTTGGATTCTCCTCTGTCTCGACATTTTTCATAATTATCCTTGGCAAGGGCCTCTTTGAGCACAGCAACCAAAGGACCATTACCAGATAAATATACTGCGCCTTCATCTTCTATTGGTTTATCTGATCCCTGATATGTCTGTTTTACTGCGATATCAAGACCCACTAATGTTTTGCCTGCACCAGGGACACCTGTTACAAAGCAAATGCTTTTTTCGCCGTTCTTTTTACTCTTTTTAATCACATCCAGAATATATGCGATAGTTCTATCCGTGGTAACCTTATCTGCCTCGTGTCTTGTTATATCTTCTACCGAATGGCTTTCATATAATGTTCTGGCTGCTTCTATAATTGTCGGTGTTGGTGCATATGGACTTATAGCCCATCTAGGATCAATTACAGTCTCTTTTGGATACCTGTTTAGAATTTCGTAGATAAGGTTAGTTATTCCGTGCTCACCAGAAATTAACGGATTAACAATTTGATCATTATAAACAGATGCCTGAATGACCGATGAGGTCCTTTCATATTTGGTGGCAACCAAAATTGGTACAATCAACTTATCTTCACTATATTTATGAAAGTTTTTTAAATCGAGAGCATAATCAAGGACCTGATCTACATCATGCTCAATTATTTTGCTTTCTCCCACTTTAAACTCAAGGCAAAAAACAATGCCTTTTAGCAAAAGAACCACATCAATTCTTTTACCCAAGCGAGGAATATCGTATTCGAATATAATACGTCCATCGGTGTTTCTCCATGGCTGCAATGCCGTTTGAAGAATTTCTATTTCGCCTTTCCAAGCCTCTCTCGTTGTCGTAAGCGCGTCTCCATGATACCTATCACTAAGGACACCTAATATATATTCTTTCTCTTTGGCCAGGAACTCACCAATTCCACTTTCGTAAAGGCATCTGGTTGATGTTTTGACTCCACTAAAAGACGTTTCTATATGATCGAGAAAACTCAGTTGTTCACCGTACTTTGTTATCTTAGACATGCTATAGCCTTTCCTTTATTTTCTCCACAAGCGATAAATCTGCTGGAAGCCACTTCACGTTTTCTAATGAATCTACATCTAACCATCTCGCCGCTTCATGTTCCTTTAGTATAAGTTCTCCATCCTTTATCTCGCTCCAGAAACAATCCATCGAAAGGTGAAACTCAGGATAGTCGTACTCGATAGTATCAATAAGGTCTCCGACATATATCGTTATATCCAGTTCTTCTTTTATTTCTCGTATCAAGGCGTCTTGAGGAGTCTCTCCTGCCTCAATTTTTCCCCCAGGAAACTCCCACCAGTCTTTATACTCACCATAGCCTCGTTGAGTGGCAAAAATCCTATTGCCATCTCTAATGACTGCTGCCACAACTCTGATAATTCTCATTTTCTCTTCCTTAAAATGACATTCAACCACTTTTCATCTTCTCTACCGGGACGAACGTCATTAGTTAGCCATTCATCATATATCTCCGCATCAGGAATATCTTTTAGAAATTCCTCGAAAGTTTCCTCTGTAAAATCCGTAAAATATCTTCCACTACCTCTTAGACCCTCAAAATTTCCATACTTAAAACCAGAATAGATGTAGCCATCGCTTTTGATGGCATCAAACATTCTTCTCACAACATCTTTTAATTCATCTTTTGGCAGATGAAGTATAGATGCGCAGGCCCAGATTCCGTCATATTTTTCTTTTTCATTAAGGTCTGAAAAAAGCATCTGCTTCACCTGTATGCCGGTGTATTCGCTTGTAAGCTTGCAAATCTTCGGTGAACCGTCAATAGCTTCCACGTTATAACCCTTACTAAGAAAAAGTTTCGTGTCTCTTCCTGCGCCGCATCCAAAGTCAAGAATGGATCCTCCCTTTGGAATTAGAGCCATGAATTTGCTTTGCGTTTCTTCGAAAGGGACGTCTCTGGTATGTTCAACGAATGAATCTGCATTCTGATTGTAATAATCTAAGGTTTTATCTATGTGTTCCATATTTCATATCCTTGTCGTCTGGCCGAATCATATACTGGACGCATGTTTTTTTCTAAGATATTTTTAAACTCTTCCTTATTATTACCCATGCGATATAGCTCACTATTGGCCCAGATAGAATGAAGATTGTCTTTATAACATGATTCATATAACCGGTGAATCTCCGGTTTAGAATGAATCTGTTCATATAGGATAAACTGGTTGTCGGCGAATTTATCAAAATATGAATTCCATATTGGAAGTTTGTTGCTTTTGGCTGAGTTTAATGAGGAATCCATCGGCATGAGATTCCACAGTTCATCATTCATAACGAAAGACCTGGGAATGAAGTGGTCTACATCATAGTCGTATTGATTTATCGCGTTTCCCGTAAAAACATCTATTACAGGTGCAATGTTAAAAATTGCTTCCCACAGCTTACGGACGTTGTTAAGCTTTCGTACTTTCTCATCAGTTGGAGCTAACTTATAAACCAGGCCCGGGACTTCAGGGTTATTGTTTTGCAACCATTTTACTTTTTCATGCTGAATCCAACCGAGTATAGCCACTGTATTGTCCTGAATCATCTGGATCCAGCCATCGTTGAATATAACTGTCCTGTTTAATCCTATGGTATCACCAAAAAAATAAGGAAGAAGAATCTCATTCTTACTTAACTTGTTGTAGTACGAAATGAGAGCTCCGGCAGATCCGTTCACATCGATTCTCTCACTGCCACGATTGGCAAAGCCAGACAAAGCTTTATATGGCACATTATTGGTGAGCGCCATTTTACAATCATGTAGGATTTTATCATTAGATGATTCTTCAAGTTTATTGATTATCTCTACCTGACTCGCCTCAGTTCTTAGATCAGTAATGCCCTTAAGTCGGATGACGGCTTTTTCCAGATTATCTCTAACTAAGCCGTCGCCGTATATGCCACTTAAGTGAATATGATATTCAAGCACCGGAAACCAGGCATTTGATATCATTCGATTTATTATTTCATTGTATGTTGCTTGGATTTTGTTCTCAGAAATAAGTTGAACAATGGCTTCAAGCCAAAAGAATTTATAGCAATATGAAGGGTCTTTCATCATGAGAGAAAAACCCTCAATGTCGAGAGTGTTATAATACTTTCTGTCGATATTCAGCTCTGCCACACTCTCACCTTCCCTCCGCCAATACTAACAGTTATATTTTATCATTTTACCCTGGAAATGTCTGCTAATTTTAGCCATTTGATGGATAAATCAAGTCAACTATCAGAAAGGAGACATAGGGCTGACGCTCTTGGTAATGCTGTGTTTCCTACCCTATGTTTTGCCGGCCATGTCTCCGGCCCCCAAATATGCCACATACAGGAAACGGTCATTAGGGCATATTTTGAGAGCAACCTATCAAACAACAACCAGCCTACATTGTAATGAGGTCTATAAATGTAATAAGGTGGGCTGAGTCAAACAGCTAGGTCTTTGAATAACCCTATTATCCACCATAGCCTGTCCAAAAAAAACGCCAGAACATTGGCTCTGGCGGTTTTAATTCATGTATATCATTTTCGTCAGGTGAAAAGAACTCTTTACGTGCACTTCTTATACCGTTCTTAAATCATATACTCCGGATTATTTATTAAAAAACAAATCTGACTTCAAAACTTCTACTCTTGATGAATCAATATCAAGGAAATCCAATAACTTCTCAACCTGAGCTTTATCTTTACTCATATCATAGATGTAAAAATACCATTTGGCGTCTGCTAAAATAATTTTTTTTACCTCCTCAAAATATGGCCAATCCACACAACCAAGAGAATGGCCTATCACATAAACTTTATTTACATCACGATATTTACTAAATTCAAATCTATTAAAGTCAATTATACTGCTGGTATCCTTTAATGAAGCTTCAAAGAAATCCTTTATCGCACTTGCAATAACTGCTTCGTTTTTATATAGATGCTCCTCTGCTTCTTCTAATTCATTTTTATACCTCTCAATCACCTCCACATTGCCATGGCCCATGATCACTTCCTGACCGCTAGCCGAACCGTGTACATGAAAAACCCTCCATTCCTCGATTTCATACACATTTTCCAAGACATCAGTATAATTAAATGTTAGGTAAAAAGAGTTCCGATTAGTTATTTTTTTTGCTATCTTGGTTGCAGATTTTAGTTCAATAGACCTCGCCCATTCTAGTACAGTGTCGTTTAACTCGTTCATAAATTCATAGTACGGTGTAAAATGAACTGTTAAGGCTGATTCAATATCCGGCATAGGATCCCCCTCATCATCTGTCATGTTTTCTATCACCGACTGAGCCATTCCATCAAAATCCGCCTCAAAATACGATCCGTCACCAAGATTGCTTTCAAAGTCTCTCCACCATAGATCATTATTTCCATTCAAGCCATATGCATTTTCTAGTTTACGTAAAAACTCCTTATACCTTGAATTGTTTTCCAAAAAAAATCTGTAATCAGCATAACTGGTTGGAAGGTCATGTGCTCTATCAAAGCCATTGCCAATAATAAACAGTTTAGTCATAGTGGTCTCCTATCACAATTCATATCTTTACTCAAATAAATAATATATCATTGAGCAAAGCTTCTCTTTGCAACCGAATCATTTTGTGTACAAATCATTATTATTGGCCACCGTGTTATCTATTTCTAAACCGTCAAAGTCAACCGGATTAAAAAATGCAGCATCTTCTTTACTTGCATTCTCCTCTATTTTTTCTTCCTCATGCTGCAAGTATTTCATATCATTAAGCTGCAGTATGACAGGTTGCTTTAAACCGATGCCTTTACCTATCACAACCGCATGGCGCTCTTCAAGAGTTGGCAAAATGTTTGAGTAATCCATCCCTATATAATTTTCCAAGAAGGATTTTCCTGTATCATCAAATACTCTCAACGCAAATATTGTATTACATTGATTCAGAATGCTCTTTGTAACATTCGCCGTTCTTTGTGTTACGATAATACAGCCAAGGCCATATTTTCTTCCTTGCAAAATAACCTTAGCAGTTCCATTGGCATGTGAACTATCTTCCTTCACAACAATTGAATTAAACTCTGGAGTTAACGAATGTGCTTCCTCATATACAACACAACACCTGGCTTTATCAATTTGTCCCATAGACATGCATTTTTTCAGAATTTGTTCTGATATTATCTGAACTTTCTCAACTAACGAAACATCATCAAAACTATTGCTTTTATAATCGGAAGAAGCTCTCTTAACAACATATACCTCAGGATTTAATACCATAACAAGCTTATCATCTGTATCCATAAAACGTGATATTGCTGATTGCATAAGTGCTCTAAACTCTTTAACGTTTCCCCATGTAGCCTTATCTGTCGGATCGCCTTTATTTTCTGCTTTTCCTTCAAGTTCGTCCAGCTTTTCTCTCTTTATTTCATTTGCAATTATTCCAGGTGAAATATATTTATATAACCCTTTATCACTAGCATACTGATTAGTTATATCAAGACATATGACCTTTATTCCTGCAGCAACAATCTTCTGAATTAATTCAAAAGTTAAACATGACTTTCCAACGCCCAATATTCCTAAAACAGCAGAATTGTGTGTAACAAGAGCATTAATATCTTTTATTGGTATACTCATATCTGAACCAGGAAGTCTACCAATAGAAGTCTTGGCTATTTTCTCAAGGTCTGCTTCATGATTAACCTTGCAGAGATATACAGGCTCATAAACGTCTGGGGTCCAATTCACATGTTCTAATTCACGCTTTCCCGCATCATAATTGCCTAGCTTACGAGCCACAGCGCACATATATCCATATTCGCTATCAACTCTATTATTCTCTATCTTGGTAATACCATTAACTACCTGATATAAGACTTCATTTCCGGCAATACGTGTCCTAACAATTGTTCCTTCTGTTACCCTGCTTTCATTCTTTTTGCACGTACTAAATCTGATAGTACTAACATTAGATTCCGAAAGAACAAAACCTATAAAATCTTCTTTGTCCCTAAAAATAGGATACGAATTTAGCTTTGAAATAATTGAAGGATCAATTTTATCCTCTTTCAAAACATGAGCCGTTCCGATTGCTTCAGAGTAATTTATATTAATGCCAATATCTTTCAACCGACTTGACGCTATTTCCATTCCAGGATCATCTAACAAAACAACACTAATCCACATTGAATCTATTAAATTTTCCCGCCTTGTTTCTGAGCCTAATCTATAAGAGTCTGAATCTACCTTTACTGCATATATAGACCTACTGCTTGATGCAACAAGCTTCTCCTTTGCATCTGTTTTTGGAACTGAAATAGTATACAAATTAGACTCTGAGTTTTTAACTGCCGTGCCTATAAAAGAATCGACATTCTTTTCTTTAATAATCCCTGCGAGCTGGCAAACTGCATAGATTATCCTCTCAATCAGCCCAACAGGAACCATGCAAATCCATAAAGCTAATGCAGCAAAAAGCATTGGCGTATTTTCCTTAAAAAATGAGAATGCTGACACCACATATACTACAGAAAACATAACCTTAGAGCTTCCGAGATTCTTTAATATCCAATAACTAATTTTCTTAGCTTTCTCATTCCGATTTTTAATTATCATATGCAATACACTTATAAAAAACATACATATAGCATATGAGAGTAACCCCCAATACCCCACTAGCTGTTGTTTACTTGTTAATGCCGTCAAAACAAGAATTAATGAAATGCTATTTGATAAAGTATCAGTAGGAGATGAAAAAAATGGTTCAGTTACATACATCCCCATTATCACTAATAAAATACCTGAAAAGAACCAAACGGTTGTTGGTTCTGATTGCCTTAGCAAATCCGCTATTCCGCCATTTAATAAGCCATATAATACGGCAATGATTGCAATATATACTCCCGCCGCAATTAATCTTTGCACTTGTGACAACTGTCTTTTCAATTTAAAGTCCTCCATACTCTAGTCCTAAATTCTGTCTCAAACAACCTCATAAAATGTCAGCATAATAATTTGGTCCAATCTTTGTAAATTTCACATGTGTTGGGAAAAAGTTTTCTCCCATATCTGCAATGCCAACTACTGTAGTAGCCCAATCACAATAATCCTCTGGGAGTCTATAACACCTAGGATTACCTTTCTCTAATATGGTAACTGTCGGAACAAGTTTCCCTGTAATTCCCACAGCTAAGACATAGTATACATTTCCTTTATCATTTATTGTGAGCATTGGCTGTCTTTCTATATCTATGTTTACCTTTGCTCCCTGCTTATCAAAAAAAAAGCCGTCATTATCTGAGCTCATTGGGTCAATTTGTAAATGATGACTCATCAGCTCAAATCTTTGAGATAATGAGCTACAAACAAAAGCATTATAGTATTCCGGTTGCATTTTATAGCTTGCTAACCTTATTTCATCTACATTTTCGAAATGATTCATAAATTGTAAGAGCGAAACAAATGCAACTAAATCATCAGAGAATGTTCCTGCATATGTTTTATACCAATAATCATTATCGATGCATATTATTTTATGTAGCCTTTTATATAGTCTCAACTGCGAATCATTCAATATAAACCACCCTTCAGGCAAAAGTGTCTTTTCAAGCTTCCCATTTGAATAATCGCTACGGAGTTCCTTACTAAGTGATTGCATCATTTTTGATATAAGACCAATCAACATATCAGCCATTCTTATTCCAACATAATCCTTTGAATTACCTTCAATGACATTTTTAAGCCCAGAATTCAGTGCTGCATTAATCGTATTTTGTTTATCTCCTTCTTTATCAAGTACCAAGGAAAACGTATCTACATTTAATTCTTTTAAAAACATCTCAAAACCAATAAATGGAGGGTTATAGTCCCAATCCATGCTTTGTATTGGCTCAACAGTGCCTAAAAACAAAAGTATCTCTTTAAACGCAATGTTTTCATGGTATTTCAAGACAATGTTTGCTTCATTTTGGGTTATTCTCTCCTCAAAAAATAATCTTAATTCATCGACAAAACGTTCTGGTTCCCTATAAATAGCATCGATTAGTTTAGGAGGGTGATATGTCAAAATGGCCTTTGTTATTGAATACTTCATAAACTCAGGATTCTGTACTAATGAACTTTTATAATTTTTTAAAAGCTGTCCAACAATATATCCCATCTTGCTAAATACAGAAAAATACAATATTGTACTCTCATCAAAGAGTGACAAAAAATCCTCGTAAAATCCTATCTTATGCCGATTTAACGAAGCAAATCCTAACTCTAAATCTTTTGTCTTAAATGTAGTACTTTTTAACTCACCGTCCTTCTTTCTTTCTTCATATTTATTCTCAAATTCTATATAATGCTTGCAAATTATTTCATCATCCTTTTCATTCCACCCAACAATTGCAGAAGAAAAATTATCATAGAAATTATTAGCATTAATAGTAGTAAGATTAATCTTTCTACTATGTTCCGTCTCATCATAAAAGAATGAATACGCCATTATAACCCCCTATTTCTTAAGTTGCTCCTTTAGATTTTACTATTTTTATTGACTTTCCCATTTTCCCTCCCTCACAATCAGGCGAGTTACTATCTTGCCAAATTAACTTTTGCTTTTATCTGACAAATTCCGACACCTTTAATTCTATTCGCGTTCGCGAATACTTTCAAGTATAATTATCAAAATTGGACCCGACATTTTCTGCTTTTTCAGGAATTTAAATGAACGCGTCTTCATACGAAGGCCTAACAAAAAGCGGCAAGGATTTCTCCTTGCCGCAATCTTATCTTTTCCTATACCCCAGCTGCACCTCACGTCCAATACGGTTTCTGGTCCTTATGACTATACCCCTGCATCTTCACCTTATACTCTTCCAGGGTCTGTTCGTATTTTGAGAGAGTCGCTGTTTTTA
>JAEEGL010747923.1_pt1 | contig 20749 bp, 13 predicted proteins | sample 9134231 | NCBI WGS metagenome assembly JAEEGL01 (sample SAMN16246548, study PRJNA631951) | gut metagenome | biome: gut microbiome; feature: rumen; material: fiber-attached | host: Bos | place: Iran: Karaj | collected 2018-10
CCACGCGACCATCGACCTTCGCCAACTTGGCGAGGACGGCAAGCTCCATCAGGAAGAACCCCATGGCCGGGGACACCTCCTCTTCGCCGAGCCCGACAAGGTTCAACGCGCGGTTTACGGTGCGCCCAGCTGCTTTGATAGGTGCCCCGAGCACATCGCCGATGCCATCGACGATTTCGCCGTCGAATACCTTGCCGAGGCCGGTCCCGACGTTCTTGAACAAATCACCGAGTATGGTTCCCATGGTGTGTGACTCCTGTTGTAGTGGTTGTTGCGCAGACGTGCCGATTATTGTCTCACAACGCCAATCGCGATGAAATTCCCGTATTCGCTCACAGCTTTGTTCAAGGTCTTATATGTCCCTGTCCAAGGATCCATAATCCGAATTCTGCCGTTGTGACGTTCTGCCCCCACCCAATGTTCGAGATTCATCAAAAGTATAGCCCTTCCACCCTCCTCAAAAGTTTCGTCGAGATACTCCCTGTATGCGGTAGGCGATTCTAGACGAATCGGATTCTTTATGTCGAGTCCCCCCTTGTCCAAGGCCCTAATAATGGGCATTGGGAGCGTTCCTTTGCCGATTTTCAAATCGGTTCCGAGCAATTCGCTCAAAGGTTCGAGAATGTTTTCATTCAACGTGGCACGAAAACCCCGCTTAGCATCGGTGTTCAGCTCCCTCCGCAACCTCTTTGGATCGACATCGATGCCAAATGACCGGAGCAGCCATAGCGTTGTCGCCCAGCCACAAGAATCGTTGTCTGGTTGCTTCAATGCCGGAATGGAGAAACAGTCTACATCGAAGAGTTCTTGGCACTCGTTACAGACGTATCGCCCGTTTTCGAAAACGAGGTTCTTCGTTCCGCAGCGTTGGCAGATGAATTCCATTTCCTGCCTCGCGGCCTGAACAGAGGATATGTCCACGTCAAAGTTATTTCCGCATCCATTGCATACGTATTGACCATTCCCGGGAACAAGATTCTCGGTTGCGCAGTATGGACAGAGGATGGCTTTGTATTTGCTTGTCATGGTGAATTTCTCCTGTGTTGTGTGCAGATGCAACAGTCGTCACGTCTTACCAGTTTAGTTTTGCACTCCGTCTAAGGCCTCGCAACGTAGCCAGCCCGTCGATATATCCTAACCGGATGTAGCGCTCGGCATACTCCCGGTTGAAGGCCAACGTCCCCGACCAGATCCGCAGTTGCCGTGCAAGCCGTTCAAGACCGTTGGACAAAACCCCAAGAACTGGCATTGGCGAAAGAATACCAGTGTCTGGAGGATGTTGGCAACATCGCCCAAAATCCCGGGCAACGTGACAGAGGGGCGTACTTCTATGACATTCACACCCGATCGAAAACGTTTCCGCAACGGCGCTGGTTCGGCTTCGACACTGTTGCACCGCACGACTACGACCGTTTTATCCCGTATTCCAATCGAAGGAGCGGCGCCGTTGGGACGTTGTCCCCTCCGTTTTCATCCCAACCGCCGTCCACATACCGTTTGCCATCGATTTCCACCGGGTCGAAGCCCCACGGGATGGCGGCGGAAGCGAGAATCTTCTTTGTCCGACGAAGGATATCCGGTTCCTCGTCAATGCGGAATCGACGTAATCGATATGAAGAGCGGTCCAGTTCCCCTAGAATTCCAGCACGACATTCTAGCGTGGTGGCATGGACAGCGGGTGAGTCTTCTGGCCAATGGGAGGGAAGGAGGCTGGACACAAGCCGTTGCAACACATCGCGGTCAAGCAGTCCGTGGAAAGGAAACGCACGCCCGGCAAGCGTGTTTTCGATGCCATGCCGGATGGCGTCAAGGGAGAGATGCTTTAGGTTTGGTGTCGCGACCTCTTCAACGTGTTCCCGCCAGAACCCGCAAATCCTGTCCGGATCGCGAATAGAGGCAAACGCGGCAGCGTTGAGGGCACCGACCGATGTGCCGGAAATCACCCGCACTCGGTCGGCGAGACCAAGCTCGCACATGGCCTTCCAGACTCCCGCCTGAAAAGCCCCTTTTGCGCCGCCTCCGGAGAGGACGAGACCAATGGGACCGTCAATTGGAACATGCGGAGAAGCCTTCGTCACATCGTCGAAGGAAGAGTCGATGCGTTTATGTGGTGATTTAATGGAGATCGGAATGCGTTTTATGCGTTTGGGTAGTGGTTTCATGATGTAGCTCCGTTTCATCGGATTCGTCCGCATCGCCATCGACTCCCATTCCTTCGCAATGTTGGTTCTCGGCGAATAGCTTGGGGATAATAAAAGAGCATGAAGGTCTCGGCGAAGTCCTCCTGCGTGGCGGTGGCGGCGTATTCGGAAACGTAGCGCTCTTCCCATCCCTCTACGCCGCGCTCCTCGGACGTAGGACCGTTGAGCCGACAGTAACGCATCGTCAGACTTCCTGCCAGACGCGAACCCAGTCCACCCGACAGAAATCGGGAAGTTGTTCGGGGACGATGGGTGCGGCCCACTTGCCGAATTCGGTTGTCAGCTTCAAGTATCCAGGATGTTCACAAACGCCGCCCCCAATCGTTCGCCAGGTTTCCTTGCCGTCGATGAAGAAAGCGTAGTCCTTTTCCGTCCATTCAAGAGCATAGACGTGCCAGCCCTCGTAGAGTTCAGGGACATTTGGAATAACATGAGATGTCGATTTGTGTTCGGTCCCATAGCCATCCCAGTGGATGGCATGGTTGACACCGCGACGGGCGCATTCTCCGCTTTCGATGATGTCAAGTTCGGAGCCAGAGACTCCGGAGCCGTCCACCTTGCCAACGTCGCCGCACATCATCCAGAAGGCGCCCCAGAAGCCGGTTGTCTTGGGGAACATCATTCGGCACTCAAAATAGCCACGAAGTTGCTCAAACTTGCCACGAGAGCGAATGCCTCCGGACACGGGGATGCCATCTTGGCGAATCCTAGCACGAAGCCAGAGATTTCCGTTGTGAACGGATACCTCTGAATCGGCCCAGCGACCGCCAATGTCTTGCCGAGGTCCTTCCGGGCAGAGTTCCCATTTGGAGGAATCAATGGCGTTGCCTCTGAAGTAGTCTTCGAACATGAGACGATAGGTCCGATTATCTCGGACCATTGTTGTAGGAAAGACCTTCACATGTTTTTGAAGCTTATCACACGAAAGGAATGAAAGTACTTCCCATGAGCGCGGATTACCATCGCAAATCGCTGCGAGGCGGTTGCCAGAATGTTCGTCAACGGTAACGAACTTTCCATTTTTCCTGGAACGAAGGACAAATCCGCCGTCGAAATGACCAAACGGGTAGATATCGAACAACTCCCACAGGTCGACGCGGGGCCCTTCGGCTTTGAGAAGACTTCCATCGTCGGTCACGGAAATGTATTTCCCAGTGTAGACATTTTTGAACGCCACAGCCCCGTCACATTGCTTTTCGACGACTATGCTTTCGCCGTGGTTGTTGTCGAACGCATCGAGTGTCGCGGCAAGCGGCGCACGTCCCCAGTCCTCGCATGCCACGATTTTGTTGGCGTTTTTGGCCACGAGGCAGACAGAACCATCAGGTATGTCCACCATTTGCGACCCGTTGTCGACCAACGGGATGCAATCAGGAATGTACACATTGACCTTTTGGACGAAGTAGCGGACATTTTGCCGTTGCATCCGCTTAGAAAAGTCCGTAAAGTCAAGTCGGGACGACCAAAGGGCTTCCGCCATCGCGGCGATTCTCGGGAACGCGCGATTCTCAAGAACGTTCATGTTGGGAATGTATTCCGTCCACAATTGCCCCTGGGCGCCGAGCAAACGAGTGTCGATTTGACCGACCGCGTCAAAGATACTCTTTTCGTTCACAAACCGGTCAAAGGTTCTTGGAACGGCTCCAGACTCTTTGTCGGCGTCGTCATAGTAGCCATCGAAGTACAGATGCCTGCTGTTTGCATAGACTACATCATGTCCCGCGTTCATGGCTTGCATGCCGATGCCATTTTCCCTCCACCACATGACGGCGGCTTTGTCCGGAGTGCGTCCTCCGTTGGCAATTTCGTCCCACCCGATTAGCCGCCGACCGTGTTCCTCGAAAAAACTAACCAGTTCTGCTGTGAATCTCGGCTGGATATCGGCCGTAGACGGGAGTCCAAGTTTCGTCGCGGTTCCGCATTCTTCCCATTCGTCATGCGGGGCTTCGTCTCCGCCGATATGGAGGAATTTGCCAGGGAACAGCGCCATGACCTCTTCCCATACATCCTTGCAGAACTGGACTGTGGCTTCGTTACAATTGAGCGTTTCCTTTGAGATCCCCCAGCGTGTCCGCACCTGGATTTGCCGTCCAGGATAATTGCCGAGTTCCGGATAGGCCGTGATTGCGGCTGCCATGTGGCCGGGCATGTCAATTTCTGGAACAATCGTTATCCGGCGCAGCCGTGCGAATTCCACCACATGGCGGATGTCCTCCTGTGTGTAGAAGCCGCCATACGGGGTTCCGTCGTATTGGCAATCCGGCTGGTTAAAGTCCCTCCCGACAAACGTCTCTGTCCGAATGCCTCCGATTTCGGTGAGTTTCGGGTATTTCTTGATCTCTATGCGCCAGCCTTGATCATCCGTGAGGTGCCAATGGAAGATGTTCAGTTTGTGCTGGGCCAACAGTTCGATGAAGCGTTCCACTTCTTCGCGGGTGAAGAAATGGCGGCTGACGTCCAGATGCTGTCCACGCCAGCGGAATTTGGGAGAGTCCTCAATGTCGACGCCTTCGACAATCCATGGGGTCGAATCGGTTGTCGTTGAGGAATACACCGTGGCGGGGAAGAGCTGGCGAAGTGTCTGAATGGCTCGGGCGAGGCCGAAGTCGTTTTCCGCCCTGAGATGGATCCCTGCGCCCCGAACGCTCACTGCGTATTGTTCCGAAACGAATCCGGTTTCATCGGGTTTAGAAGAGGAATTCGTTGTCTCCAGCGTGATGTCACCCGTTCCTTCGACAACAGGAAGTTCGTATCCCGTGGCTGGCCGAAGGTAGTCGGCCAGCAGTTCCGCCATTTCGCGGGCATTTTCACCCTGCCACCCAATGCGGGCTTCCGGTTTCAGTACAAAGAGTTCATCTTTGATCTTGGAACTGCTTCTGGGGGAAGGCACAACAGATTGTGAGCCATGTTTCATGCCGTTGAGCGTTGCATCAAGAATGCGGACGGCCGATGCCTGCACTGCCGCGCGATCTATGGAACCGTCGGTCAGACCTTTCTCCACCTCGGCCCGGTACTCGATTTTACCTGGCATGATGGCATCGTTGCCGGCTTCCTGATGGCGGTTTTTGGGAGCCTCATTCCACCAGTCGGTCATAACGAATCCGTCGAAACCCCATTCTGCGCGAAGAATGCCATTGAGAAGTTCGGCGTTCGTTGCACAGAAGCGACCATTGACTTTGTTGTAGGATGTCATCAGAGAGATCGGGTGGCCTTCCCTGACTCCGTATTCGAATCCCCGGAGATAGATTTCCCTGAGTGCCCGTTCGGATATGATGTTGTTTTCGTGACCGCGATCAGTCTCCTGGTTGTTTCCGCAAAAATGCTTCAGCGTGAGGTAGCGACCCGAAGGCCGGCCGCCTTCACGGATTTGCACGCCGCGCACGATGGCTGCCGCCATGCGGCCGGAAACAAGCGGATCCTCCGAGAAATATTCGAAATTCCGTCCACAGAGTGGATTGCGCTGGATATTGAGACCCGGAGCGAGCCAGCCATCGATATCGGCCAGTTCCAAATCCGAAAGGATGCAACGGCCAAACCGCTCTGCCGCAACCGTGTCCCAACCTTGGGCTAGGGCGGTACCAGACGGAAGGGCAACCATGAGCCCCGCCATTTCCGTTTTGTACGGATGGTCACCAAAGATTGAAAGACGGACGCCAGACGGCCCATCGGCACATTTGCTGGCCGGTATCCCGTACCGGGAACTGCTGCAAAACTCGGCTGCCTCGCCGAACACCGCACCGTTTTCGCCACCTGCGCCTGAATTCCACTCGCCGGATTTCTTGGGTATCACCTTTCCGTTGACAAAGTCGGCAAGCTCCCTGCGACTGAATTGGGCAACAACCTCTTCGGTCGTCGCCGTCGCGCATAGCACATCAGCAAGTGTGCGCGTCTGGCCAGGCTGCTTCCGCAAAGGTCGCGGCTGACAGGGCTCCGACGGCACAGTGGTTCGAAAAGCGGCGGGAGAGAGCATGACAACCGGGGCCGTCGCCTTTTCCGCTATTTCGTCCGGGTACGAGAATGGCGTGGCACCCATCTTGGAAAGCAAGTGCAATCGCGCCAGATCTTCTGTGTCGGCGACGCAACGGTTGACGGTCCGCATGGTGACCACCTCTTCGGCCAGTCGCAACACACCTACGACATGGGTGTCGCGGGAATGACTGCCAACTCGGACGAAATAGTCGCCGGGGTCCAGCAGGAAGCTCGCCGTCTTTTCGCAATAGGAGGCGAAGTTGGAGAGGTCGAAGGCGAGTGTGACGACCTTCGATTCTCCTGGCACCAATACCGGCGTTTTCACAAAGGCGCAGAGCTGCTGGTACGCCTTTTCCAACTCTCCATCCGGCTCGGAAAGGTAGCATTGCACGACCTGTGCGCCGGCGCGATTGCCCGTGTTCGTCACGGTTGCATCCACGACAACCTGTGTTCCGTTTACACGTGGCGCAGAAGCGGCGATCGAGAATGTCGTGTAGGATAGCCCGAATCCGAACGGGTAGCGCGGTGCCACTCCGAAGGTGTCGAAATAGCGGTATCCGACAAAGATCCCTTCGTGGTAGGGAATTTCCAATCTGCCGAAGCCCGCTGTTGTCGGATAGTCCTCGTAGCGCTTGGCCCAGGTCGCGGTAAGGCGACCAGCTGGATTGACGGCGCCTGTGACAACATCCGCCACGGCTCTGCCTGACATTTCGCCTAGGAGCGAAGTCACGAGGATTGCCTGGACCGGGAGGCCCTCGAGGGCCGAGATGTCCAACGGGCCGCAGACATTGAGCAGCACGGCCACATGGTTGAAATGCGCACACGCCATCCTGACCAAATCCACTTCCTCCGGATGGAGAATGAAGGAACCTTCCTCATTTTTCAAATCTGCGGCTTCGCCGAGGTTCCGGCCGATTACGACGAGACATGGCCGATCGCGTTTCCCGGCAAAAATAGATTCATCGAGCTTCGGTTCGGGAAATCTGGATGTCCAGCAGAGCCAACGTGTATTGACGTTGTTGAAGGTATCGGCATGGGAACTGATGAAGTCATGGTAAATGTCGGCGACGGGTTTGAAAACGCGGATTCCAGCTTCGCGCATGGCATAGTCATATTGGATGGTATTTTGCGCAAGCATGTCTCCGGATCCGACCCCCATACGATGGCATGCATATCCGGTGACGCCTAGAAGAACGATTTCGCTGCCCGGAGCGATGGGAAGCATGTTCTCGTCGTTTTTAAGCAGGACGATTCCATTCGCGCCGATTCTGCGGGCTGCATTCAGATTCTCTGCCTGGAAACGACGAATGGGATGAAGGCGGAACTGCTCCCATGTATCAGGGGTGTCGCAGTCGGCGACCAGATAGGCGGGGTCGCTATTCACATAGACCCGCACGAACTTGCCGTTCTTGCATGACTGAAGCACGAACGCCGTATCGTCTTCGGGATCACAGCGGAACGCCCGGAATATCTCCCATTCCCTGATCCACGGGACAGAAGGGACAAGGCGATCGGTACCGTCAACCACGCTTATGTAAAGATTGCTGAATTTCGATCGAAATGCGACGGTGCCGTTGGGCTGCGGTTCCGGAACAATTGTCTCACATGTGCTTGCCCTATCTGCATTTGCAACAAGCGCGCCCTCCCCCCCCTCGGTGCAGGAAACGATTTTTCCCGAGAACTGGGAAGTCAGGTATGCGTCTTCAAGCTCAAAACGGAAGGGTATTCGGTTGCTGGTGCTCATGGTCAGGGTCTCCTTGGGAAAAGGGTGTTGCCTATCGCACGGCGGATAGGTCAGAGGTGTCACATTGCCTTAAAGTTGTTGGGAATGGTGAATTCTTCATGTTTCCGTTCTTCGTATGGCGTTCCAAGTATTTTATCCAAAAATGACTGAGGCTTGGCCTTTACGGCATCAATAGCCATACGGATATTGATTCCATCTCTCCAAACATTGGCAATCATCGCGTTGTATTCCTCGGTAGGTATATGGAACCTCCAGGTCGTTCTTCCATTTTGGCGTTCACAGCGATGAGTCATGTCACCTGTCACATGAAGATTTCGGATGGAAAGAAACGTTATTACTGCTGCGTCAATGTCCGGTGGCAGATGGTTGCTCCCATTCGTGTTCAAAAAGTAACTTGTACCTGGGCAAACGGCAAATGGACCTTCTCCCCTAATGAACATTTGACCTACCGTATCCTCTTCCCGGCCTGGCTGAAAGGCCTCTTCATATACACGTTCCCAAGTAAGACCACAGTGCCAACAAACTTTTCCATATTCAAATTCAGAGACAGCTACGGGAACGCGAATTTGTAACGGATTCGGCGAATCAGGAACACAAAGCACGACAGGGGGACTTACAATTTGCATTTCCTCTCTTTCATCTGAAACTGGATAACCCAGCCAACCAGGAATGCCATTCACATCAAAGGCCCCTCCTTCTTGAAACCAGCGCGCTCCGATAATTCCATGCGTTTCATGCAGCACTTCGTCATTGGGACGCAACGTAATGGCGGCCTTGTAATCGGTACCGGGCTGTTCAAGATTGAGTTGCCAGCCCCCGTCCGGGTTCTGGTAAATGGCCGCCTCGTTGAACGGTTCAATTTGCTGCTGGCAGACCTTTTGCAGACTGTCGTACTTGTCGCGAAATAATGTGATGACTTCGTCGCGTGTTTTCATGATGGAGTTCTCCTTAGTCAAGTCAAGTTTACGTTAGTTGTGAAATCTGGATGAAACCGACAAGCATTTCGTTTGTCGCGACGAAATTTTCATGAATTGATCAGAAGCAACCCATCGTTCGGGGTAAATGAATCCAAGTTTTTCCGCAAAATCATGGAGAAAACACGTAAGCGCATTTTCTTTCTTGTCTGACGTGGATTGCGGAAAAAGGGCCGGCCCCCGTCTTGCCGCTTCAAACCATCTGTTGATGTGTCTCCCTCTCAATATCGACACGCGGATGCATTTCTTCTCTCGGTCGACAATCGCCAAAATGTCATGCCGGGATGACCTTTCAAATGGTTGTGGCTCAGGCTGGTTGCCTGGATGAAAAAGCCAAAGGAACCGCTTATACGAAGTCGAATACAATGCATGACCGGTCAAAGTCCCGGGATCGATTCCCTCTGCGGCGGTCAAATTGCTTCGGGCTTCGCGCTTGAAATCTTCGGGAACCGTAACTCGATCCCAATTAATTCGCACATCAGTCTCGATTATTGGATCGTCAACAGGCGACCTTCTGGAGTCGAAAGCATAGATCTCGCCTCCTTGGAATCTGGAGCAGGCAAAACAATTCGTCGTCCCCCATTCCATCCAACCTGCTAGATTCTTGATCCTGTTTTCAACCCCGTCCTGTTTCAGTTGCACTTCATCGGACGTTGGATATCCGAGCCATCCGGGTATTCCGTCTTCGTCGAATGCGCCACCATCTTTATACCATCGCGCGCAGATTGCACCATGGATTTCATGAGGTTTATCATCCCCGGGACGAAGCGTGATAGCAGCCCAGTTTTCTAGGTTCATCTGCCAACCGCCGTCAGGATTCTGATAGAGCCGGCTTTCCTCAAACGGCCCTACAGACGGATAAACCGTCTTAAGGTATTCGTACTTGTCGCGGAACAATGCGATGACTTCGTCACGGGTTTTCATGGTGGGGTTCTCCTTGGGTGTAAAAACATTCTGCGGATTTACTTGCTCAGCTTGTTAGCAACGACAATTCATTTTTTGTCAGTCCTAGAGCAGTTCAAGAAAGGCGACGGCATGTCGTCACTATCCGGGAATGTTCTCTCGTTCGTCAATATCAACCCCTTACTAGGCGGACATGAGGACGGATTAACAAGCATAATTGCATAGTCACACTCTTGAATCGTGAGTTTTCCACATGAAGAACATTTGTTCGGGGAAATTCGCACTAATTTTATCACGACAGAACTATGTTGGGCATCAAACAAGTCCCGAATTGGCTTTTCAAGTTGATTAAGTTGCTGTCTGCATTGGTCCAGCGCATATGTCGCAGCAATACTCGTTCCCGCCGTGGACACACCCATTCCCGGAGGCAAATAACACTTGTCGCCAATTGATATAATTGAATTTACACCACATTTGCGCATTTCACTGCGGTTATTATCCTCGCAAGTGTTTTCTACTCCTAAAATACCATTGAGACGATAACGGTCAAATCGACGGGGAAATGTCGAAATTGCCTTTTCAAGAATTGATCTGTTCGCCCAAGCACCATGTTTCACAAAGTCTATGGGATAGAATTCCAACGGATCAACGATAGCCAAGAGAACCATGCATGTTCCTTGCACTAATTTAGGATGTTTTGGATCGGCAGACGTTCCAAGATGAAAGTGCTGAAATCCCCAATCGTTAAGCAACCCGTCATTGTAATCAGCATTTTCGATTTTACGGCTTAATCGCGGTGTCAAATCAATTCCATGCATTATTTCCTGTTGTAACATCGCCCACCCTTGTGCTACTTCAGGTGGACATACAAGCCTAGGGTTTGAAACCAATCTTCGTGGTTGAGGAGGGATCCGCCGACGTTGGTAATTGAACCATGTCATGAGAGCTTCTTCTCGTCTTTCACTCCACTTTTTTGTTCCTAATGTAGTATGCAAGTACTGATCAAGCACATTAGATTCAAAGCCCCAGGTTGTTATGAATTGTCGGAAGTCATCAAGTTGTATGTCTTCCCAGTCTCGTACAAGGTCCATTGCGACGGCCATTTGCGTCTCCATTTTCGATATTTAATAAACCAGTTTATTGCCCTCTCTCGACAAGTGATAAACACTTGATGGACTAAACGCGATGCTGAGGCAGTTTTCTTATTGTGACATTTCGTTCCAAACGCGAAAAACCTTTCGCATCGACATCAAATCTTTGAATATGCTTGCCGCGGTCTTCCACGCCAATATCAGGGTCGCGGAAATAGATTGTCCTTTCTTTGGGGCGGTCTTTTTGTGGATGATGTGGAGTCGTTGCCTTTACAAATTTGGATTGTTCTAAACACAATTTCACAACTTCTGTTCTGTATTGTTCAAGAGTGGACAGTTCTATTGTCGCACCCAAAAGCCTTTCGCAATAGGTCACGGCTTTCCACAGCAGCCAAACGTTTGTAGAATAGGCCCAGTGAATTGATGCCTGTGTCCAGCGATAAATCCGTTGAATTGATTGGAAGCTAACAGGCAGATCCTTGAAATGAAAATTCGTTTCAAACTCTTTCTCAATTATAGACTGGTATCTTCCACTACGGATCTCAAAAAGATCAAGGGGGACAACTCCACGGAAGCCGACAATCCGCATGAACCACGATTCCAGCATTTGGCGAATGGCGAAAATCGACAGCATCTCTCTTGACGGATTGTTTGGAATGCGATTGAAGAAAGCCAGATTCTCTATGTCGCAAAACAATGGAAGCGTGAACGATTGTCTTTCTCGTTGAGATGAGGATTTACAGAATCCAGAAATTAACCCGGTCGACGAAAGGTCCTGAACAAAGTTGCAGACTGTTTCACATGGGAATACAACACGGGAAAAGCCATACAAGTCCGGCTTGTCAATACGTTCCAGAATCCACGCCAAAAACTCCTCGCAACAGCACAACGTAGCTTGTGCGAGTTCCAAATTATTCAAATAAGGATTTTTAGCAGGGCCAAGCCTTTGCGGTTGAACATCGTGTTCTTTGCCCGTGATGTTGTCGACAACTTCGGTTGTTCGAATAGCATATGTTTTCCCGTCTGCGAGCTGAAATTGCGTTTGACTTTCCCGTCTTTCAAATTCAATGTCTGGCTCAGAAAATAATCGGTCGATAAGTGTGTCTTCATCCAGATTTGATCCGTTTTGAAGCGCGGTATGCAACAGGGTTTTCAACTTGTGAATTGTTGCCTTTAACTCATCTTTGTCCCTTTGATGAGGAGCAAACCATTCGAGTAGCGTATCGCCACTATGCAGAGAATCAACAATTGGAAGTTGAAACTGTTTGGTCGCAGATTCGGTTTTCATCGGGTGTTCTTCCTGCTTGTGAACCCAAGCCATTTTGGGTCGTTTTCTCTTATTCGAAAAAACACATCATGAGAATCTATGCTCGATTTCCGAATGGATGGTTTTGAAAATGCGATTTGCCAACAACTTGTTGCCAGCGTAATCCACAATGTTGCCAAAGGGAAACGGAAGAATCGAAGGTGGAGGCGCAGGATCTGTTAGCACCAAACACTTCAACGCTTTAGATTCTACGATGAGATCGTTCCCTACTTGATAAAAGGAAAAGGTCAAGGCAAGCACGCCATTGCTTGAGGAGATAGAAAAACTGTCATCCTGCTTCATCTGTTCGCAATTGAGGCTGAAACCATGTGCCTTGCATCGCTCTATAGCGAAATCGACGCATTCCTGCAATTGTTGGGACTTCCCAGTAATGACAGTTTTCATGTTTGTTCTCTTCGATTCACCAACGGACTAATCGTGAAGCATTTCAAGAAAGGCGGAAAATGATTCCGCAACAAGCATGGTTCTGTCCTGCTCGTGCAACCACAGATGAATGGCCCCGTTTTTCACGACAAAGAAATTCCCTGCCGGATCGGAAGCAAAAGGAACAAGCTTCTTATTCGCGGAATCCAGTGGATAGAAGGCGAACACGTTCTCTACATCGCCTCGGTTAAAGGAGAGGAGAGACTTGAATTCCTTGTCCTTTTCCGACGCAAGATCGTAATATTTCAATGACGGGCGACCGCCATTGTTCGTTCGGATTGTGTTCTTGAGGTCTTCCGGCAACGTTGTGCCAACCAGAGATTCGTACTCAGCAATGCTTCCCGCATCGACAAGTGGTTTGACGTATTTCCAAGTGATGTCCTTCATCGTCAGATTCCTTTCCTAAACACGAAAATCGCTTCCGCCACCCCAGATGCTACGGCCGCCGGTATGGCCCGTCAAGCCGTGAACATCAGATTTGACCAGTTGCATCTTTCCAAGTTCCTCGTTATGATGCCATGTATATCCATCCGGGGTGTCGCCGTTTCTGACTTGATCCAATTGCTCGGCAGAAAACGAGCTTGTTGCATCAGGATTCTTTTCGATGTGTTCCTGCAACTGATGGTTGCATTCGGCGAATTGCTCCTTGTCGGAGGCTTTCAACATGTCCCCTGGAAGTTTCGCGTCGAAGGCAGATTCAAATTTTGGGAAAACACCAGTCGCTCGGTTACCGTCAGCATCTACAACGGTCTTTTGCTCGAACGGCACACCAGTTATGGGATGAACATCACCTTCCAGGGCCTGATTGCGCGTCAGAAGATTATAATGAATCGGATTTGTCGCACCAACTTCTGTGGCCGGAGCCGCTTTCACTGTTTCTCGTGCGCCAAAATCAGCCTTTTGCATGACAGAATCAGCCTTAAGCATCTCGTCTGGCAATACTTTCCCAGTTTTGAGATCCATGACGGCTTGTTCTAAGGAGGCAGCATTTCCGCCTTGCGTCGCCTGGGGTGCGAGAGTCTGGGCGGCATTTGCCGCATTCACGCCAGACGTTGCAACTGCCTTTTCGGCGGCGGTTGCCGTTTGCGCCATGGTTGTAGCGGCCTGACCTCCCGTTTTAGCAGTCACGGCACCGGTTTCGGCCGCCGTCTTTGCTGTCACGACGGCGGCCTTCGCGGCGACCGTACCTACTTCTGCGGTAGCGGCTCCCGCCGCAGCCAACATTGGTATCATCTTATGACTCCTTTCCACATAGCGTCTGGAGAATTGCGGAAATAGCGCCAAGTGTTTCCGGCTTGGAACGTCCCGCAACTTTTAAGGCATCGAGGATAACAATGCAAACCGCCTTCTCAAACGCGACAAGGGTATCGCCTCTGAGGTCGAGCCTCGGAACAAAGAAAGCATCAGTTGCCTTTACGATGGAGTCAATTGCCGCCGGAAGATCGTCTCTCTGAAACGCGGCCGCAATTGCCTCCCGGTCAGCTTCCGTCGCAAGAATCGCGGCTGCCGTCTGCTTCGCTTCGGAATAGAATCCAACAACTGCTTCCAACGGGCGATCATACCATGAGGGCATGAGCTTGACGACTCGCATGCGAAGTTCATCCGATTTTAGTAATTTATTACGCACTTTCTTGACGCATTGCGAATCCGGAGCAAAGCCGCCCGTAGGCAAAGAACGATTCCAAAGTCTCAGAATGTCATCACGTGTCCTTGGCGCATACTCGCTAAGGTATTTCCTCGACTTTAGCAACGCATAGACGGCACCGTGCAGAAGGTGGGCTCCCATTTCGCCACGGGCCAGCGTAATGTTAGCACGCTCGGCAATCTGGGGAAGTTCGTCTGAGAGACATTCCTCCCAAATGTAATTCCACCTCTCTTCTTTTCCCATTCCGGCCACGACAAGAATGGATGTGAGGTATCGGTCTGCCAAACATTCCAATTCTCGCGGAGCATTTTGTTCGATTCTGTTTCGCACTTGATCGAAATGCGCTGGGCGGCGATCCGTAGCATTTGGGCGTTCGACGGCGCGGAGTTTCGCGTCTGAGACCTCCTGCCCGGCTGAATTGAGCCGCTTGCAGATATGGACGTGAACAGGTTCCGACAACGAAGAACAGTGAACAAGCGCTTCGCCCACCTTCAGCCGATTCAGGAAAGCGGAATGTTCCGGGTCAAGGCCCATGCTTCCACCTATTTCCTCGGCATCCTCGCGTGCTCCAAGTCTGTGCGCGATTTTGAGATTCGTGTTTTTGATCGCCCCTTCGCTGAGCCGTAGCGGCAGCTGGTCGGCAATGATTATGCCGAGGCCGTAAGCACGCACCTCGGAGAGTATGTTCTCGAAAATCTCAACCGCATGTTGCGCCGTGTTGTTCCCGACAAGCGAGTTGTTTTTCCCGGATTCCCGCTTGAAGACCCGATGCGCCTCTTCGAGAACAAGCAGGTTTCGGAGGTTTTCGGACTCGCCAAGGCTCTCGAAATGCTTGTAAATTCTAAGCATCAGAATGCCCGTGAGAAAAGCCTTGCTCTCATCGTTTCCGACTTTGCGCATCTCGATAACCGTTGAACGCGAAAGGAGTTCTTTCACGTCAAACGGCGTCTCGCTGTTGAACAATCGTCCGCGCGGGCCGATCCGCAACGAGTTGATTCGTGTCAGCAGCGCTCCGCGAATGTTGCTCCCATAGTCGCCCGAAAGCTTTTGTTCGTCGATTACGGCTGCCAGGTCGTTGTAAAAACTGTCCATCGTCGGGACGGCACCGCTGGCTGGTGGGGCGCCGCTCGCGATGTCCCAGCCCGCATTCTCATAGGCGCGAACAAGTCCCTGCTCCACAAGCGCCGCCATTGGCCCTTCCATGGGAAAGGCGGAATTGAGGATTGCCCCAAGCGCATCGATATGCGAGTGAACAGTGTCGCCAGGCGACAGCTCAAACGGATTGATTCTCAGCGGAACGACCGATTCGTCCCCTGCCGTATAGACACGGATTGGCTCCCCGTCGATTTGCAGATTGCGGTATTCGCTCTTAGCAGGTTCCAACACCAAAAACGGAACTCCCGCCTGTGAAAGAATCTCGCGAATCGTCGTGCTTTTGCCCATGCCGGTAAGACCAGTAACAAGCGTGTGCGCCCGGAGGTCGGCTGTTGATATGCCAATTTCATTCACGAGCGCCACTTCACGATCACAAAGGGCGCCAAGCACTATACCCGGTTCGTCATAAAGGGTTTCTGGGTTGACCGAGTAGCGCTTCGTCGGACGGATTTCCACACCAGGATGGCTCTCTGCTGGAAGGCACATGAGCGAAGCGAACTCGCTCGACGTGAGAATAGTGCCGAGACTGCGTCCGTCTGTCATCTGCGGAACGGAAGAGACGGCGTCGGACCAGTCATCAGAACGATTTGCAAGCGGGACGACGCGGAATGGTTCGTATGTGTCGAAATGTTCCGTGAGCGCAGACTTGAACATGGATGCCGCAAAGCGGAACGAATCGTCATCCTCCGCCAAAATAAAGACGGCGCTCCGCCATGCCCCCTCCGACTGCGCCCGCTTCAGCCGTTTCTCCTCCTCTTTCAGTGCCTCCTCGTAGGCCTCGGCGAAACGATTCAGTCGTTCAAGCGAATTTGAGTAGGACTGGTTCTGCGTGCGTGTGGTGGAGAAGTTGACGCCAAGCGCACCACCTATGGATTTAGCGGCTGTGTCAGGATTCCACGCGCCTGGATTCCACCCGCCAAGATGGAGTCGATCTGCCACAAATCGATTCCAGAGTTCGCTGATAGGTTTTACGAGACCTGCGAACGCACCGTATTTAGGTAGCAATGTCAAAGCCCCAAACCCCGTCATGGATGCACCGACCGTCTTTGCAACGCTCTCGCCGTATTGCTTCTGGATGTTGTTCTTTATGCGGTCGTGGTTCTCTCCGACAAGGTTTCGGATTTCGCTGATTCGCGTCGAGATCTCGCCTTCCGACATCGGCGCTCCCGCAACGAGCAGAGTGAACGTCCGTCCGCGCATCCCGCGCAGAAAGCGGTCGAGTGAGTAAAGCTGCTCGTGCTCGCTGTCCGAAAAGGCAGGTACACCCGTTACGACACCACCGCGCGTCATATTCCGAACAAGCGGCGAAAGCGCTGTTTCGTTACCGAAAAGCACTCCCGGAAATGCCGCTTCGAGCGACGGGCGATTGTGCCCTGCGTCCTCGACTCCCGCGTAGATCTCCACGGCTAGCGGCGTTCCGCGAACTACAAACGAGATGCCATGTCGGCAACTGGCCTCCTCCTGCGCCCATGCCTGCATGGCGGACATGAGTTCGTAGACAACCTGGGCATGGGCGATTTTGTCGGAGTAGAAGATGGATTTGATGCGAATAAACCTTCCCGTTTTGTTCACTGAGAGTTCTGTGCCATTCTCAAATGTCGAACTCCCCGGAATCTCGGACAACCAATCCCGACGGAGTTTCGACAAGGCAACCTGGGCTTGTTCGTTAGTCGCCCTGTAGAGTTCAAGGAACTTTTCATCCTCGCGGGTGATGATGTCAGCCTTTTCAGCCATGAACAGGTTCCTTTCCGGGATTCAACTCCCGCAATGACTGGACGGAAGACTCGACAAACTCATGCACTTCCTTTCGGAACGATTCCAATTCCTGGACTTTGTTTTCCTTGTCAGCTTTCTTTTTTGCCACATCGGCAACAAGCTTCTTCTCCTGCTTGTCCAGAGTGTCCAAATAGGCATCAAGATTTTTGCGGAATGCCGTGACAGATCCGTTCACAGACGCATTGACCTTCGTTTTCAATTTAGTTAGTGTTGATTGGCTATTGCTACCTACCATTTGCTTCGTCAATTCTGCCTTAACTTTTTCCACGATCTTTCGGCGAATAAAGTTTTTTGAAACAATCATGACGGGAATAGCTATGGCTATCATCGCCAATGCGACGATAGCTGCAATCGGACCCAAACCCAACCCCCAAAATGGAGCCGAAGACACTAACGCTGATGTTGAAGCAGTCGTTCCCAATCCAACCGAAGCGGCCATACTGGCAAGTGTTCCGGTTCCCAACAAGCCGGCTAGACCAGTTCCCGCAGTTGTTATCGAGGTCGAAGTAGTGACGACTCCCACCGTAAGGCCGAGAACGGCAGCCAACGCCCCTCCGGAAACGCCTGCTGAAACTGTCGCCGCCACGAGATTCGTTTCGGTATTATCACCAATTCCCGAGTAGTTAGTTGAAGTCTCCGAGATTCCTTCTGAAACGTTGGTGAACTGGTGTGTCAATGTGTGCGTATCAATCTTTTCAAGAATCGGGCGAAGTCGTTCAAGCAGGTGTTGGTACTGCCGACGTAATTCGCCGTCCAAACTTCGGGAAATTGGTTCCATCTGGTCTGACATTTCCTCTGTCAGCCATTTTTTCAATCCCTCACCTTTTTTTGCCGTGAGACGCTTGAATTCGCCGTTGTCCGACAAAACACTTTCGAGCTTTTTTGCCACCTCGGTAGGGATCTTTGACAGGTCGCTTTCCACCTTTGACAGTATCCCTGTTCCGGTTCTTAGTGAAGATTCGCGAAAATCCTCCAGCGCATTCCGCGCCTCGTCTGCCTGTAGTTTCCGTAGCCGATGAAGTTCTTGCCTTTTTTCTTCCATCGCCTTGTCGCTTCTGTCCGCTTTCAACGCTGCAATTGTCGTCTTGCAGACCACATCCAGTTCCTGGCCGTAGGATTCCACGATCGCTGTGGCCCTTTCGCAGAAAGGGAGCTCTTTGTTCTCCTCATGAAGATAGGATTTTATTCTATCCCGGAGTTTGCCGAATCGGCTCTGTTCACGAAGAAATTGGATTACAACGCTCTTACGTTCTTCTTCGTTCCTTGCATTCAACCACTGATCTGAAAAGGTAAGTTCTTGCAGGGGTATTTTCTTGATGTCCTTGAGATCGCTTATCGTTAGGGAACCATCTGAAAGCCGATTGGCTATCGTCTCGCAAAGTGCAGAGGTTTTGAGAAATTCCGGCTTGGGCGGGGGCTGTTCTCCATCGCCACCTGCTTTGACAGACGGAATGTGTTCCTTTAACTCGGCAAGCGCATCGGCAATCTCGTCATCATTTTGCTGATCGATTTTGTTTAGTACAAAGAAAACCTTTCGGCGATAATTGTTTACGATTTTGTTGCAGAGCCTTTCATCGACGGAACTACCCGCCTTGGGTGACTCGACCACATAAAGGACAAGTTGCGTTTTGGGGATAATGTCATCGATGATGGTCTGGTGTCCCTTGTGAACGGAGCCTGCTCCTGGTGCGTCGGTTAATGTGATTTCGCCTAGCCATTCCGGCAGGTTCGGAATACCAAGTTGCAGTACGGTGCCATGTCCATCTTTGATCCATTTTTTGAATCTGTGAAGAGCCGTTTCGTGACGGCTTTGTTCGGAGGCCAACTGCTCAATCACATAGCGGAATCCGTTCGAATCTCCGGAGTGAAATTCTACTCCCAATCCTGTAATCGGCTGACCATCGCGCTCTAGTTCCGTCATGAACGTTCCGCCGTGGATTTCATTCGCAACTTCGGTTCGTAGTCCTTTAGTTTCCGTAATGTCGTTAGTTTCCGTAATGTCGTTGCCCGGCATGAAGATGTAAAACCGATCGGATCGAAAGATTTCGGTGGCGATGTTCGTCGTCGGCAAATCGGCGGAAGGAAGATAATCGGCCCCCATCAGGGCATTGAGCAGCGTTGACTTGCCAGCGCTGAATGCTCCGAACACCGTCACGCGATAGCGGTCATAGCAAATGCTCCGCTTCATCTCGGCAATCTCCTTCTCCATGTCTTGGATTCGGGACTCCTCCAGACCGTTGTCTGGTCGCGTGACGAGTTCGCGCAATTCTTCAAGCGGTTTAATGATTTCCCGGCGTTTGGGGTTAAGTGCCGAATCTACGGGAGTCTTTGCGTTCATGAGGGTGTTGGTTCCTTGAGCTATTGCGAACTTATCCGAAGTGTCTACCTATGGATACCCGCGAGGGAGGCGGAATCTGACAAAGAAGTCAGGCGACAAATGCGGAATGCGAACAGAAGATGTGGGTGTCTACAAGATGGTCGTGGTCACAATGGCGCGGATGGCGACATGCCTCCGCAAAGGATGGGGATAGGATAGCAGAAGGGGGCAGGGGCGGCAAGCGAATTGAGGTTCGAACAAATCCAAAGTAGCACTTGCCATTTGTTCAGACGATGTGGTATTCTTGCGGCGAACGAGGAGACAAGATATGTTTGCACGACTTTTGGAAAGCAAGGTGCTGGAATCGGCCAAGGTGTACCCCGTCGTGACCATTCTGGGGCCACGACAGTCCGGGAAGACAACGCTGGCACGGCGGCTGTGTTCGCGCTTGGCCGGACGCTTCTCCCGATGGAGATCAAGAGTTCCCGTACCTTCCATCCCGATCTTGCAAAGAACCTCGCCCCTTTCCAGACGCTCGTGCCGGAGTCATCCCAGCCGTGCCTTGTGTACGATGGTCCATCCTACGCCGACCGGGGCGGAGTGCGGTGCATGAATTACCGAAGCCTGACTGCAGCGAAACTTTTGGACAACGGCGAGCGGTAGAACATCAAACGGCACACCACGGGACATTCCACTCCAGGAGATTGTCCGCTTCGGCACCTCCGTTCGCCTACGCCGTGGGCCTCGCCATCGACGACCGAGACGCCGCGTCGATTGTCGGGACGCCCGGCTACGCCCCGCCCGAGCGGCGCGGCTCGCCGACGGGCGACGTGTTCGGGCTCGGCGGGACACTACGCCTTTTGTCAACGCCTCGCCTGACGAAACCTGTCCAGCGGCTATTGCCACACCCTTTTGAATTTTTCCCCTTGCGCCGAACCCTCGTTTATGAGAAAATGGTTCCATGCCACGCGTAATGAACACCACCAAGATCATCGCGGCGCTGCGCGAGTTTTTCGCCCAGGAGCGCCGCCTTCCCGGCTACAACGAAATGCTCCGCATCTTCGGGTACCGGTCGAAGAACTCCGTCTTCCTCGCACTTCGCATGCTGGAGGAACGTGGGTATGTCGTCAAGGGTCCCCATGGGAAGATCTCCCCGACCGCCAAGCTCGACGGGGCCATCCGCATCCTCGGCACGGTGCAGGCCGGCATCCCCGTGGACGCCGA
>JAEEGL010961704.1_pt1 | contig 20749 bp, 14 predicted proteins | sample 9134231 | NCBI WGS metagenome assembly JAEEGL01 (sample SAMN16246548, study PRJNA631951) | gut metagenome | biome: gut microbiome; feature: rumen; material: fiber-attached | host: Bos | place: Iran: Karaj | collected 2018-10
GCGGCGGGCGACCGTGGGTCGCAGCGTCAATAAATGTGCCGGTGGCACATTTATAGCGGAGACTGTCACGGCTGTGCCGTGCAGGGGCGACTTTTGGGACGCGCAAAAAGAAAGGCTGGACCGAAAGCTTTTATTGTGAATGCCCCAAGTTTTCGTGAAGATCCTTTTTTCTTTCTTCAGATTCACCGGGGGCGCTGTGACGGTTGCAAATCCCGCGCGGGTGGGGTATAATGGACCCGGAGGGATCCCTATGGAGCATAAAAATTACGAAACCGAACTGCCCGCGGGGTACCGCGAGGCGTATACCGTGGACGCCAAGGCAAAAAAGACCGTGATCCTGCTCACACTGCTCAGCCTTGCCATCACGGCGGCGGGGATCGCGGCGTCGTTTCTGCTGATCCGCCCCACCGGATTTTTGGAAAATTTCAGCATGATAAAGTATTTTATCGTTGTGGCGGTTATGCTGGCGTATATCGTGCTGCACGAGCTCACCCACGGCGCGGTGTATAAGCTGCTCACGCGGCAGAAGCTGACCTACGGCTTTACGCTGACGGTGGCGTTCTGCGGCGTCCCTCAGATCTTCGTCTACCGCCGCACGGCGCTTCTCTCCCTGCTGGCGCCGTTTACGGTGTTTACGCTGGTGTTCGGCGGGGCGGCGCTCCTGCTGCCGGACGCGTGGGATAAACTGTATGCCGCCGTGCTGCTCTCGCTGCATCTGGGCGGCTGCGCCGGGGATCTGTACGATACGTTTTTGTTCCTGACCCGCTTTAAAGACCCCGGAACGCTGATGCGCGATACCGGGCCGAAGCAGACGATATACCTGCCGGAGCGCTGAAAGCACCTTCGGTGCGGGAAAGTGCGTCTGCGGCGCGGGAGGCTGTGCCTTACGGCACGGGAGGATGCACCTGCGGTGCGGGAGGCTGTGCCTTGCGGCACGGGAAAGAACGATTGCTTCGGAAATGATCCCGCGAGCGCAGTGAGCAATCTCCCGTTCGCGGCAGCGAACGCGCGCCATCGGGCGGAAAATTGCAGCCGCAACAAATCATAGCGTGACTTTTTTATTGTTTTATGCCAGAATAAAGGCGGAACGAAACTCCACGGGAGGTGGAAGATTTGGTAAACGTTTCCAAAAACATCAAGCGGCTGCGCAGCGCGAAAAAGCTGACGCAGGAGCAGCTGGCCGAAACGCTGCACGTAACGCGGCAAACGATCTCCAGCTGGGAAAACGACCGCACGCAGCCCGATATCGGCATGCTGGCGGCGCTGGCCGAGGCGCTGGATACCGACGTTGAGGACCTGATCTACGGCAAAAAAAAGCACGTGGGCATGGAGGCGGCGCCGGCGGACAACAAACGGACGCTGTCGCTGGTGCTCTCGATCTTCGGCGTGCTGCTGACGGCGGCGGGCCTGATCATTATGTTCGTATATTTCTGGGAATCGATGCCCGGCCTGACCCGCACGGTGCTCTCCCTGCTGCCGCTGGTCGTCGGCGCAGGCGCGGGGCTGTTTACCGTGCTTACGAAAAAGCAGAGCGTGCCCGCCCGGGAGGGCGCCGCGGTGCTGTGGTTTGCGGGCGTGATCGCCAGCAACGCGCTGGTGAACGGCCTGTTCCACGTGGATCTGGGCTTTGAAAACCTTTTGTTCGCGGATATGCTTTTGCTGCTGCCGGTCATGTTCCTGCTGGATTCCGTGTTTGCCTTTACGGCAGAAAGCGCCATGTCCGTATGTATTATCTGGTGGAAGGTGACCGCGGAGGAAAAGGGCGCGCTCCCGTGGATCCTGCTCGCCACGGCGGCGTTCGCCTGCTGCTGCGTTTATATGCTGAAAAACGGGCAGATCCGGCCGGTGAAACAGTACTGCGCGTGGATCATCGTTTTGTGTATGGGCGTGAACGTTACGATGCTTGCGGGCTATATTGCCGAATTCGAGGATATGGCGGCGCTGTTTGCGGCTTACATTTATGTGTTTGCGCTGTACATTGCGGATAAAACGGTCCTGTTCTCGCTGCACCTGCGGCTGCCGGCGCTGTGCGTGCTGTGCGCCGCCGTGTTCGGCTGCTCCACGGTGCTGATGATGGACAAATATGCCGATTGGGATGTGGAAGCCGGTACGCTTGCCGTAGTGCTGATCGCCGCCGCGGTGTGCATCGGCGCAGCGGTGTTCCGCGGGCACGCCTCTTACCGGAACAACCCGATGAAGATCGCCTTTACGGCCCTGTTTGCCGCGTTTTTCCTGTGGATGTGCTTTGCGCATAGCATGCCGCAGCTGCTGGCGCTGGCCTTCAGCGCGGGGGTGGGCGTGCTCGTTGTGATCTCCGGGATCCGCATCGAGCGCCTGCTGGTGGCCAACCTCGGCATGCTGATGCTCACGGCGGATCTGGTGCTGGTGCTGCAGGGCATGGATTTTCTGAATTTCTTCTGGATGGGCGCCCTGCTGCTGGCCTGCGGCGTGATCTTCCTGCTGGCCAATAAACGCATGATGAAGACCTTTAAAAAACACCGGAACGAGACGGATGCGGCGGCAGAGGACGCGGCGCCGCTGCCCGAGGCAAAGGAGGCGGACGAAGATGGAGATGCGTAAGATCTTAGCCGTGGCGCTGGCGCTGGCGCAGCTTGTGTTCGGCGCGGTGCTGATCAGCCGCGGGACCGCCATGGACCGGAAGGCGGAGACGCACGTAAACGAGATCCGGTTCAACGGACAGCCCATTCTGTTTGAGCTGAGCAGCTTCTTCTATTTCGATGGCAGCGAGCCGCCGCTCGAATTCAACCTTGAGCGCACGGCGGATGCGTACGAATCCTACGGGAGCGGGCGCTACGAAGCCATCGTGACCGACGAATACGGGCATTCCAGACTCGGGCCTTCTTACGACAAACCGCCCGAGGGCCCGTATCTGGACTGGAATCTGGAGCTGCTTTACAGTTTCGACGCCGATTCCGTGCGGGAAGCGTTTGCCGGCGAGGATCCGGATAACCACTGGTTTATTCCCTCTATGATCGGGGCGAACAAGGGAAAATTCGTGATCGGCGGCGAGAGCCACCGCGTATACGCCGTGGCGTACGTGTATCAGGGCGAGCTGGTGTATACCGGGATCATGATAGGGAACGAGCTCTATTAAAAAAGAAAAAACGGGACCCGGAGGTCCCGCATAAGAAAAGATACAACAAAAAGCCCGCTGTGACGCGTCACGGCGGGTTTTTCATGATTCCTCGGGAAACGGCAGAAACGTGCCCGCCGGAAACAGGGGCGAGGCGGAAAGAAAGCGGACGCCGTCCCCGTTGATCACCATCGCTTCCGCCAGATAGGCCTTGGTGTGCAGGCAGGCGTCCGAGAGCGACCGCAGCAGGTCGTATTCCTCCCTGGTAGGCGCCAGAAAGCTTTTGGGGTGCGTAAAGGTGAAATATAAATACGAGGGCAGCAGCGTCATCACGGCGCCGGAAAGCTCTGCCGCAAGGCTTTTCAGCGGGGTATTTTCCGCGCTGTACTGTTTGAGCAGCAGCACCTTCAGCGAGGAATCCAGCATCAGCACGGTGATAACGGGCTCCGAAGAGGGCCACGCGGCGTAGCGCAGCCATTGCCGCGCCGCGTACAGGGAGGGGAACTCCCGCGGGCCGTGCAGCAGCTCGTCCTCGTAGCGGCGGCACAGCAGGCTGAGCGCCTCCAGATAAACGGCGGTATGCTCCCCGAGCGCCTCCATGGCGGCAAGCGCCTCCGGCGTACCGTCCACGAAATTCTTTACGCCGCCGCAGCGCTCCAGCAGCTCCTTTGCCGTATCGTAGGTATCGCAGCGGGGCATCGTTTCAAACAGGAGCAGCTCCAGCTGCCGCGTCGCGTCCAGCGCGCCGGGCCACGGATAGGCCTTCCGGCGCTGTCTGCGTCGGTGGTTTTGATGCGCCGCGTCGCCTTCCGCTTCCGGGATTTCGCCGGGCTCCGCGGAAGGGTCTGCGCCGATGTAGGTTTCTTTGGTTTTATTTTCGTTTGTCATACGCAGGTCAGTTGCCGGTGATCTCTTTCACCGCGAGGGCGATGTGCCTTGCCGTGTCGCCCGCCGTCATGCCCGTAACGCCGGTTTCCGCCGCCGCCAGCTCCCCGGCGCGGCCGTTTACCCATGCCGCCGCGGCTGCCGCGAGAACCGGATCGGCGCAGAAGCCGCATACCGCCGTCAGCAGGCCGGAGAGCACGTCGCCGCTGCCCGCCGTGGCCATGCCGGGGGTGCCCCGGTCCGTCAGATAAACGCGGTCGCCGTCCGTTACCACGGTGGCGGGGCCTTTCAGCAGCACCGCAGCGCCCGTTTCGGCGGCAAAGGCCTTTGCGAGCGGGATCGGATCCGCTAAAATCTCTTCCACCGTACGGCCGGAAAGGCGCGAGAACTCCATATTGTGCGGCGTCAGGATCACCCTTGCGGGGCTTTGCCGCAGAATTGCACGGTCCATGCCCGCGAGGGCGTTCAGCCCGTCCGCGTCCACGATCAGCGTGCCTTCATACGTGCGCAGCAGGCGCGTCAGAATGGCGCGGGTCTCGGGCGTGTTGCCCGCGCCCATGCCGAAGGCGATCGCCTTCAGCCCTTTCTGAAAACCGTCGATCTCCGCTTCGTTATATCTGAGATCCCCGTCCGTTTCGGAAAGGGGATAGAGCGTGCTCTCCAGCACGTCCGCGCGCAGGGAGGCGCACAGCGAGGCCGGGGCTGCCAGCCTGACCACGCCCGCGCCGCCGCGCATGGCGGCGTTCGCCAGGGCAGCCAGCTTGACCGCGCCGATGTATTTCGCGCTGCCGCCCAGCAGGCCCACGTAGCCGTAGGTGGATTTATTGGAAAAGTTTTTCCGTTCGGGGAAGGCTCCCGCCGCGTCCGCGGCCTCCGGCAGAAAATACGGCGCATCTGCGGGCGAAATGCCGATATCGACGTTCGTTTTTGCGCCGATCAGGTCCTTTGCCATGTTCAGGAAGTGCCCGGGCTGGTAAAAGCCGACGGATACGGTCAGGTCCGATTTGACGGCGCACCCGCCCATGCCGGAATCCCCGGAAAGCCCGGAATTGATATCCGCGGATACCACGTACGCGCCGCTGCCGTTGATCGCCTCGATTGCGGCTTTGGCTTTCCCCCGGGGCTCGCCCGCGAAGCCGGTGCCGAAAATGCAGTCCGCCACGCTTCCGAAGCCGGAAAAATCCGGCGCGTCCGGGCAGGGGAGGCAGGGAACGCCCGCCGCGAGGCACTGTTCGTAATAATATTGCCCGTCCGCCGAAAAGCGGTCGCTTAAAAGGAACACGGTGCAGCCGATCCCGTGCGCGCGCAGCAGAAGGGCCAGGGCGTAGCCGTCCCCGGCGTTGTTGCCGCTGCCGCATACCACGGCCACCGGCGCGCGCCACTTTCCGGCGGCAAAAATGCCTTCGGCGGCCCGGCGCATCAGCTCCCGGCCCGGCGTGCCCGCGGCGATCGTTGCCGCGTCGCTTCTGCGCATGTTTTCTACGCTCAACACGGGTATCATCGTATCCCTCCAATTACGTTCATTTTAATTCAGCGCTTTTTTCTTGTCAATCGTTTTTCAAAAAAAAGACGGGAGCCGCCCGGGCTCCCGTCCGCCGTATACCGTTAAATTACGGACACTTTCAGATTCGTGCGGAACGCCTCGTCCTCCAGTTTGGAAAGATCGCCCGAAATCACGTATTTGCCCGCAGCAACGTCCTGAAGGAGCTGCGCGTACCGTTCTTGCGTAAAGGTCTTCATGGACCAGTTGGTTTCGGGGAGCATCACGCCGTTGTCGGCAATGCCGCTCGCAAACTCGCCGTCGGGGTAATCGGTCAGCTTCCCGTCAAAATAGACGTGCAGGGCGCTGTACGTTGCGCCGCACATGTTCTTGCAGGCGGAGGTGAGGATCGCCTCGGGGTATTCGTCGCTGAGATCGTCGTCCACGCCGATCACCTTGCCGCCGGTTACGGCCGCCGCGTCAAGGGCGGAAACGATCATGCCGCCGCCGCAGCTCATCACGGCCTGTATGCCGTCTACGATGTACCAGGCTTCCAGCATGTCCTGCAGCTCCGGGCTGGGGCTGAAGGTATCGCCGTAACGGAAGGACCAGTTCATTTTTACGGTTTTCCCGAGCTCCTTCGCAGCCGCGTTCGCGCCCTGAAGGAAGCCGAAGCCGTAGAGGTTTACGGAGGGATTTTCTCCGCCGCCGCCTCCGCTGAAGCCCAGCGCGGTCAGGCCCTCCGCCACGGCCGCGTAGCCCGCAAGGAAGCCGGCCTCCTGCGCCTTAAAGGTAACGGCGAGCACGTTCCGGATCGGTTTGCCGCCGTCATCCTCCAGCGGATAGCCGTCCACGAACAGGAATTCCACCTCCGGGTTTGCCGGGGCGAGCTCCCGCAGCGCGTCCTCAAAGAAGAAGCTGCACACCACAACTACCTTTGCGCCGCCCTTTACGGCAGCGTCTACGGCGGCCTTGATATCGTCGTTCGAGGCGGCCTCGCCGTTTGCCGGCACGTAGTATTTATAGGTCATGCCGTTTTCATAGGCGTAGCGCTTTACGCTGTTCCAGGTGGACTGGTTAAAGGAACCGTCCTTCAGCTGTTCGCCGGGCATCACCACGTAGGCGGCCTCGTAAACGCCGCTCTCCGCCTTGGCTTCGTCCGGGACCGCGTCGTAATCAAAGGGCTGTTCCGCTTCGGGCAGATCCTCCAGCCCGATGGCGGCTCTGAGCACGCTGCGCGCGTCGTTTGTGGTAATTTTGGTATCGCCGTCCGCGTCGGCTAATTTTTCCTGTTCCTTCGTCAGTTTTTCCAGATTGATGGCCGCGCGCAGCACGATGCGTGCGTCCTCCGGAGTGATCTTGTCGTCGCCGTTCAGGTCGCCCATACGCGCGGCGAGCGCATACGGTACGGCGAGCGTCAGGCAGAGCGCCGCCGCCAGCAGCAGGGCAAAAATACGTTTTTTCATCAGTCGGACCTCCGTCTTCCTATAAATTTTTTTATTCCAATCCGTAGGGCCAGCCGATCAGCCCTCCCAGATCGTAAACCGTTTCGTAGCCGAGTTTTTCCAAAAGCTGCGCGGCGGCGCGGCTGCGTACGCCGGAGCGGCAGTATACCATCACGGGCGTAGCTTTGGAAGGGATCGTTTCCGCGGCGGTTTCGGCATTGATCTCCGCCAGCGTAAACAGGACCGCGTCGATGGCGTGCCCCGTGATATATTCCTCCTCCTCCCGCACGTCCAGCAGGAGGAGCTCTTTGTTTTCGGTCAGCAGGCGGTGGGCCTGTTCAAAATCCACGGGGATGATCATAGGCTATAAACCGTATTTGGTCTGTATGCGCTCCAGCATTTTGCCGATGGGCTTCGCCAGCAGCAAAAGGAACACCACGTTGGAAACGGCGTACATCACCGTAAAGCCCGCGCTGGACACCACGAACGCCAGATAGCGGCTGAGCTGTACCGTGCCGTCCGCGAAGATCGCGTCCCAGATATCCATCAGCATGGAATACATCACGCCCGATACGGCGCCCCAGACCGATAAAATTATGAGGTTCCCTTTCAGTTTCTTTGCCAGCAGCCCGCTGCAGAAGCCGATCAGCCCCCACGCCGCCATCTGGAACACGGTCCACGGGCCCTGCCCGAAATAGAAGTTGGAGAGCAGCGCCGAAAGCGCGCCGGTGAGGAAGCCCGCCTCCGGCCCGAAATACATGGCGGCGATCACCACCATGGCGGAAACCGGCTTGAACGCAGGCACCACGGAGAAGACCACGCGGCCGATCACGGAGAGCGCGGTGATCACGCCGATGAGCACCAGATAGGTGACCGCGTGTTCCTTTTTTTCAAAGCTCACCAGAAACGGCACCAGCGAAAGCACGCTCACCAGCAGCGTAAAATATACGTATTTCACGCCGGAAAACACCGTGGCCCCCAAAAGGATCACGGCGGGAATGCCGAGCAGGACGATGAGGTAGGAGAGGAGTTTTTTGGACATATGGAAACCTTATATGAGTATACTATATTAAATTAAAATTTACTTCTCAATCAGGAATTAGGAATGAGGAATTAGGAATGAAGGATGGACTCCGTCCATACCTGATTTCAAAAAGGCGAAACCGCCGATATCATCGTTAAAATGCGGCTTCAGCCGCCACCGATAATTCCTCATTCCTCATTTCTCATTCTTCATTTGATCAGAGCGACAAACTGAGATTTGACGCCGCATGCTGCCTGTTATCTGCAGCCCGCCGACTCCGCCGCGCGGGCGATCTCCTCCACGCTGATGGCGCCGGGCACGTTTTCGCGCGCCATGCGGGCGGCGGCGGTGGTATAAAACGTATTGCCGCGGAAAAAGGCGTGGGGCGTGCCGGCGGCCAGAAGCTCGCCGTTGAACAGCATGGCGGCGGTATCGGAGACCGCGGCGGCGAACTCGATATCGTGCGTTACCATCAGCACGGTCTTCCCGTCGGCGGCCAGCGTTTTCAGCAGGTCCGCGAACTGCCGTTTGGAAAAGGCGTCCAGCCCCTTTGTGGGCTCGTCCAGCAGCAGAAGCGAGGGCTCGGTGAGCAGCAGCTTGCACAGCGCGCATTTCTGCCGTTCCCCGCCCGAAAGATCCAGCGGGTTCTTTTCCAGCAGGTGGGAAACGCCCATCGCCTCGGCGGCGGCCTTCGCCTTCCCGTCGGCTGCGTCCTTTTTTTCGCCGAGCGTCACGAGGATATCCGTCAGGTCGCCCAGCACCGTGTCCTTGATGAATACGGTTTTCGGGTCCTGCGGCAGCAGCGCCAGCCCGTTTTTATACAGCGCGCCGCGCTTATACGCGGAAAGCTCCTTGTCCCGGAAGCGGACCTTGCCGTGGTAGGGCTTTCTCAGCCCCGCGAGCACCTGCAGCAGCGTTGTTTTGCCCACGCCGTTGGGCCCCAGGATGCTGTAGATTTCACCCTGCTTCAGCGAGAGGCTGAGATCCTTCAGCACATCCGGGCCGTCCTTGGTAAAGCGGAACCACAGCCCCCTGGCGCTGAGCGTCTCCGGCGCGTCCGCAGCTTCTTTTTCGGGCGGGGTAAAGGGGACTACGGTATCGCCGAAGGTATCGCGCATCAGGCCTTTGCCCTCCCGCACGCTGACGGGGGCCTCGCCCTCTGCCCCCAGCGCCTTCCACAGCCTTGCGGCGGTGGGGAAGCCCGGAAACAGGCGGCTCTCTTTCAGCGCGGCGCACACGGCCTTGGGCGTATCGCAGGCGATCAGGCGGCCGGCGTCCATGGCCAGCACGGTATCCGCCATGGGAAAGATCTCTTCCATCCGGTGCTCGGCCAGGATCACGGTGATGCCGAAATCCCGGTTGACGCGGGCCAGCGTCTCCAGAAAATGGGCGGCCGTGATCGGGTCCAGCTGGGAGGTGGGTTCGTCCAGCAGCAACAGCTTGGGGTTGGTGATCACGGCGGCGGCGAGGCTCAGCAGCTGCTTTTCGCCGCCGGAAAGCGCAGAGGTGGGGGAATCAAACTGATCGGCAAGGCCGAAATACCCGGCGGTCTCGCCGGTGCGGATCCGGATCTCCTCTGGCGGCAGGCCCATGTTTTCCGGCCCGAAGGCGAGCTCGTGCCAGACCTTGTCCGTTACGATCTGCTCGTTGGGGTCCTGCGTCACCATGCCGATCTCGTGCGGCGCGGGCGGCGCGCCGAACTCCGGCGCGTACACGATTTCGCCGGAACGCTGCCCGAAGGGGGCAAGCTCCGGTTTCAATAAGCGCAGAAGGGTGGTTTTGCCGCAGCCGGTATAGCCGCACAGCAGATAAAAGCCCCCGCGCTTTACGGACAGAGAGATCCCGTCCAATGTGGGGCCTTCCGTTTTGGGATAGGCAAAGCTCAGATCCTTGACCGTAAGCAGGTCCATCGGATGGATTCCTCCGTTTCTGTGAAAAATGGGAGCAGCGCCAGCGCCGTGAACAGGACGTAGGCCGCTGCGGACGCCGCGTTCAGCGGCAGCGGGGTGGGGGAGGGGTAAAAGCTGAAGTAGAGGCTTCCCCGGGCGCCGGCCAGCGCCAGCAGCACCCCGGCGGCGGCGAACACCGCTAAAAATACGGCGTCGACCGTGCGGAAGCGGAACACGGAAAAAGAGGTGCGTTTCCCGGTGTTCCAGCCCCGGGCGCGCATGTGGCGGCCGGTTTCCACCGCGTTTTCCAAACTCCACGCCACCAGCGCGGCGTATACCTTGACGGCGCTTTTTACGTTATCTGCCACGCTGCCGGTGGAATACAGCCCCAGCGTTTTCTGCGCGTCCCGCAGCTTTGCGCCCTGGGATTTCAGAATGGGCACGTATTTTAACGCTACGCTCAGAATCAGCGCGGTTTTGGGCATCGCGCGGCCGAAGAGATATAAAAATTTATCGCTCGTAACGATTTTGGAAAAACCCTTGCTCCACATCAGCACGGAGAGGATCATGCCCGCAATGAACACGCCGTACCAGATCGCCTCCAGCGTATAGGCGTTGCCGTTGACGAAAAACAGCGGCGTGCGGCCGTTGTGCGAAACGAGCGGGTTCGTGATCACGATGAGCAGCGAGAGGGGCAGATAGAATTTCAGGTCGTCCAGCTTCTCCTGTTTCTCCGTCAGCGTACAGCAGAACGCCGCGCCGCCCAACAGAGAGAGCGCCGCGGTAACGGGATTGCGCAGAAACATGGACAGCGCAATGATCATCACGAAGTACACGAACAGCGTGACGGGATGGAGCTTGGAAAAAGCTTTCATGTGGCAGGACCTTTAGGGTAAAATTGGAATTTGTCGCTTTGCTGGATTAATGATTAACGATTAACGATGAACGATTATGGAAGGGGCGCGGATTGCCGGTGGCAATCTCTGCCGCAAGGCAGAAGCGCCGACCGAGCCGGCAGGCGAGACCCGCCCTTACCTGATTATATAGGCAGAAACAGAAACAAACGCTTTTAAAATGCGGCTTTAGCCGCCACCTTAATCATTAATCTTTAATCAAAGAGCCCGACAAACTGAAATTTGAAACACATAATACATTAATATTATATATACCCCCGCGCGGATTGTCAAACCTTTTGTTTTCCGTTGACAAGCCGCCTTATGCTGTGGTATGCTGATAAAGGGCCGGGCGGCCGGCCCGGAAACGGAGGTCAGTATCTTGAAACGCAGCATTCGGTTTGTTATTTGTTTTCTTCTGGTTTTCTGCATGGCCGTTGTGCCGCTGTGGGCGAACGCCGCCGTATGGGGCGACGTGACCGGCGAGGGAAGGATCAGCGCCGAGGACGCCCGTCTGGCGCTCAGAGCAGCCATCGGACTTGAGAGTTATAAAAAAGGTTCCGCCGCTTTCGCGGGTGCGGATATCATTGCGGACGGAAAGATCACTACGGACGACGCGCGTCTGATCCTGCGGATCGCCGTAGGGCTGGAGCCCTCGGTGAACCAGTACGATATTATCAGGACCGGCTCCTTTTGCATAGAAGGGCGCCTGGATGCTTCCAGCGATACGCCCATGAAAATGGCCGTAAACAAAGAGCTCGTGTATCTGGAGATGGCATCCGGCGATACGTATATCGGGTATCTTGTAAAGAACAAGAGCATCTATCTGGTATCCCCGGGCGATAAAACGTACCATAAGCTCAACGCTCTGGAAACGGCGGCGCTGAAAAGCTTCGGCCTGCTTACCGAAGCGGAGCTGCGCGAAATGGTGGATTCCTTCGGCTTTGATAAAATGCCTTCGCTGGACCAGGCGGATACCGTGACCGGCGCCAATCTGGACGGCAAGCCCTGCGCGGTGTATATCTTCAAGCTTTCGGACGGCAGCAAAACCTGCGTATATATGTACGGCTACCGTCTGCTCGCCTTCAGCTCCGTTTCCGCGGACGGCAAAACGGAATCAATGATGATGTTTACAGACATATCCGCCGACGTGCCCGTGCTCCCGCCGAAGGATTACAGGAGCGTTTCGCTTGTAAAGCTGATGTCCTCGCTGGCGGTCAGCATGGAAGAATAAAGCATTCTGTACGGCGCTTTCACTTCGGGTGAGAGCGCTTTTTTTGTTGCATTCGCGGCGGCGCCGTGTTACAATAAATATATCAAACAAAAAAGGAGCTCGCATATGAAACAGACAAAACGTATTCTTGCCGTACTGCTGGTATCTGTGCTGCTGGCTTCGGCGCTGCCGCTGGCGGCCGGGGCCGTGCAGATGTACGCGATCAACGTGTATACCGATTGGATGAGCGGGAATTTTTCACCGTTCTTCAGCGGGCTTTCTGCGGACCGGGACGTTTGCTTCCTGACGCAGGTAAATCTGCTGACGACGGACCTTTTGGGCATGGTGGTTGAAACGGCCTCGCAGGGGGCCGTGCGGACCTACAAGAGCTGGGACTACACCTATTACGGCCCGGCGAGCCTCACGATCACGGAAAAAAAAGGCAAAACGGTATGCGATTTCAACCTGCGCAAGGATATCAGATTTTCGGACGGAGAGAAGCTGACCGCGGACGACGTGATCTTTTCCATGTACGTGCTGGCGGATCCCACCTACGACGGGCAGAGCGCGTTCGGCTCTCTGCCGGTTGAGGGCATGGCAGCCTACCGCGTCGGCATGCAGAGCCTGCAGCGTCTGATCTTTGCCGACGGCGAGGGCGGATACAAAAAAACGGCGTATTACACAAAGGCGCAGTATAACGCTTACTGGGCGGCCTTCAACAAGGCCGGCCTGCAGCTGGTGGACGGCATCTGCGATTATCTGGTCGGCGCGGGGTACGCAACAGAAAAGGCGAGCGTTGCGCAGATGGCCGAACTGTGGGGGTATCCGCTGCCCGCGAAAAGCACGAAAAACGATTTCTGGAATGCGATCAAGCAGGCGTATCAGGGCGGGGATCCCGCAGCGATCAACGCGGAAACCGGCGCTTCGGATCTCTTTACCGCGCTGCTGGACGCGTGCCTCGGCAAGGACGCGGATACGTATCACAACGGCGTAAAAACCGGAGAATCCGCCGCCACGATCACCGGCATTCAGAAGCTCAGCGATTACCGCGTGCGGGTGACCCTCGTGGATCCGAGTCCCTCGGACGTGTACGGCTTCAGCCTTCCCATTGCGCCGATGCACTATTACGGCAGCCGGGCTCTGTACGATTACGAAAAAGGCAAATTCGGCTTTGTAAAGGGCGATCTTTCGTCCGTGCGCGCCAAAAACGGGGCGCCGATGGGCGCGGGACCGTACCGGCTGCAGTCCTTCGGCAACGGCATTGCGCTGTTTTCCGCTTACGAGGGCTATTACCTCGGCGCGCCGAAGAACAGTCATATCTGCTTTATCCCCAACGACGGCTCGGACGCCGTAAACGATATCCATAACGGGTTTACGGATATCGCGTCGCCGCCGGTGACCGAGGAGCTTCTTTCTCAGATCATGACCCCGTACGGGTTCAAGACCATCGTCGGCGTAAGCACCGTGGAATATCCGGGGTACGGGTATATCGGTATTTCCGCCGAAGCCGTAAAAGTGGGCGACGACCCCGGCAGCGAGGCCTCCAAAAACCTGCGCAGGGCGTTTGCCTCGGTGTTTGCCTATTACAGACATACCGCGGTCAAAAATTATTTCGGCTCGCTGGCCGGCGTGATCGAATACCCCACGGACTGCGCTTCGTGGGCTGCGCCGCAGGAAGGGGAAGAAGGTTACCGCGCGGCGTTTTCCGTGGACGTGAACGGAAAGAAGATCGAGCAGGGCTACAACCCGGATACCGGAAAGATCCGGGACGTTGCGAGCGGGTTCCTGAAAGCCGCGGGATATACCGTAGGCAGCTATTCCATGGACGCCGAAGCGCCGGAAGGCGCAAAATCGAGCTACGATATCTGGATCCCGGGCGGCGGTACGGGCGACCATCCCGCGTATCAGCTGGCGAAGGATGCGGCTTCCGTTCTGAAAAGCCTGGGAATCAAGCTCAATATAAAAGACCTTGAAGATTCCGGAGCGCTCTGGGAAGGCCTTGCGGAGGGCCGGGTGGATATGTGGTGCGCCGCGTGGGGCGCCGCGGCGGATCCGGATCCGTACCAGATGTATTTCTCCGGCAGCGGCGAGCTTCCCGCGGGCAGCTCCAATTATATGTTCGATATCAGCGACGATACGCTGAATTCCCTGATCCTGCAGGCAAGAAGCACAATGAAACAGACCGTCCGCAAAGACCTCTATAAACAGTGTCTGGATATCATTGAGGACTGGGCCGTAACGGTGCCCTTCTACCAGCGGAGAGAAATCGCCGTCCTGCGTACACAGTCTTTTCTGTCCTTTAACGGATATCTCACGCAGTACTACGGCTGGCTGCGCTTTGCCGATCAGCTGGAGTTCCAGAACGCCACCGGGGACGCTTCCGTTGCCGTGGCATGGCAGGAATTCCTTTTTGCCGCGCCGGATCTCACCTACGATAAGCTGCAGGCAACGGAGAGCAAGGCGATACATCTGTACTACGGCGACTGGAGATTTTCGGGAGACGATCCCGTGGCCACGGGCATGAAGTTTGCGGGGCCGGGTACGAAAAGCGAGAAGACCGTCGTTGTAAAAGGCGATAACGACGGCGACGGCAAGGTCACCACCAACGACGCGCGCAACGCCCTGCGCATGGCCATCGGACTGGACGATCCGAACGTTCTGCAGCAGATCGCCAGCAAGGTGGCCGGGGGCCCCGTGATCACAAGCCCCACGCTGACTGTGACCACCGAGGACGCCAGAATGATCCTGCGCGCCGCCATCGGTCTGGATCGGCTTGCGATCGTTTGAGATATAAGCTGAAAGCTGCAAGATGAAAGAAAACCCGCTCCGGAGAGCCTCCGGGGCGGGAATTTTATTTATGATCAACGATTAATGATTAATGATTCAGGTCAGATCGAACGGCGAACTGCTATCACCTATCACCTATCAGCTATCAGCTATCACCTATCACCTATCAGCTATCACCTATCAGCTATCACCTATCACCTATCAGCTATCACCTATCACCTATCACCTTTTCTTCGCCATCTGCTTTTTATACAGATTCAGCAGCAGGCTGCAGCCCAGGTTCAGCGTGAGGCAGCCGAGGGCCAGCGAAAGCAGGTTGCTGGGCAGATTGGCAACGGTCTCTTTGGAATTGATCAGTGATACAATGAAATAGCAGAAGCCGACGTTGTTGAAAACGTAGGGCAGCACCGGCTGCAGCAGGATGAGCAGGCCGATGGCAACGATGAGCAGCAGCGAAACGGCGACCACGTGGCCCACGCCCGCGGCCATCAGCAGCCCCGTGCCCTTGGCAACGCCCGCGGCGATCAGCAGACCCACGGCCCCGCCGATCAGCGTGGTGAAGAACCGCTCCTTATACTGCAGCTCTTCCTGCATGAAGAATACGGTCACGCTGAGGAAGAAGGACCAGTTCACGATCTCCAGTCCGCCGATGTGGGTCAGGCCATTTGCGTGCAGGATCTGGTAGATCACGTTCCATAAAATGATCCAGGCGAATACGATCAGAAGGCCGAGCATCTTTGCCTTCTTCGGTTTGTTGAAAAAAGAAAGCGCTTTGTGTTCCATGGGAATCCTCCGTATGTTGGTATTTCAGTGCCGCGCGGCACGACGGGGCGTATTTTAGCATAAAAAAAACAGCCGTGTCAACGCTTTCGGCGCAAGTTCAACAACACGGTGTCGGATTACCTTTTTCGCAATGATTTGCCGCCACCGAGACGGATGATAAACGAATCGGGGCAATGTTGTCGGACCGGCGGCAAGCGGCAGGGGGAGTGTTGAGTATTGAGTTTTGAGTGTTGAGCACGAAAATTAAAAATGCAAAATTAAAAATTACCGTTGCCGCCGGTATGCGGCAATACGGGAATCCCGCAAAAAAGCATGCCGTGATATTTTCCTTTTCGATTTATCTTTTATTTAATTCCGGCCTCCGGCCACGTTTCTCAAAACTCAAAACTCAAAACTCAAAACTTCTTCCGTTGTTTTCAGACAAAAAATCGCCGCCGGTCAATCGTAATTGCCGACGGCGGTTAAACAACGGGTTCTTTCATTTTTTCAGGGTAACCTCCTGTATTTATTTTGTTTTTATATATTTTTCCGTTTGATCGTTCCTTTGCTTCAGACGCCGCATTTTTTTGATTTCATTATCCGTTTTTACTGTCCTTTACATTTACTGCCGATTTTCTCAGGTAAAAGCTTTTTTCGTTTTTTTTGCTTCGCTTTGTTTCGGCTGCGCGGATCCGTCTTCTTTCATTGGAACGGCTGCCCTGCTAGAACATCGGTATCTACCTCCTTTGGTACAAAAGCGTTTGATTTCTTTCCGGGCGCACGTTTTTTGATCTTTTTCACATTTTACCATGTGTAAGGTTGACGCCCTGTTGACTTCCTGCTTCTGTTTCTTTTGCATCTTTATATTAGCACCGAACCGGAAATCTGTCAAGTGTTTTTCAATAAAAAATTTTGAAAACGCTAAAAAATTATGTGAATAATCAACAAACGCCCAAAACTGCCGCAGATCCCCCGACGTACCCGCCCGATCTGCCGTTTTTCTAACAAAGTGCACAAACAGTGTTTGCATTTTTGTAACAGACCGAACAATTGCTTTTTACCCGCGCATATAATATAATAATATTTAACGGCCTTTTTGCCTACGACGTTTCCGGGGGAACGCCGGACGCAGATTGCGTAACGTCCCCGAATATTTTCAGGAGTTGTGATTAACGTTATGAGAACATCTTCCGCACATCTCAGAGCCGCCGCAAAACGGACGGCGGTTATTTGTCTTTCCCTGCTGATGCTGCTGAGCGCGGTTTCGTTCGGCACCGCCCTTTTCGGCGTGCAGACGTTGGCGGCGGGAAGCGCGAGCCCCCTGCTCACCTTTGTGGTGCCCGAGGCGATCTATCTGTATCCGGACGGTCTTTCGTGGAAGCAGTCGGTTTCCACACCCTTCCAGTACTACATCAACAATAACGCCGACGGTTCCGTTACGCAGAACACAAAGAGCACCACCGGCTATATTTACTATTCGCTTGCCGGCGCGGGCAACGCTACGGTCAGCAGCGAATTCCTGAATACGTCGCTCTCTTCCATGAGCGGCGGTTCGGTGAGCTTAAGCTCGGGCACGATCACCAACGGCGGCTCGGTGAGTATTACGGGCGGTTCCTCGCCGTCTCTCGGCAAGTCGGTTTCCGGCTGCTATATCCGCTGGACGCTGAGCTATACCGATCCCTCGGATAATACGGCGAAAAAAGCATACGCCTATACCTACGTGTATAAGCCCTATACCGTGCCCGTAGGCGGTTTCAACCGTGTTGAAAATACCGACGGTACCAGTCATTACGCGCAGTCCATGAGCTGGGTCGTGGGTATGCAGGGCTATTCCACCAACGGCGATTTCCACGATGACGGCGGTTATTACGCAAAATATACCACGGACCGCGGTCTTGCAGCGTTTGCCAGTGAAAACAACAAGGCTTACGTGGGCGGTACGGAGGTCACCGGACAATTGTCCGCGATGAGTACGGGCGACTGGACCGGTTCAACCACCGGCGCGGCCCGCTGGTATTCGTGCTTTACCGGCACCGGCACCAATACCGTTCATTTTCAGGTAACCGGTATTGATAATACCGGGCCGACCAACTGGGGCAATACGGGTTACTCCGACGGCCGGAACTATGACGTAAAAACCTTCGACTATTGGTATAAGAATCAGGACGCCTATAACGTGCTTTCCGTTCTGCATTCCGCCGCGCAGGGCGTGCTCACCGTAGACACGTCCCGGTATACGGACCTGCAGTATATCCCGAACCTCTCCATCGGCCTGATGGCGACGGACGATCAGCACAGTAAGTGGGATTTCTGGTACGTATCGGACTATTCCGGCGGAAGCTCCACGTATATCACCACCGGTTCCTACGACGGTTCCGACGCCCGCGGAAATTTCTACGGCGCCAAGAACTACGTCATCGCCGGCCAGGGTACCGGCGGCGCCACGGACAGCCATGACTATGCGGACGAGGGCCTGAAGTACGCCGGCCCGTGGCCCCGAGAACTGAAGGTTTCTTCCGGCAGCTACACCTACGTGATGCACGGTTTCTTCGGCACCGAAGAGGATTCCTCCGGCACCAACGACTGGGCATTCAACCACTGCTTTATCGACCTTGTGACCACGCACTATAACAAAGCGAATCTTCGCGCCGCCGTGCAGAACGCGATTCGGCACTTCCCGCAGCTCGGCGTGAACGGCATCAGCGGCAGCAACGTTACAAGCTGCTATTCCTACGTCAGCGGCGCCGCCGGATGGAGCGCCTTCTGCAACGCCTATACGAACGCATGTAAGGCGCTGACGCAGGTGGACGGTACGATCTCCGATCCCGATACGCTTGCAAACGCCCTGAACAGCGCGCTCCGGAGTGTGCTGCCCTATACCATTTCGTATAATCTGAACGGCGGTTCTCTGGCGAGCGGCGTAACGAATCCCGCCGCGTATAATGCAGGTACCTCTCCCGTAACGCTCAACAATCCCTCTCGTACCGGCTATACCTTCGCCGGTTGGACCGGTTCCAACGGCATGATCCCGCAAACCACGGTCGCAGTACCGAACGCCGTGAGCAGCGGTATCAGCTATTCCACTTCCAACCCCTATACCGCGGGCGGCCGCGACCATTTCTTCGGTGATGAGTTCAGGGTGCTGCCCGGCATGGTATACCGTGTGTTCGTCACCGCCAAGCGCACCGCCGGTTCACTGAACATGCAGGGCGGCATCTGGTACACCACCCAAACGAACGGCGCGTCTTACGATGGCTACGGCGGCGCGTTCACTTATCTCGCGGACGCGGGCAACGGCTGGGGTATTTACTTTAAAGACATTACGGTGCCTGCCGGCAAGCAGGGCGGTAAATTCTATATCCAGCTCGATCAGAGCAGCCCCAACTTTACCACCACCTGGCAGATCGCGAACTGTTACGTGACGTCCGCGTTTGAGTCGATGCCCATCGGTCTGGAAGGCTACACCACCTCCAATCCCTATACCTGCAGTCTGCGCGATCACATTCTGGGCAACATCTTTTCCGTTGCGCCGGGGCAGACCTACCGCGTTTACGTCACCGCCAAGCAGACCGCCGGATCGCTTTCGTTGAACGGCGGCCTGTGGTACACTACTTATACCGAGGGCAATCCGTGGGACGGCGTCGGCGGCGCGTATACGCTGGAATCCGACCTCGGCAACGGCTGGGGCAGATACTATAAAGACGTGATCGTGCCGGCCGGCAAATCCGCCGCACGGGCATATTTCCAGATCGAGCAGGATCACGCAGGCTCGGGTCACGCCTGGCAGATCGCCGATATCGCGGTGGTCTATCCCACACTGACGGATCTTTCCTATACCGCCAACTGGACCATCAACACCAGCAAACTGACGGTGAATCCCAACGGCGGCACGTGGAACGGCTCCGCCGCTTCGCAGAGCTTCACGCAGAATTACAACACCACCAAAGCCATTGGGGATCCTACGCCGCCTACGGGATATCACTTTACTTCGTGGACCCTTTCCTCCGGCGCGAACGGCAGCTTCTCCGGCGGGACCTATACTTACGGTCCCACCAATAATGCCACGGATACCCTGACCGCGAATTATGCGATCAACAGCTATGCGGTCACGTTTACGAAGAACGGCACGGGCTACACCAACACCACGCCCGCCTCCACCGTGAACCACGGCGGCAGCGTGAGCTTTACCGTCACGCTCAGCACCGGTTACACCAACAGCCCGAACCCGACGGTCACCGCCACCAACGGCACGGTGACCGCCAGCAAGAGCGGCAATACCATTACCTATACCGTATCGAATATCACCGCCGCCACCACGATCAGCGTAGGCGCGGCTGCGATCAATACCTATACCGTTACCTTCAAAGCCGAAAACGGCACGGTGCTCAGCACCCAAACCGTGAACTACGGCGGCAGCGCCACCCCGCCCGCCGCCCAGACGAAGGCCCCGGACGCCACCTATCACTATACCTTCAGCGGCTGGAGCGGCTATACCAATATCACGGCCGATAAAACCATCACCGCGAGCTTCACGCCCGTGGCGCACAGCTTTGATACGTTCGTAACGCAGACGCAGGCGCCCACCTGCACCGAAGCGGGCGCGGCCACCTACAAGTGCACGGGCTGCGATCGCACCACCTCCAAGCCCGTAGCCGCCATCGGCCACAGCATGACGTTCAACGCCGCCGTCGGCGGTGCGGACTGCCAGCATAACGGCACCGTTGCCTACTACCACTGCTCCAGGTGCAATAAAAACTTCTCCGATGCGCAGGGCAATACGCAGCTCACGGATCTCAGCGACAGCACCCCCGGCCCGCACAGCCCCGTCACCGACGCGGCCGTGGATCCCACCTGCACCGGGACCGGCCTCACCGCGGGCAGCCACTGCTCGCTCTGCGGTACGGTGATCGTTGCGCAGACAACGGTTGCCGAACTCGGCCACGATTACACAGCCGTTGTAACGAACCCGACCTGCACGGAAGACGGCTACACCACGTACACCTGCTCCCGCTGCGGCGATACTTACGCCTCCGACGAGACCGAAGCCCTCGGCCATGACTTCGGCGAATGGACGCAGACCACCGATCCCACCAGCACCGAAGCGGGTGAAGAGACCAGATATTGCTCCCGCTGCGACGCAACGGAAACGCAGCCGGTAGACGCCCTCGGCCATGATTACGTGGCAGCCGTCACGGATCCGACCTGCACGGAAGGCGGCTACACCACGTACACCTGCTCCCGCTGCGGCGATACTTACACTGCCGACGAGACCGAAGC
>JAEEGL016539930.1_pt1 | contig 20749 bp, 12 predicted proteins | sample 9134231 | NCBI WGS metagenome assembly JAEEGL01 (sample SAMN16246548, study PRJNA631951) | gut metagenome | biome: gut microbiome; feature: rumen; material: fiber-attached | host: Bos | place: Iran: Karaj | collected 2018-10
CTCTATATACACTTTCAACAAGCATGTCTATATCCATTTGCATTCCTTCTAAAGCTTCACCTGAATCTTTAGAACCTTCTCTAGTGATTTGAATGAATAATTGATGCATGTTTTTAACTACATAATAATCATATTTTTCATTCATAAATCTAACAGCATCATCAATAGTACCACTATCATATGCCATTTGAATCATTTCTTTAACATCAGATAGAATTGGTTCTTCAAGTACTCCTGAATCTCTAACTCCCTCTAATGATTTAACAAATGATTGTTGTGTATTATATTCCATAATTACATTAGTTGTATAAATTTGAATTTGTTCAAATAAGAATTCACTATATGCTTTTTTACATCTCATATAAGCTAAATATGGAATAAATGCAATTGCTACTCCTGCATATATTAAACTCCATAAAATACTATAGAAGTATAAATATGATACGAATGCAGCAGTAACACCAAATAGTAATACTTGTATTGTATATTGTCTAGCAGTATATTCTTGTCCTAATTCCTTAGCTTTTTCACGAACTACTCTAAATGAATAAGGTGCAATTTTTTCATATGTACTTCCGACAGTTCTAGCAATAAATTTATAAGAATTATTACCTGTATTTTGTCTATAAATAAATACAAATATCATTATTATTCCAATTATAATTATTTCTATATACATTTAATTACACCTCCTATATATCAATTATTTCTAAATTACTGCTAACTGGTTGTTGTGGAACAACTGGTTGCTGTATATTAGTAGGATTATTTACTACTAATTGAGCTTCGTTTGTAGGCCCAGGTGGTGCTTGTTGAACTGATTGTTCTTGCACTGGCATTGATGCTTGACCTTGCACCTGTTGTACATTTGGTTGTTCAACAACTTGTGTATTTTCTACCTTTACTACATTTGCTTCATCAGTAACACTTACTTCATCTCCAGATGCATCTTTAAGTGTACTATCTATTGGAACAAATGGATCAGGTCTCATTTCTACACCTTGACTAGCTAAATAATCAATTAAATGTTCTGTTGGATTATTATATGTTTCTCCTCCAGCCAAATCTCTTTGGTACATAACATTTACTTTTGCTTCATTAGCTTCATCATCTACATAAAACTCACATACTTGAGTAATTTCTCTTTGAAATCTTCCATATTGTTTTGAGAAGAATCCTTTAACATGTATTCCAATTTGTACATATCTATGAATACTCTTTAAGAATTGGTCAATTTCTTGACTAGATTCTAAAAGTGAATATAAACGCATTGGGATGCTTGATGCTTTATCAGAGTGGATTGTTGAAAGAATGTTGTGACCAGAAGAAATAGAGTTTCTTACGGCCATAACAGCTTCAGCAGAACGAACCTCTGATAGTAAAATCCATCTTGGGTTTTGACGCATACAAGTAACAAGAACATCTGAATATGATGCGATGTTATTTGTTTTCATAGCGACTATATCTCTATTTGGATAAATTTTATCTAAGTGAAGTTCTAATGTATCTTCAATAGTTATAATCTTTTCATCTTCTCTAGTATGACTTGCTAGGTATTTTACAAGCTCTGTTTTACCTGAACCAGTTTCTCCACTAACAAGTATATTGCAGTGTCCTTGAACACATGTGATTAAGAAATCATGTAACTTTGTTGATACATAATCTTCTTGAATTAATTTTTCTTTATTTAATCTAATTTTTGCTGGAGTTTTTCTTATAAGTAATGCTACTCCATTAGTAGCTATACTATTGTGTACAAAGTTAAGACGTAACTCAGCACTCTCAGCATCTAGGAAAGGGTGTGCCATATTAAATGTTTTACCCATTACATTAGAACATTGAAATGCAAGTTTTTCAATAACTTCATTTGTTAAACCTTCTATATGTCTAGGTTGAACACCTTGAGAAAGTGTTTTAACCCATAATTGTCCATTGTTTGAATAAGAAATATCGGTAATATCATCATCCTCTAAAAGAGGCATAAGTAAACCAAAATCTATTTGTGAAAAAACAACATCCTCCATTTTTACCCTTCTTTCATTCTTTATTTTATTCTGTAACTTTTACAGCATTTGCATTTGCATCTTCAACAGTATCTAGTGGAACATTTAAGCATTGACTTTCAATAAGTCCTTTTAAATAATCACTACTAATATTAGTTTCAACATCGCTTTGTGAATAAGCAACATTTCTAGGTACTGGAATTAAGCTTTGAGCTCCTTCTAAATAAATAGCTTTTCTTAATAATAAGTGTTGATCTTCAGGAACACTAAATATTAATGCTACTGCATCTTTTTGAGTAGCAGATTTTTGATTAATATGATAACCTTGGCTATCTTTAACAGCTAATACTGTTATACCTTCAATTAACTTACCTAATGCAAGTAAATCTCCATCATGAGTTGAATAATAAATATCTATTTTATCCCCAGGATAAATAGAGTTACCATAAGTAGTTTTATTATTTACTGGTAGTGAAACTATTGTATTATTATCACTAATTTCACTCCATGCAGCATCTGGCATTGTAGACCAATCAACTACTGCATTTGCATAAAAGAAACTTCCTTCAGGTATTTTAGTATTATAATTAACATATTTTGTTTCTATATCATTTTGATTAATATATATATTTTTTGTAAGTGCTGATGAAGCAACTTTTACTTTAGTTATTTTATCTTTAGTAATTTGTTCTCTAGCTGCTATATCAACTTTAGCAACTGGTACTTCAATAGCACTAATCTTCTTGTTTACCCTACTTGAATATGAGAAAGCAAGAATAACTATACATATAATACCAGCTAAAACTGTAACAACTGTTTTATTTTTTAATGCCTTCATTTTCTTACCTCCTAATCATTACTATCAATCTTCATAGCATCGATTTGTGCTCCATCTTGTCCTTCAATAACAAGTTTATCATCTTTAGAATCAACATCGACTGCTTGCTTTAATATATATTCCTTTAAGTATGTACAAACAACTCTAGTATTTTTAGTAACACCTTTAGAATAATTTGCATTTCTTGGTACTGGGAATATATCACTTCCTAATAGAACTGCTTTTCTAAGAAGTAAATGTAAATCTTCAGGAACACTGAACATTAAATATTTAGGTGATTGTAAAGCACCATTAGTTTCAAAAACATTCTTTCCTGAACCATCAAGAACAGCTAATACTTTAATACTTTCAATAAATTTTTGTATCATAACTAAGCCATCTTTATTACGGCCTCTATAATACAAATCTATATAGTTTCCTGGATAAATTGAATTACCATATGTTTTATCTAGATCTACTTCTAATGCAATAACTGTATTACCATTTGGTATATCACCATATACACTTCTTGGTAATTCTTCCCAAGTTTTTACCATTCCTTTATAGAACATACCATTTGCTGGGATAACTGCATCATTTGATACATATTTACCTATTACATCAGCTGTACTAGCATATGCTTCTTCAATTACAGATCCTGGTATCTTTTTAACTGTAATTAAATCATTTGAAATATATGTTCTAGGTCCAATTTCATTAATAGCAACAACTACTGATTTTGGACTAGTAGCATCTTCAATTCTTTTATTATATGCCCAATATAATAACAATAAAGAACCTAAAATAGCAACTATTGTTATTGTATTTTTATTTGTTAAAAACCTTTTTACTCCTATTAAAATACTCCTCATTTTTATTCCTCCTTAGAACTATCTATTCTATAAAGTATTATAGCACAATTTAATTAATTATTTCAATACAAAAGAAAAAGAAAAGCATTGTTTTAAATGCTATTCTATATACCATGTTCTACTCTCATTAGTTTATTATTATAATAAAGTATTGATAAACCACTAGATAATAATACTAATAATACCTTAGAAACATATTTTACAAAGAAATCCCATACTTTTCCAATAAAAGGATCAACTTCTTCAACTGTTTCATTAGGATCTTTATCTTGAATTATTATATTATCATATGTTTCTTTAGTTTTTTCAATCATTTGTTTAGTAGCTTTAGTAGGTGTAAAACTAGATGAACAAAGAGTTAATTGTTCATACCCTTTACATACTTCAGTACCATAAAATGGATTATAGTATGGTAATGAAATATTTAAATTATGAACTTGAGCCTTACAATTATCTTTTCCATAAATATATATTTCTAATTTTTTACCTTCAGCTATTCCAGATATTGTAATCATATCATTTTCATCAGGATGATACTCTAACTTACCTATTTTAAAATATAATCCACTAATTACATTATAAAATTTAACAGTAAATTTAGATTCACTCATACTGTATTCATTTTCATATGTTATTTTACTAGCATATTCTGCAAATTCAGTATGCCTGTTATAATTACACTCCTCTGCCCTTAAAAATATAGGACACAAAACTAATAATAATACAATCAACCACTTTTTCATTCTTCTTCATCTCCTAATAATACTGCATGTACTACAAGTCTCTTATTATTACTTCCAGTACATGTTGATAATGTTAATATTTTGTCTGAAGCACCAACTTTAGTACTTGTTTTAAAACTACTTCTACCACGAATAAGTTTTATAAATGCCTCTTTTTCTTTTTTATTATCAAAATTTGTTCTCAAATAATCAGTTGTATAATCTACTTTATATGCAGAGAATATTTTAAATCTTAATGTCTTTTGTTCAGTATCAAGGGTAATAATCATATTTCCTTCTTCTTTTCTCCAAGCAGAAGATAATACTTTCTTTAATGTTCCAAACATAGTACCATTTAACATACTATGACCATATATTATATTGTTATCATCTACTTCTTTTAGATTATTTCTATAATCTAGATATATCCAACCCATACTAGTACTTCTCTTATAGAAATCTCTCTTTAAATAATAACTATTATCAGAATGTTGAACAACTGGATAAGATATCTCAGTATTATTAACAACTAAATATCCTACAGTTTCTTTATTAATCTTTTTAAGCTTAGTAAATGATCTATCAAAATTATATCTACTTTTAACTTCCTCTTTAGTCATATTAGATATTTCATCTTTTTCTTCTAGTCTATCTACTACATATACACCCTCACCATCTTCATCTTCATAATCATCAGGTATGGCATATGAATCATTTATTAAATCACTAGATAGATTATTAATACTCATTTTCTCTATATATTCATATGATTTAATTAACATTATACATACTACTGAAACATATACACATAATATAGATATAAGTTTTAAATTATTAAATGTTAATTGTTTAAATAAATTATTCTTTAAGAATGATGATGAATATATTATTCTAAATTCACAAGTATAATCTTCTTTACATTTTTCACTAATTTCTTTTAACCAAGGGAAATTATTAACTATAAAGTTTCCTTTATCATATCCTTGATGTAAGAATACTACTACATTTCTAGATTCATCATGTTTAATTAAATCAATAATTGAATCAATTAATTCTTTAGAGAATACATATAAATGTATAGCTTTCAATTTATAATTAATTTTTAAAAACTCAGTTATATCATCTATTAATCCAGCATAATCTTCATTTATATTAACTGTCTTCTTATAATATAATGAATCTTCTGTAAGAACATTTTGATCTGCCATAAATCTATTAGATAATTTCTTAGTAGTAAACATAGTTACTTTAACTCCCTTTTCAGAGAATTTATTAACATATGTACTAGGCATAAAATAACAATCTATATTCTTAAGTGATTTAGATGTTAAAAATAATTCATAATCTTCAATATCAATTGTTGATAAGAAGTCTAATATTAATGAAGATAGTTTTAAACCTTCAAATAAAATAAATGCATATTTAAAAGTAACTAATCTACTTATTCTCATAGTAGAGACATATAAGTTATTAGTATTTACTTCTATTGTATTATAAACATGTTTTTTATTATTCTTATAGTATTTTAGAGTATAAAAAAGAGAGTCTTTATAAAAACTATTCTTATTAACAAAATTCTTTTCTTCATCGCTAATAGTTCTATAATTAAAGACTAATGTATTTCCATCTAAAGTTATAACAATATACTCTTTCAACTCCACTACCTTCCTATAATATATATTACCATATTACCACACTTTTTAGTTAAAAAGAACAGTCACTTTACATTTATTACAAAAGAAAAGACATCTTTTGATGTCTTATCCACAACGATTACTTTGACAATTTGTATAATCATGACATACAGGATTTTCATAAATGTAATTTCCATCAGAATCTTTCATTTTATTTCCTTTGTCATCAACAGCAATCTTTCTTTCTCTACAATATTCAGATTTTTCTGTTAAATATGGTTCTGCTGTTTCTAATATACCTGTCATAAAAGTATTTAAATCTACATTAAAGTCTGCTGCATTTTCACTAACTGTAACATCTCCAGAGTTTGTTAAAACTCGAACCGTTGCTTTTGGTGGATTTTCACTTATATCATAAAATTCTAATGTATAATCTTTACTTCCACTTATACTTTCTGCAAATCTTCTGATAAATACTTCAACAAATTTTTCTTTTATCATAGATATTTCACCTGTAGATCTAAATGTACCGTAATCGATAGCATCAATCATAGATGCCTGTAAGATTTCTCTAGTTAAGTAATAATCTTCTTCTTGGGTTGTTGTTATGTTTTGCACCAATACAATAATTGTAATAACTACTAAACCTAATGCAATTAACATATAGCCCCACATTGATTCTTTCATATTTTACTTCTCCTCCTCTTAATTTTGCTTTTCTCTTTCTTGTCTATCTCTTACTTCATGCGTATATACTGACACACCTCTTACATATCCATATCCAGTATTCATGTTTCTCATATTATTTATTATTCCTAATTGTCCAACTTCTTGCTCTTCAGTATCAATATTTTCTAAGAACTGACTCTTAATTTCTTTATATTTATTACTTGAAACTGAGTATTGAGGTTTACTTGTATATGGATTTGTATATTTCTTAGTTTTTTCATTATACTCTCTTATTTTTCTTAATGTACTTTGAGTTAATGTATAACTATATTCTAGGTGTTTATCATAATATTGCAATGTTCCATTTTCTTCTACATACTTTTCAGTTTGATTTACATACTTTTCAGCAGCTTTTGTACTCCAGTTCTTTCCAACCGATCTATTGATTGGGAAGAAATCTGTTAATTCTACATTTCTATATATTACTTGAGGGTCACCATCAAATGCATATTTACTTACATAGTAACATACATATGTTGTATTATCCCTATTATTAATAGCAGCATAGAATTTATCTAATAATTTATTTTTATTATTAGTTCCCTTACCATAATTTCTAAAGTAAGTATTTGTTTCACCAATATATGTTTGAGTCTGACATGAGAAGTAAGATTCATTTGTTTTACTTCCATTTATTGGTTTATGATCCTTTCCTCCACACTCTTCTATTGGTGATACCGCTATTGGATATAATCCTTGAGCAATATTAGTTCTATTATCATTTTTAGCTTCCTTATAAGCAGCATCTATTCCTTTATAGTTCTTTTCAGTTGTAACATCATATACATTACCAGTATATTCTTCTGCTTGGAATTCACTTACATTATAGAAACCAACTTTAGTTGATATTGAGAAATATGCATAATCATTTGTTGGTACTTCTTGTTCAACAGTGTTCTTAGTATTATTTATATAACTAACTTTCATTGTCTTAGATTCGCCATTATAATTGCTTATTCTCTTATATGGTAATAAGTAAGCTCCTTGTGTTATATCAGGAGTATCTGATTGATATTCATTATCTCTTATTTTATATGTATCTGTATCCTTATGATGATTAGTATATTCAAAGCAATCTTCACCAGAACAATATAATACATTTGTTACTTCAGGTACTCTTGGATTTTTACTATATAACGATTTTCTTGGATGATCATTTGGTAAATCCTTATCTGGATTTTCTGGGTTTAGATCAAGAGTATACTTATAAATTGTAGTATCTAAATCATCACCAACTTCAAATACATTTGATCTATATGCTTTTGAATTAGTAGCATATTTTGCTCCACCTTCAAATGTCATACCATCATAATTAATACATGTATTTGTTTCACTATTTAATTCGCAATCTTCAAAACCAAAATTATCATAATATATTTTCTTTATAACATTTTCATATATTGGACCTGTTGTATTATCTTTTGGTTTAGTCATTGGTATTTCAGAATATAAGTTGCAGTTATATAAATCATATATTAATCTAGTAAGTTGTTCATTTCTACTATTTTCTCTACTTTTTGATTTATGTAATGTCGCATTATACATTCTTACAAAAGTATTTAAATCACCATAAGTTTCACGATCACTAGCATTCAAGAATCCATATCTTCCAGCAATTTCTTCAAATGTTTTACCATTTGTAAGATCATTAAAGTATATTTCAGATACACAGTCTCTTCTCATTTCAATAATACTTGTTAATGATTGAACTGCTTTATTTTTACCATAATACTTAGTTTTATATTCATCACTATAATTATATTTACCATATTCATCATTATGTAAGCTTGTACCAAATTCAATATCATATTTTAATGATAAACCTGCATATGTTAATGTTTTATCAGGTAAATAATAATGAACTGAATCGCTACAATAAATTCTACATAAATCTGTATTAACTCCAAAATAATCACTAAAATCATATGTTGTTTTATTCATTGGAGATGCATTTAATATACAACTCAATGAAGGATCATGTATTGAAGTTTCATAAGATTTAACTCCAGTAGCTGATTCATACTTATTACTTGTTATATCTGAATATGTTGGCTCTGAACAAGTTTTTCTTGTAAATTTAGGGCCAACATCTTGGCAAGGTGCTGCACAATTTACAGTTGCTTCAAGAACAGTCTCAACATCATCAGGTACATCAACGTCTTCTACTCTATCATATTCGTCTATTTTAACTAAAAATTGATTATTAATATCATTTGTAGGGTTAGCTGTGTTACAAGCAACATATTTTCTAATTCCTTTTACAGATTTAGAACCCTTATATTTTATTCTAGCTTCTATTTTAGTTATTCCCATACTACAATCAGCATATATTTTAGTTTGTAATACACAAGTTGATTTTTGACAAGCTGATATTTTACCAATTGTTCCAGATACAGGAGTAATACTTTCATCGCATTTATAAATAATATCACCATTAGCATCTACTTCGCCAGTTTCACGACATTCTCTATATCCGTTTTCTGTATATTCAGTATAACCACCAGCATGATATGCTCTTATTTCATTAACTTGTACATTACAATAATTTCTTATTGAATCGGCTTGTTCTTGAGTAAGAGTATGATTACTAACTAATTGATCCAATTTAGAACAATCTACTCTCTCAGATTCTTGAGTAATTTCTTCACTATAATCTATGTTAAGTATTGTTTTAGATATTTTACAATTACCATCAGCATCTCTTACACAATCTTCTTCAACAGTTTCAGGGAAATCAACATCTGCCTTTGTCATTGTTGATTGAGAAGATATTTTAATATCTACTGGTATAACTGATAAACCACCATATAATCTATTTAAATGCTCTTTAAGATGCTTATTACCATTTCTAGTATTAAAGAATAATGCTAATGTATATTCCATTTCTTTAGTGTTTTCACCACAAATTACACCATCAGCAGAATTCTTTTCACATTTAAGTCCTTTGAATGTCTTAGCGGCATCTTTTATTTCTACATCGCCTAAATTCTCATATTTATCTAAATCTAAGTCCGTAACATTACTTAAATTTAACATTTTTTCTATTGTTTTTCTATATACATTTAATGCTTCAGGATTTGGATTATCTCCACTATCTAAATATATCATTTCATTACAAGTTTGGAATGCAGTAGAGGCAGAAGGCCCACCTGATTCAACATTTCCAGTTAAATCAACTTTACAATTAACACCAGTATAAGTTCCTAATCCTATTGTATTATATCCACCTTGATTAGTATATGCTCCCCATAAACGAGTAGCAAGAGCTACTACTGTATCAGGTATTTTTGATTGAGTAGAATCTTCTTTAACAGTAAATGTATTATGATATAGTGCCTCTACCAATATATTTGCATAACCACAATCAACCGAAGAGTTACTTGCAGCACATTTATTTACGTCAATATCAACTGCTGTATAACTGCTTCCAGCACTTGCTCCTGGGTTTACACAATAAGCATCAACTGTATCAATTGTATATGTTTCAATTGTTGGGTTTACAGATGTTGATGTAGCATTACAAGGATAAGAAGGGCATCTTAGAGTAGAAGCTCCTTCTGAACATGAAGCACCACCTGTTGATATATCCCATCCAGAAGATTTACATATTTTATCTGGATCTGATTTTGCTTTATTACAAGCTGTAGTATAAGCTGTTCTCGCAGCATCTACTCCATCAAATGTTCCGTCACCAACTGGAAAAGACATAGTTCCTTGGCCACGACAAGTTTGACCAGGGCTTGCATCTCCACAACCGACGACAGGACCACAACTATATTTCCATTCTATACATCCGCCAGGTAACATATAAAGTAATACACCAGAAGAGTTACGAACTTCTGTTGGTTCAGCATATTTTGCACAATCGCATGCTTTAGCTGTTGCCATACAAGGAGCTGATGCAGTTCCAGGAGCTGCTAATACTTTTCCATCTCCACCTGACCAAGTTCGTATTGCATCGTCTCTTTGAAGATATACACCGGCACCATGATCATAGGCAGGATTATCCGTATTCACTATTGTTGTTTCATCTTTAGTAAGACATCTATGAAGATTATGTCCCATATATCCATTAATTCCACATCCAGATACCCAAGCATCATATGGAACAGTTCCCCAGTTACCTATATTATCAAAAGTACCTGAATAATCTCTCCATCCTGGTTCTCCCCAACCACAGTGATTAATACTTACTTCAGTTCCAGGAATTGTAACTATTGCTCTCTTCCTTTCAACTTTAATTGGGCATTCTGTAGATTGAGCTTTAACATTTGTAATTAGTAATAAGAATAATAAGATAAATAAACCAACTTTTCTTCTTTTTATATGATTATCTTCATCTCTGTTTCTCATTTTTATAAATCTTCTAATTCTTCTTCTATAATATATTGATACTATTATTGCTGGTAATATAGCACATAATACATATCCATAATATTTTAAGAATAAATCTAAAAATTTAGCATTTTGTTTATTTAAGCTTTTTTCATATTTAGCCATTGCTTGACCAAATTGTAAATCGTTCATATCTTTTGTTGCATTTGTAAATCTTGCACATAATTCATGATCTGGATATTTTTCACAATATCTTGTTTGTCGATACATATTGAATTGTGGAACTGTATAAGTTGTTTCTTTTAATATTTCGCCCTTACAACTTCCAGATACAGCTTTTATTTTTAATTTATATTCTTCTTCTTGTACTCCATTATATCCACCAACTGCATATTTATCTATTGATTCATGATATTTCCATACACCTTTAACATCTGATCCATCATATGCTTCTAATTCTAATATTTCTTCTATACCTTTATCTTTATATTTACTTTCAGATAAATAGAAAAAGTATGCATATTCAATATCAGCATCACGACTATGTTTTTCTAGATATTCTTTCGAATAGTCTTCAACTTTTGATGGAGCTAAAAACTTGATTTCTAGTTTCTCTACGAAATCATTTAATTCTCTATCTTCACAAACAGCTTTAACATTTACCATAAATGGTAAAAAGCATAATAAAGTTAATAATAATTTAAATACTTTTTTCATATCTCACCTTGCCATATTTTTACACATTATATCAATATAATTTTATCATATTTTTTTTAGAAAAAAAAGACTAATTATTTTTTAATTAGCCTTATTTTTATTATCTAATTCAGCAGTATAATCTGAAACTCCTCTTTCTTTACCAAATCTATTATTAGTTATACCTAAATAATTAGTATTATTATTGATTTCACTAATGAATCTACTCTTACAATTTAATTTGTATTGATCATTTCCTTCGCAAGAACCTTTTTCAATTGTATTATCTGCATATGTCTTAGCTCCTGCTTCAGTTTTGTTATATTCTTTTATTCTCTTGATAGCATCTTGAGTAAGAGTATAACTATATTCTAAGTGAGTTTCATAGTATTTAGCTGCTCCATTAGTATTAACATAACTTTCAATTTCTTCAATGTATGCTGTTGAATTCTCCCAGTTAGCACCTAATCTTCTTGTTCCATCGCTTCGAACAGTTGGGAACATATTAGATATATCTACATTACGGAATACAGCTTCTGTTCTACTCTTATTTTCAATAGGAACTGGTATGTAATCAGTCTTACATACATCTTCTACACCATTGTTATCAGTAAGAACTTTCTTGAATTGATTTGATCCAGTACCCATCTTTCTATAGTATGTTTGATTTACAAAAATCTTATGATCGATACTACATTTACCTTCATTACATTCAACTTTAGCATCTTTAGCTACTGGATATAGATATTTATCTAATGTTAAGTAATCTGGATCATTTCCACCATTAGTTACATCTTTAACATTTCCTGTATATGGTTCAATTTGGAATCTACTACTATTATAGAAACCTACAGCATTAGTAATATTAAAGTATGCATAATCATTTGTTGGAAGTCCTCCACTTGTTTTATTAGCTGTATCTAATCCTAATTCATGAGGCATCTTATATTCATCTTTTTCTCTATCGTAAGCGAAGCATTGACTTCCACTACAATATCTAACAGCAGACACATTCTTACCACCATCATTATGTTTCATAATTTCATGTGATAATTTGATTTGACCATATTCTGATCCTACTCTATTACTTTGATTAATATAATTTGCTCCACCATCATACTTAATATCAGCATATACTACTGTATTATTTTCATCATCTAGTTGAACTCCGTAATTATATCCATATTTATCACCATTAAATCCATAATCATTTTCTTTAGAATACATTTCAACTATTCTATTATAAATGTTACCCCACTTATTGTCTTTTGGTCTATAAACAGGAATATTTGAATAGAAATTGCAGTTATATAAATCGTATTTAATTTGATTTATGTGTCCTTCTGCTAAACCATATCTCTTAAGTGCTGCATATAATTCTTTCCAGTTCTTTGGATTTTCTTTTAATCCATAATAGATTTGTGTCCAATCTACATTATCTTCAAATTTATTATTATAGAAGATCTTAGATACACAATCTCTCTTCATCATAACAACACTTGTTAATGCTTTATCAGTTTTATTTGAACCAAATAATTTATATTCAATATCTAGTTTAAATGATAAACCAGAATAAATATCTACTTTATTTGCTAAATAGAATTCTGCACTATCACTACAATATACCTTACAGAAATCACTATTAACACCAAAGAATTCACTATAGTCATAAGATCTCTTATTAACTGAACTTTGCATATTAACTATACAACTTAATGATGGATCTTTTACTGTTGAAATTCCATATCCACCAGATTCAGTAGCACACTTTTTAGATGTTCTAACTGAATAATCACTACATCCTCCAGCTTCATAACAATAGAAATCTATACTTAATACCTTAGTTGGTTCTTTTGCTGTTGGTACTACTTCTGTCCAAGTACTAGTTGGTCCTTCGTCGTCATCATAAGACCACATTACTTGGTAATCTCCTGAACCACAAGCTACATATTTTTTAACACTATATCTTGTTCCTGATTCAGAATATTTAATAGTTGTATATATAGTTTCATATCTTTCTTCTTCTTTTTTAACATTATCACAAAGAGCAAAGTATACAGTTGGTGAGAAACAACTATTCTTTTGACAATATGAGAAATCATATGTCTTACTTTCTGGTAATAATAAGAAGTCTTTTGAGTTAATAACTCCATCACCATTAAGATCTGTTACTTCTTGTTGAGAACCTAAATCCCATAATTTTCCATCAGGTCTTACACCAATTATATGTGTAATTTGATTACTACAATATTGTAATACTTTCTCTTCATTTAATGATAATTCATCACCTTTAGCAGCTTTTTCTTTAATTACTGAACAATCTACTTTTTCACCAATAGTAACTTCTTCTAAATATTTAACTTCTACTACACTATATTCATCAATTACTTCACTTGATGCAGTAGCAGATATTGGTTCAGTAGTTCTATCGCCATATAAATTTGCTAAATGGTTTTGCATATCTGGGTTACCAAAATATGTATTAAAGAATAATGCAAATGCTTGAACATATGTATCTGTTAAACCATGACATACAACTCCTAGTTGTCCAGGTACACAATCTATTCTCTTAAAGTAATTATTTTTAATTAATCCTTCAACACTATGATCTACACCTTCTCTAGATAAACTTTCAAAGTATAATCTCCAAATATAATTTAGAGAAGAAATATATACATTTGGGTTTCCTTCTGGATATACTACATAGTCATAGCATGCATAACCCATAACATATGCTAAACCTACTCTATAGAATCCACCAAGTCTTAAATCAGCAGACCATAATCTTAGAGCCATATTTCTTGTTTCATAAGATATTCTATTTTCTGGATGTCTACTACTATAATACTCAGCTTCTATTAAAATATTAGCAAAACCACAGTCTGGAGTACTATTACTTGATTTACATTTTGTTGGGTCAAATTTTTGTGTTTGATAGTTATTTGGAATTCCATTTGGGAATTTATCACTTGGGTTTACACAATATGCACTATCTCCATTTACAGAGAAAGATGCATTACACCAACCTTCAACTGTTTTTTCAACATCATTACATGCATAAATAGGACATCTAACATAATATCTAACTACAGGAGTATCATCTCTACAGTTTTTATATCCCGCTGCACACTCAGAACATGGTGGCGGTGTTGGTATATCACTTGTTATATCAGATGCTGTTGTAGTATCACAAGAGCCTTTTGTAGGAACATCTCTAATATCTGGAGTACAGTTACCACCGTCACAACATCCAAAGCAAGTTGGAACATCATAAGTAAATGAGTGTGTTGTAACAGCATCAACATATCCAGGACCACCATTCATCTTGATACGACACATTGGTACCATAATTTCACTAGCACTTTTACCATCAGCAGCCCATACAGTTTGTGAAACTAGTTTTTCACCTGCTGCAACTGCACTAGCAAAGTCAGTAGTACCACCTATACTAGTCTTTTTTCCTGTATCATATAATTCACAAAGTATTAGCCTTGTTGCCCATCCAGCACTAGTTATTGGTCCTTCTCTGATTGTTACATCTCCACAAACACCAGAAGCATTAACTTTAACTGCTAGGAATAACAATAAGAATAATAATACATATGATTTATTTCTTCTTCTTACTTCATTTCTATTTCTCATTTTTTTATACTTTTTAATTTTAATATTGTAATAGATTGAAACTCCAATAGCTGGAACTATTACACATAATATATATACATAAATTTTATTATTTATTATATATTTCCATAATCTTCTTAGAAAACCAAATTTAGAAACTTTTTCTTTTTCATAGTCTTCCATTATTTTATTAAATTCTTGTAATGTCATATCTTGAGTAGCATTAGTAAATACTTTACATAATTCATGTTCTTTATATTTATCACAGTATTGAGTCTTATAAAATTCATTAAATGCAGGTACTGTATATTCTAATTCAGTAATTAATTCACCATTACATTTTCCTTTAGCAGTACCATATACTTTAATTTTATAAGTTTCTTCATCTCCACCATTATAAAGACCTGCTCCATATATACCAATTTCTTCAAATTCTTCAGCAGGAATAACATTATTAAATTTATCTATTACAGTAAATGTTATATCATCTCTTCTTTTAGATAAAGATAAAAAATATGCATATTTATATTTACTTATATCTAAATTTTTATCAATATAATCATTATAATTATATACTGTAAAAACAGGCTCTAAATCATTAGCCCAATTAATATACTCCTTTTCTAAACAGTCTGCTTTAACACTTAAGCTTAAAGTGAATAAAGCTAATAAAAAAACAATTACTTTTTTCATATGACACCTACTATCTATTATATATAATAACATAATTTATTATTTTTATGAAGAATAAAATGAATCCAATTTAGTTGTTGTTTCATATTTAATAAATAGTTTTTCTAAAACAGAATAATCAACCATTTTAAATTCACTGTTTACTGCTTCAACAGCTTCTCCATTTTTAATATATACCATCATTGGAGCATCACTTATATCTCCTTTGATATTAGGAAATTTTTCTTTTAATTTATTTATGTATTTATTATTATCTTTTAAATCAGTTACATTAAGATATATTACTTTATCAGTATATTCATTTCTAACTATTTCTCTATATAGTTTTCTTTCCATACTTTTAATTTCTGGATTTCCATTATATCCAATATATAAAATCATATCACTTGATTCAGATATAACAAAATCTATATCATCTATGTTAATAGTGCTTACTAAACTATCTTCTGATTCAAATATACTTTTATTTTTATTATCTTTATTATTTAAATAAATAATTCTAACATACAAAGATAATAAAAATACTAATATTGCTACAACTATTACTATTACATAGTTCTTTTTAGGAATATTTTTCTCAGTAATATTTTTCATATATCCTCCTATAAATATATTACCACACAAGATATACATTTTCAAATAATTGAATTAAAAAAATATTTATAATATAATTATTTTGAGGTGGGTAAAAATGCATAAAGAATTTGATGAAATTTTAGCATATATAAAAGATACAAGAATAAGAAATAGTTTAATAATTATGCTTGATAGATTACCTGATTATTTTTATGAAGTACCTGCTTCATCAACAGGTAAATATCATCCTAGTTTTTCTTTAGGTGAAGGTGGACTTTTAAGACATACTAAAGTTGCTGTTAGAATAGCTAAAGAATTATTAGATAATCCATCTTTAAATAATTTTAATCAAAATGAAAAAGATTTAATTATATTTGCTTTAACACTTCATGATGGATTAAAAAGTGGTAAAACAAAAAGTGAATATACTTTGTTTGAACATCCACTTTTAATGAGTAGTTTTATTAAAGAAAATAAAGATGATTTAGAATTAACAGATGATGAAATAGATTTAGTATGTAGATGTATTGAAACACATATGGGTCCTTGGACAAAAAATTATAAAGGTGAAGAAATATTATCTCCACCTGAAGATAAATATCAAAGATTTGTTCATATGTGTGATTATATAGCAAGTAGAAAATTTTTAGATGTTAAATTTAAAAATAATAAAATAGAGGAAGATTAATTACCTTCCTCTTTTTTTATGAAATCTTCTACTATTTTATAATCATCTTCTATTTGCATAGTTTCTTTAACTTTTTCAATATCATAGAAAGCTTTTATATATTCATAGAATACTCTTTTATTTTCTTTTAATTCTTCAATTTTATCTTCCATAATATCTACTCCTCTTTTATTTCAACTATTGGTATTTTAGATTCTTTAGCTATTGATAATATTTCTTCAGTAACATCACCTGTAAGAATAATAAAGTTTGGTTCAGTATTTGTTTTGTTAATATTATCTTTGTTCATCTTAATAATAGTTTTACCATCTACTAAAGAGAATCTCATAGATCCATTTTTAACTAATTTATTATATCCATAATAATTCTTATCTAATGCTGTAACATTCATACAATTATAATGTACTCCATCATTTCTATCTGAACATAATACTTTGAAATCTTGATTAATAATTTGATAAATTGTTACACCTTCTAAAGTATATTTATTAACAACTTCAGGTCTATCAACAGCTAATAATTCTACATCTTTTATTGTAACAATTTGAGAGTTTAATAATTCTAATCTATATTTCTTAATTTTATTAAAGAAATTAGCTATTGCTATAGTATTTCTATTATTTTTATTAGTTATTATTCTTTCTATATATGCAAGTATTATAGTTAAATCATCAGTATTAAATAATAATTTAATCATTGCAAATAATGCAACTTCTTCTTCACTAAATAATTTCTTGCCACTTGCATTAGCATCTTCTAAACTTTCAGTAGTATATACATCCATTATTTCTTTAATATTAGATACATCTAACCAACCATAATTACCATTTTGATCATATCCTTTATTAAATAAGAAATTAGCTAACATATTTTTATATACATTTATATCTTTAACAGCACTTATATTTTCTACAAATTTCTTAATTATTAACAAATCATAACTTAATAATTGACTCCTTTTAGTAATATTAGCAGAATTCATAAATGATGATAATAATATTAGTAAATTTTGTTGTTCTTCATTACTTAATTCTACTCCATCAGTATCTGCTAATATTGAAGAGAAATTACCAAAACTTTCAATACATCTGTATAATGTTTCTTTATTTGGAGTATATATTCTAGATACAATATTAAAATATCTTTCAAAATACTTTCTAGCTGTTTTAGATTTAGCTAGTAATAGTAAACTAGACATATTAACAAAATTAAATCTAGAAAATTCAAATAATAGTCTTTCATCTATAAAACTTAATCTAGGATCATATACTTCTAATGAATTAATATCATAAACATCTTTTTTATTATTAATATTTACTCCATAAGCAGTATTAATCATTTCATTTAATAAATTATATGTTGCTGGTCTAGCCTCTCTCTTATTACTATTCTTATATAATAAAGACATTCCAATAAATAATGTAATTTTTTGAGGATTATTCTTTTCAATAATTTGTTTATTAAATAAAACTTTAAATAATTCAAATATACAATTATAATCTTTAGAATAATCATATTTATCTAAATTATTAATATATTCAACATATATTTTATTTATCATTTTATAGTATGTTTCATATGTTTTTTCGCCATAATAGAATTCAAATAGTTTTAAACATCTAGCATTAGCTGACATAACTTCTTTTTCTTTGATATCTATATCTGTGTCATCATTATAAATAGGTATTATATATGGTAAACAATAATTAACATCTATATTAATAAGAGCAGACATTTGATTTAAACTTAAGCTTTGTATTAGTTTTAATGCTCTCTTAGTATATTGATAACTCATATTGTTACTAGTAGTATCATATCTATATAGTTTCCCTTTAGCAGTTAAAACACACTTGTTGATAAAAATATCAACAACTTCTTTCATAGATTTATTTTCTACATTATCAAGAATAGCATAGATTATTTCTTGTGTTTTATCTGTATCATTCTTTAATGCAGGCATATTAACATATTTAATAAGCTCAATGTCATATTTTAATAATTCTATTAGTGTTTTTTCATCTAGATAATTAATCATAAATGGATATTTATGAACATATTCTTTTTGTACATCAATACTCATTGTATATAACAAACTCATATCATCTTTAATTTTTTCAATTTGTTTTTCAATATAAGTATCTCTTGCTGCTCCATTTATATATTTATTAAATATTTCATCATCAGCATGTTGATTTTGAATAGTTTGAGAAGCATATCTGATAAATATAGGATTTACTTCTAAAATATATTCCCATTGTTTATCATTTAAACTAGCTTTTATGCCATCTATTACTTTTTCAGTTTCTTTAATATCTGATTCAGCTAATACTTTAATAACTCTTCTTAAATCATCCATATATAATTTAGCTATATCTTCAGGTTGTTTAAAATATAATTTAATATATGATTTCATTTCTTCAGGATCGAAATTAACTACATTGGCATTCATAAAGAACTTATTATCTTTTAACCATCCTGAAACAATCTTCTTTTTAACTTCATCACTAGCATAATGAAACATTTGAAGATTACTATTTATTCTACTAATTTGAAATTTAACTGGTAATATATGGATTAATTCTGGGTATTTAAAAAATATATGACTTAAAACAATTTCATTATTTCTAAGCTCTTTATTATCTAAATATGCATGTTCTACATATTTAATACTTTTTTTATCTAAGCTATTAATGAAATTATTGGCTTTTTTCTGAATTTGTCTGCTTTGCATTTGTTTAAATATGTTTGCCATAAATACCCTATTTACTCCTATTCTAATAAAATTATAGCATATAAGTTAAAAAAGTGATATAAAAAAAGAGTATTTCTACTCTTAATTTTTAAAATAATTACTATATTAGAATGTATAATTCTTAATAGCTTGTGTAATACTTTCAGATACACTATTTAGTGTTTCTTTGTATTTTGATGAATTTGCTAGGAATGTATCAAATGCTTCTGTTGCTTGATCTCTTCCTGTACCACTTGTCCAGTTATCCATAATTTGTCCATAGTATTTTTTAACATCTCCTATGAATCCATCCATTGCATCATTTGCAGCATCTATTTTTGCTTTTCCTTGATTTGCTTCTTCTGTAATTGATACTGTATCTCTTGTGTCACTATAATCTTCTGTTCTTGCTCTTTCTTCACAGCTTAGAACTCCTAATTCTTCTAATCCTGCTCCGTTTGCATTTTGAATGTTTCTATAGTTTGATGCTATTTTACTTGAATCTACTGCTAGACTTCCTAATGCATTTCTTATTTCTACCATTCCGTTGTGAACTACTACTAGATTTTGGATTTGTACTCCTGCATCTTTTCCTTCCCAACATCCTTTTAGGTTGTCTATTCCTGCTTTGA
>JAEEGL017449118.1_pt1 | contig 20749 bp, 11 predicted proteins | sample 9134231 | NCBI WGS metagenome assembly JAEEGL01 (sample SAMN16246548, study PRJNA631951) | gut metagenome | biome: gut microbiome; feature: rumen; material: fiber-attached | host: Bos | place: Iran: Karaj | collected 2018-10
GTCAGCGTGTGACCGTTGCCGTCGAAGACGCCATTGTAGGCGACACTTGTTCCCCAAGCTATGTACACATTGGTCTCTGCGATGTCGGTATAGAGGCGGGCGTTCACCGCGCGCTTGCCCTCAGCCGCATCTACCATGTCGTGGAAGGTCGCCCAGTCCTGAGCATTGCGGATGGGGAAGAAGTAGTCCTCCACCTTCTCATACAGATTGAGGGGCGACTGGCCTCGCTCCACATACACCTTAATATCATAATATACACACGACCGAGTGAGGGGCACCACCTTGTAGCGGCGTGCTCGGTCGGTCGGGTCGAGGGTGTAGACCACGCTGTCTACCACCTGGCCGGCTTTGTTGCGCGAAATGACGCTCAGCAGCATCTGGGCACGCTCGTCCCATACGGCACCCGGCTCGTTGCCATACTGCCACGATGCACGGACGGTGTAGGCCCGCTGGTCTTCCCACTTGGCCGAGTAGTCGGCAATGGTCAGCAGGTGCAGGTTGTCCAGGATGCACCGCGTGCTCGAATAGCAACTGTTGGCGGCCCAATTCCAGTCTTTGGTCATGGTACGGCGCACACGGTAGACGACGTTGTCGAGCGTGCCGCCGTTCTTCAGCATACGTTCTGTAGCGTCCTCCACTAATGTGCTGTCGATGAAGGTATAGGTGGCCTTCTTGTTGGTAGGAATGTAGGGCTCCTGATACACGGTGACGAAGTCTGCCTCCAGACCGGTCAGCGAGCGTTGCACCTCGAAGAAGTCGGTGGGTGCCAGGTCGTCTTCGTTCACGTAGGGTATGCTCCACTTCACCTCCGCCTTCGCCTTCTGGCCGGGCACCATGCGTGCGGTCATGGCGATGGGGGCATGAAGCATGCCCAGGTCCTGCTTGGCCGATGACACACCTTCAATGAGATAGGTGCCCTTGGCGGCCGACTCCTTGTAACTGCAGACAAGACGGAAGTTATGGTGAGGCTCGTCGGCATTGAGCAGGATGGAGCCTCGGTTGATGTCTTTGATGTACTCCTTGTGATGTACACCCTTGACATCGTCGTACTCATAGTAGACGCTGACAATACTGTCGGAAGCCAGGAACCAGGGCACTTCAATCTTGCCGGGGTGGTTCTGACTGGGTATGGCCATAGAGACGAAAGGCTCCAGTTTGCTGCTGGCCGCCGGTATGGTGATGGTCACAGTCTTGAGGTTTTTCACCTCGCGGTTTAAGACGGTGGCTCCGTTACCATTGCGCTTGACTGTCCAGGAGAATGTCAGTTTCTTGCCCAGTAGACTATATGGCACTGCCCATTCGGCAGTGAAGTCGAAGGTGAGTCCGTCGCTGTTGCGCTGCAGTTTGCCCTCAACGTCTTTACCCTTGGTCAGACGGGTGGTACTGCTCGAACTGCCCAACTTGATGTCGAAGAAGCCTTCGATGCTGGTTTTGAAACTGGTGCGCAGCGATGACTGGGCACTGGGGATGTCTGTCTCGGCGGCGCCCCAGTGCAATACCTGCACCTTTTCGCTCTGTCCTTCCCATGTCACGTAGAGGTTGCCGTCGTAGACCCACGTGTCGGAACCGTTCTGGTCGTAGACCGGAGCATTGATGATGATGACGTTCGAACCTCCGAGGGTCACCTCGTAGTTGTCCGCCTCATCCTCGTAAGAGGCCGCCGCCGTCTGTGGCAGCAGCCAGGCGAAGAGCGCCAGTAGCATCAGCCACGGCCGCCCTTGCAGAATGTTAGTTGAATGATACATAATTACACTAATTAATATTTGATATTTGTTGTTTCTTGCTTCGTTCATTTATCAACTTATCGCAGTTCGTCACTGCTCTCTAAGCCGTCACCTCGATGAAATCGGCATTTTTGAATGTCAATGTCAGATTTCCGCCGGCATGGCCAGTAGCAGGAGCCATAGCCGACCTCTAAGAGTGTGAATATTTTGCTTCATTCATGTAATTTAGGTTAAACTTGCTGTGCAAAGATAAATAAATTTTATCAAATCACCAAGGATAAAGCCATCAAAATGTGACTTTTTGCTAATTTGAGATGCATTTTGTTAATTTTGAAAGTCCTTTTGTTTATTTTGAAAGTCCTTTTGTAAATTTTGAAAGTCCGCCCGCTGTTTTTGAAGGTCTAAGGTCTAAGGTCTGAGTGCTGAGGACAGTCGCGGACGAGTGGTCTATCAGGCACCCCCCCCCTTCTGATGCCCTCCCTCTTAGACATTAACCCCCTTACAGAGGCGCGGCTCACAAAAGATAGAAAATGGGAGTGTGACAAGTTGTTTCTCATTTGTTTCTCCCATTGAAACAATTTGTTTCTACGGGAGAAACACTTTGTTTCTACGGCAGAAACAAACTGTTTCCATTGTTGGAACAATGGTGAAACAAGATTTCTTTCCGGACTAAGATGAAGTCGCTAAAGGATAAGGGAGGTTATCTCCTCCAGAAGCGGGAGGTGATATCCTCGAAGTCGTTAGTGTCGGTCTTGCGATAGAGACGCTGGTTGGTGGTAGGCTCCTTCAACGGCCCAAGGTGGCGGATGAAGGGACGACTTCGCGGTAGCGGCTGACGAAGTGGTTGATGCGCAGGTTGTTGTTATAGATGTTGTAGGTGATGTTATGCCGCGGATAAGAAAAATAATCCGATAATTGTTCTGCTTCGGCAGAAAAATCTCTTTTCCTTTTCTTTTCTCTTATTTATTTCGTAACTTTGCCGCCGAAACAAAAAGACTTGCAAGTTATGAAATCTTTAAAGCAAGGCCTGCTCGACGTGGCGGCCATTGTGTTTTTTGCCGTTTTGGCTTTTGCCTATTTCTATCCCGCCGACGTGGAGAACCGCGTGCTGAACCAGGGGGATATCTCGGCTGGTATAGGAGCCGGTGAGGAGAGTAAAGAGTATCTGGAGAAAACGGGTGAGCGTACGCGCTGGACCAATTCACTGTTCTCTGGCATGCCCACCTATCAGATTGCTCCTTCGTATCATAGTACTGATACCGTGTCGTTCATCGAGAAGGCCTATCACCTGTGGCTGCCTGACAATGTGTGGTATCTGTTTGTCTATCTGCTGGGCTTCTACATCCTGCTGCGTGCCTTCGACTTCCGTCAGCATCTGGCAGCCCTGGGCTCTGTGCTTTGGGCATTCAGTACCTATTTCCTGATTATCATTGCCGCCGGTCACCTGTGGAAGGTGATGGCCCTGGCCTACCTGCCCCCGTTGATAGGTGGTATTGTGCTGGCCTATAGGGGCAAATACCTGTGGGGATTGGTGGTCACGGGCATCTTTGCAGCCCTGGAGGTACATGCCAATCATGTGCAGATGACCTATTATTATCTGTTCATCATCCTCTTCATGATCATCGCCTTCCTGGTGGAGGCCATTACCAAGAAAGAGTATGCCCGTTTCCTGAAGGCCACGGGAGCCTGTATCATCGGTGGACTGCTGGGTGTGTTGATCAATCTGTCGAACCTCTATCACACATGGGAATACTCGAAGGAGACCATGCGTGGCAAGAGCGAACTGGTCAAGGAGAACGCCGCCAACCAGACCTCCAGTGGTCTGGAGCGCAGTTATATCACAGACTATAGTTACGGTATCGGCGAGACGTGGACGCTGCTGGTGCCCAACGCCAAGGGCGGCACTTCGATGCACCTGCTTTGGGATGACGAGGGGGCCAAGGAAGCCATCAAGGATGTGAAGGTGGACGTGGGCAACGGTCAGGTGCTGACAGCCGATGAGATGTTCAATTACCTGATGCAGAACGGCCTCTACTTCCCCCAGTATTGGGAAGAACATCTGGAAGAAGGTTCCAATGGTACGATGGGACCGGTCTATGTGGGAGCCTTTGTACTGATGCTCGCCGTGCTGTGCCTGTTGGTGTGCTACAGGAATCCTCTGACATGGGGCCTGCTGGCAGCTACCCTGCTGAGTATCATGCTGGCATGGGGTAAGAACTTCATGGGGCTGACAGACCTGTTTATCGACTATGTGCCGATGTATGCCAAGTTCCGTGCCGTGGAGTCTATCCTTGTCATTGCTGAGTTCACCATCCCACTGATGGCTATGCTGGCATTGAAGGAATTGTTTTTTACAGAAAAACCTCAAGCCTCCAACCTCAATCCTCAAATCCTCGTTGCCTTTGCACTGACGGGTGGAATAACCCTGCTCTTTGCTCTGATGCCAACCATGTTCTTTGATTTCTATACAAATGCCGAAGAGGGCATCTTCAACCAGATACTGCCCGCACCGGCTGCCAATACGATGCTCGATGCACTCAGCCGTGCCCGTCAGGCGGTGTTTACGGCTGACTGCTGGCGGTCGTTCTTCATCATCGCCATCGGCACCCTGCTGTTGCTGGTCTATCGTGCAGGAAAGTTGAAGGGATGGCTGACTGTGGCCCTGTTGCTGGTGCTCTGTCTGGTTGACTTGTGGCAGGTGAACCGTCGCTACCTGAATCCTGACGACAAGGACCAGTTCGTGAAGAAGACGGAGCGCAGGCAGATCCGTCAGATGACAGAGGTGGACCGCCAGATACTTGATGATCCTACCCTCTACTATCGTGTGCTGAACCTGGCCGGTAACGTGTTCAATGAGAACGAGACGAGTTACTACCATAAGAGTGTGGGTGGCTACCACGCTGCCAAATTACGCCGTTACCAGGAACTGATAGATGCTTATATCTCACCGCAACTCTCGGCTGTCCGTGAAGTCATACCGACCTACTATGGTGACCTGACACAGGTGAATGGCGATAGCATCTGGTCGGTGCTCAACATGCTTAATACCAAGTATTTCATCTATCCTGGTGCGCAGACTCCTGTCCAGAACCCATACGCCTATGGCAATGCCTGGTTTGTGGATAAGGTGGAATATGTTGACAATGCCAATCAGGAACTGGATGCACTGGCTCGCTTGAACCTACGTCATGAGGCCGTGGCCGATAAACAATTCAAGGAAATACTGGGTGAGGCCGCTGCTCTGGATTCTGCCCAGACCGTGGAACTGACAGGCTATGAGCCCAACCAACTGACGTATCAGGTGAACAGTGCTACGGGAGGTGTTCTGGTGCTGTCGGACATCTACTATCCCGGCTGGACGGCTGAGGTCGATGGCACAGAGGTGGAGATAGGACGTGTCAACTACGTGCTGCGTGCCTTGCGCCTGACGCCCGGCAGTCATCAGGTGGTGCTGAGTTTCTTCCCGAAGACTATTGACAACACAGAGACGATAGCCTATGTGGCAATGGCTCTCCTCTTCCTGTTCGCCATCGGCCTGTGTGTCATGCCGTTGGTAAGGAGGAAGAAAAAGTGAGAAATAGGGTTTCCCCTATCAGAAAATGGGGGAAATCCTTCTGAAGTTTATTGAGATTGGCGTACCTTTGCAGCAAACATTAAAAGACTGACGATTATGAGAAAAGGAGTTGTTATTTTAGTAGGGGCTGCCATCCTGTTGGCCAGTTGCAGTAGTAATACTGCTGTAGGTGCCTTTGCCGGCGGTCAGTTTGGACATGTGATAGGTTCTGCCATCGGCGGTATCTCTGGTGGTTGGCGTGGACACCACACTGGCGCATTGATAGGTACTGTCGGTGGAATGGTGGCTGGTGCCGTGATTGGCGCCGCTGTCGATCAGGCTGAGGAGAAGAAGATGAGCCGCATGGAACCGCAGAGAGGCGTCAACAGGCGCTCATCGCCTCGTTACGATGAGGGGGGCTATGGTTCTCAGAATGGTGTAGATGATCGTATTACTTTCAACGATGAAGCACCGTTGGAAATCCGCAATGCCATGATTGTGGAGTCGAGACGTGACGGCGTGCTCACTCGTGGTGAGGAGTGCACAGTGATGTTTGAAATCATGAATAATTCCGACAGGACTGTCTATGATGTCAGGCCTATTGTAGAAGACGTAACGGGAAACAAGCACATCAAGATATCACCGAACTTGAGGGTGGAGAGCATCGCTCCGCATCAGGGCGTGCGCTATACGGCCACTATTCTGGCCGACAAAAAGTTGAAGGACGGTGAGATCATGGTTTTAGTAGGTGTTGCGCAAGGTCATCAGGAAGTTACCTCGCAGACACGTCAGTTTACCGTTCCGACGGCAAAACAGGTTCGATAACAGGTTCGATTACTGGCCATTCCATCACCAGTTCCTCGTTGTTCTCCCATACGCGGGGGATGAGGTGAGTTGGCGTTATTTCCAAAGGTGGCAGTATAAGAATGATGGGCTCTAAGGTTACCTTGGTCGTGCCTAAATGGGCAAACCCCAGCAACTGCGCAGCCTTTCTGGTCAGGTCGATGATACGTCCGCGTACGAATGGCCCTCTGTCGTTGACCTTGACGATGATTTCCCGGTCGTTAGCCAGGTTGCATACTTTCACCAGTGTTCCGAAAGGAAGTGTACGGTGGGCACATGTAAGACTGTCATTGTGGAACCTCTCTCCACTGGCGGTGCGCTTTCCCGTAAAATGTGATGCGTAGTAGGAAGCAAAGCCAGTCTCTTTCTTACCTATAGTCTGAGTCTGTGCTTCTGCATAACTATAGAAGAAAGAGAAAATGAGAAGATGAAAGAAGCAGAGAATACTGCGTGAAAGTGTTGTCCTCGAGAGGATTGATAGTTTCTGTAGGTCTTTGTTCTTCATATTTCTCATTTTCTCTTTTTTTTGTGTTGATTGCTATACGATACCTTGTGCCAGCATGGCCTTGGCGACCTTCATGAAGCCGGCGACATTGGCGCCTTTCACGTAATTGATATAGTTGCCCTCGCGGCCGTATTGTACGCACTGCTCGTGGATGCCGGCCATGATATGATGCAACTTTTGGTCAACCTCTTCACCCGTCCAGGCTATGCGCATGGAGTTCTGTGTCATCTCCAGACCGGATGTTGCCACACCGCCAGCGTTGACGGCTTTACCGGGCGCAAAGAGTTGTCCAGCAGCAATGAACTTGTTGACAGCCTCGGCCGTGCAGCCCATATTGGAAACCTCGGCCACGCAAAGCGGCTTTTGTGCCAGAATCATGTCGGCGTCATTGCCATTGAGTTCGTTCTGGGTGGCACAGGGTAGATAGATGTCAGCCTTCTGCTCCCAAGCCTTCTTGCCCTCGAAGAAGGTAGCACCATCGAATTCATCGGCATAGGGGGCACAGATGTCATTGCCAGAGGCACGCAACTCCAGCAGATAGTCAATCTTCTCAGCATCCAGGCCTTCGGGGTCATAGATGTAGCCATCAGGACCACTGATGGTGATGACCTTCGCTCCAAGTTCTGTTGCCTTCTTGGCGGCACCCCAGGCCACGTTGCCGAATCCTGACAGGGCCACTGTCTTGCCCTTGATGTCGAGACCGTGGGTTTCCAGCATGTGATGCACAAAGTAGAGGGCACCATAGCCAGTGGCCTCTGGACGAAGGATGGAACCGCCCCATTCCATGACCTTGCCCGTGAGTGTGGCGCCATGGAACTGTGAGGTGAGTTTCTTATACATGCCGAACAGATAGCCAATCTCACGACCGCCCACACCGATGTCGCCGGCGGGTACGTCCATGTCCGGACCAATCACTTTATATAGTTCCATCATGAATGCTTGGCAGAAACGCATGATCTCTGCTTCGCTCTTGCCGCGTGGAGCAAAGTCGCTACCGCCCTTGCCACCGCCCATGGGTAGGGTGGTAAGTGCATTCTTGAAGGTCTGTTCGAAGCCCAGGAACTTCAGGATGCTCAGGTTGACAGATGGGTGGAAGCGCAGACCGCCTTTGTAGGGGCCAATGGCGCTATTGAACTGTACGCGATAGCCGATGTTCACCTGCACCTCGCCCTTGTCGTCGACCCAGGGCACTCGGAAGGTCGTGATGCGCTCAGGTTCAACGATGCGCTCCACAATCTTGGCCTTCTCGAACTCGGGGTGCTGGTTATAAACATCCTTGATGGATTCCAACACTTCGCGAACAGCCTGTAGGTACTCCAACTCGCCAGGATGCTTGCGCTCCAAGGCTTGCATAATTTTCTCAACTTCCATAGTGTTATGTTTTAAAGTTAATCAGATTGTTATTAGAACACCGCAAAAGTAGGAAAAAATATTCTATCCTCCAAGGAAAAAGCGAAAAATCTTTCCTTTTCCCTTGCATTTTGTCCGATAGGCGGGTCTTGACATGTTTTTTTTCGCTATTGGTGTAATAAGAGGAGAGTTTGGGCGTTATTTATATAATAAATAATCATCAAAACATTCAATAATGAAAAGAATACTGTCAATCATCTTATTGGTGGGGTGTCTGGGAACGATGCATGCCTATGCACAGACCGAACTTTATCCTAATCATTTTGACTTAGAGCAGGTGACACTGCTTGACGGGCCGATAAAGACGGCTATGGAACTGAATTTCAAGACACTCATGCAGTATGATGTGGACAGGCTGTTGACACCGTATATCCGTCAGTCGGGGCTTTCTGCAGATGCCAACAGCGCTTACTACCAGTGGGAGCAGAAACACCCGTCGTTCCCCAACTGGGGCAGTGGCAACTTCAATCTTGACGGACATGTGGGCGGTCATTATCTCTCCGCTCTTTCGCTGGCATGGGCTGCCTGTCGTGATGAGGGGATGAAGGCGCAACTGAAGGAACGCATCAACTATATGGTTGGTGTGATGAAGGAGTGTCAGGATAACTACGACGGCAATACCGACGGCCTCTATGGCTTTATTGGAGGACAACCTATCAACCAGTCGTGGATAGACCTCTATCACGGTAACCTTGCTTCAATCCGTAGTAACTGGGGCTGGGTCCCCTTCTATTGCCAGCATAAGATTCTTGCCGGACTGCGTGATGCTTATATATATGGTGGCAACGAAGATGCCAAAGAGATGTTCCGCAAACTCTGTGACTGGAGTGTCAATGTGGTAAGTAATATCTCTGACGACGATTTGCAGGGCTTCCTCAATTGTGAGCATGGAGGTATGAACGAGTCGCTGCTCGATGCCTATCAACTCTTTGGCAACGAACTGTATCTTGGTGCGGCTAAGCGCTATACCCACCAGTCGATGCTCAACGGCATGCAGACTCTCGATCCTACATTCCTGGACAACAAACATGCCAATACCCAGGTTCCCAAGTACATCGGTATGGAGAGGATAGGGGAAATGGAGTGTTCCCAACTTCCTACCCTCAATTCTCAATTCATCAAGGCGGCCGAAAACTTCTGGCAGGATGTGGCTCAGAACCGCACCGTCTGTATCGGTGGCAATTCCGTGGGAGAGCACTTCCTGACCAAGGAGAACAGCAACCGGTATATTGACCATCTGGATGGGCCCGAGTCGTGCAATACCAATAACATGCTGAAACTCTCTGAGATGATGGCCGACCGCACGGGCGATGCCAAGTATGCGGACTTTTACGAGCAGGCTATGTGGAACCATATTCTTTCCACTCAGGATCCTCAGACCGGTGGCTATGTCTATTTCACGACATTGCGTCCTCAGGGCTATCGTATCTATTCGAAGGTGAATCAAGGCATGTGGTGTTGTGTGGGTACAGGTATGGAGAACCATTCCAAGTATGGACATTTCATCTATACCCATAACGGCAATAAAACCCTCTATGTGAATCTCTTCACGGCATCATCGCTCAATAGTAAGGATTTCGTCGTCACCCAGGAGACGAAGTTCCCCTTTGAGCCAAAGACCACCATCACCATTGGGAAGGCAGGCCACTACCAGATTGCCCTCCGCCATCCCGCCTGGGCAGGTAAGGATTATTCCATCACAGTGAATGGCTTAGCCGTCAATTCCTCCGTGGTGGCAGGACAAGCGTCCTATGTGACCATCGACCGTAAATGGAAGAAGGGAGACAAGATAGAGGTCAGACTGCCTATGGAACTGCGCTATGAGGAATGTCCTAACTACACTGACTATATCGCTTTCAAGTATGGTCCCATCCTGTTGGCAGCCAACGTGTCGCCAATGGATGGTGAGACGCTTCGCAACGAGTATGCTGGTGCTGGTCGTATGGATCATGCGCCTGGTTCGATGGCTCCATCGAAGAACCTGCTGTCGGCACCGCTGCTCATCGGTGACCGTTCAGATGTGTTGAATCGCATCAAGGTGCAGGATCTCTCGAAACTCACCTTTACGATAGATGCCAGTCGCAAAGGGGTGGATACCTATAAATGGAATACGCTGACCCTTCAGCCGTTCTACCAGATTCATCATGCCCGCTACTCCTGCTACTGGTATCAGCAGACCCCCGAAGGCTTTGCTGCCAGCAAGATGGCACAGACCGAAGCCGCCAACGAGGCCCTGCTGGCACGCACCATCGATTTCGTCGTTCCTGGTGAGCAGCAGAGCGAAGCCGGTCATGAGTATAACTATTCCAGTAACTCGAGCAAGGGTAGTTTTAATGGTGAGAGTTATCGTGATGCCCAGACGGGAGGTTATGTGCAATACACCTTGTTCAATAGTAAAGGCGAGGCAGACAACCTGTCTGTGATGTGCCGCTTCACGACATCCGATAAGGGACGCAAAGCAACACTGTTGGTTGACGGTGTGAAGATTGCCGACGTCGTCATCCCAGAATCAGTTGAGCGTATGGAAAACGGCTTCTATAATGTAGAGTATGCCATCCCTGCCTCGCTTATGAAAGATGACAAGGGCGCGGTGAAGACACAGTTTGCAGTAATGCTCTCAGCCTCAGAGGGGACACTTAATCCTGGCCTCTACTATCTGCGACTGATGAAAAAGTGATCAATACAATTAAGAACCAGAGTGCTTTCAAAAGACTGATATGGCAAATATCCCTCAGGAATTCAATACGTTCTATCTGAAAGATGTGTCGTTCGTCAACCTGATGACACGCCGCATCTTTAACGTGCTCATTGTGGCAAATCCTTACGATGCCTTCATGCTGGAGGATGACGGACGGGTGGATGAGAAAATCTTTGATGAGTATATGGAGTTGGGACTTCGCTATCCCCCCACGTTCACTCAGGTATCGACTATCGAGGAGGCCAACCATGTGTTGCACGATACTGACATCGACCTGGTGATATGTATGCCAGGAACGGCAGACAATGATGCCTTTACGGTGGCTCGTGAGGTGAAGCAGTTGAATCCTGATATCCCTTGCGTGGTGCTGACACCTTTCTCGCATGGTATCACAAAACGTATGCAAAACGAAGATATGTCGATATTCGACTATGTGTTCTGTTGGCTGGGTAATACCAACCTCATCCTTTCTATCATCAAATTGATAGAGGATCAGATGAATATTGAGCACGATACGGAGGAGGCTGGTGTGCAGATGATCTTATTGGTGGAGGATAATATCCGTTTCTACTCATCGGTGCTGCCAAACCTTTACAACTATATCCTGGCTCAGAGCAAACGATTCTCGACAGAGGCCCTGAACCCCCATGCTGCTGCCCAGCGCAAGCGAGGCAGGCCGAAGGTTGTACTGGCCACCAACTATGAGGAGGCATTGCGCATCTACGAGAAATATCACGACAATACGCTGGGTGTCATCAGCGATACACGCTTTCCCATACGGACACCTCTCGGCAGGCTGAGCCATGTGGAGGAAGGTGATCCTGAGGCAGGCCTGAAACTGTTGCGTGAGATCCGTAAGCGTGACGAATATGTGCCCTTGATTCTGGAAAGTAGCGAGGTGCAGAACCGTGAGAAGGCTTGGGCTGCAGGCTTTGATTTCCTGGACAAGAACTCGAAGAAGTTCAATGTCGACCTCCGCAACATGATTGAGGAACATCTGGGCTTCGGTGACTTCGTGTTCCGTGATCCTGAGACGAAAGAAGAGGTTGCACGTGTCTCGAGTCTGAAGGAACTGCAGGACAATATCTTCAAGATCCCCCATGACTCGTTGATGCACCATATCCGTCGTAACCACATGAGCCGCTGGCTCTGTGCACGTGCTATCTTCCCTGTCAGTCAGTTCCTGAAGCATGTTACCTGGCATAAGTTGCAGGATGTGGATGCACACCGCCAGATCATCTTTGATGCCATCGTGCAGTATCGCAGGATGAAGAATATCGGTGTGGTGGCTGTCTTCGACCGTCTGAAGTTCGACCGTTATGCCCATTTCGCCCGTATCGGTGAAGGCTCGCTGGGCGGTAAGGGACGTGGCCTTGCCTTTCTCGATAATATCATCAAGAAGCATCCTGAACTCAACCAGTACGAGAATGCCACCGTGCAGATTCCGAAGACTGTTGTGCTCTGTACGGATTTCTTCGATGAGTTCATGGACAAGAACAACCTATGGAGTATTGCCCTGAGTGATGCGCCCGACGAGGTCATCCTTCAGCATTTCCTCAAGGCTCAGTTGCCTGACTCGCTGATTGCCGACTTCTTCACGTTCTTCGAGGCTATTAAGACACCTATTGCCGTGCGTTCGTCGTCGTTGCTGGAAGATTCCCATTATCAGCCGTTTGCAGGTATCTATAGTACCTATATGATTCCCTGGCTCGATGACAGGTACGAGATGCTGCGCATGCTGGCCTGTGCCATCAAGAGTGTCTATGCCTCTGTCTATTACCGTGACTCAAAAGCCTATATGACGGCTACGCAGAATGTCATCGACCAGGAGAAGATGGCCGTTATCCTGCAGGAAGTCGTAGGCCATCAATATGGCGACCTCTATTATCCCACATTCTCTGGTGTGCTTCGTTCGCTGAACTATTATCCTATCGGCGACGAGACGGCAGAAGAGGGCATCGCGTCGCTGGCTCTTGGACTGGGAAAGTATATCGTTGATGGTGGACAGACGTTGCGTGTGTCACCCTATCATCCCCATCAGGTGTTGCAGACCAGCGAGATGGAGACGGCTCTGCGTGACACGCAGACTCGCTTCTATGCTCTTGACATGGGCCACGTGGGCGATGACTTCAAGGTGGACGATGGCTTCAATATAAAAAAGGTACGCGTGAAGCAGGCCGAACAAGATGGTGCGCTGACTTATATCGCCTCCACTTACGATCCTATGGATCAGGTTATCCGTGACGGCATCTATGAGGGTGGCCGGAAGATTATCTCCTTCTGTGGCGTGCTTCAGCAGGGCGTGTTCCCTCTGCCGGAACTGCTGCAACTCTCACAAAAACTGGGTGCCGACGAGATGAAGCGCCCTGTGGAGATAGAGTTTGCCTGTAACCTGAATGCCGATCGTACTGGCGACTTCTATCTTCTGCAGATCCGTCCTATTGTTGACTCGAAGCAGGTGCTTGATGAAGACTTGCAGAAGATTCCTGACGAGCAGTGTCTGCTTCGTTCCCACAACTCTTTGGGACATGGTATATCCGAAGACGTCGTTGATGTGGTCTATGTGAAGATGGACGAGAACTTTACGGCAGCCAACAATATGCAGATAGCCAGCGAGATAGAACGTATCAACCGCCACTTCCTGGATGAGGATAAGAATTATATCCTCATCGGCCCAGGGCGTTGGGGATCGAGCGACTATTGGTTGGGCATTCCTGTGAAGTGGCCCCATATCTCAGCAGCCCGTGTCATCGTGGAGGCTGGCCTGAAAAACTATCATGTCGATCCTTCACAGGGCACCCATTTCTTCCAGAACCTCACCTCGTTTGGTGTCGGCTACTTCACCATCAACACCTATACAGGTGATGGTGTGATGCAGAAGGAAGTCCTCGATGCCATGCCTGCTGTTGAGGAGACTGGTCATGTGCGCCATGTGCGCTTCGACCGTCCGCTCAAGGTTATGATGGACGGCAAGAAGCAGACAGGCGTGGTGCTACTGCCCACCGAGGCGTGAAAAGTATTCGATGATGTCTTCCCACGTCTTGAACGTGTCGGAACCGAACTCTAGGAGGGTGGCCATCGTGTCGCCCTCTTTTTTGCTGCTGATGAGGTAGTCGCCATAGAGCAGGTCGCGACGGGGGGTATAGATGGTGTGGCGCCAGGCCGGCACGTTGACATACTCCTCGAGCCACTGTCCCCAACGGCTCTCCGTTGGGTCTTCGTCCTCTGCCACAAAAAACACCTGATAATGCTCGATGAGCAGGCGCACGGCCTTCTGACTACTGCTTGCAGGTTTGTCGTAGGCATCCTTCAGCGTCTCTACACCTATATATATTATAGGGCGCTGGCGCTTCTCTTGCTGGTCGTCAATCCAGCGGATGACAGGCACCACGGCGTGCATGAACGAACGGTCGTCCATGCGATGCTCACCATGGAAATGCGTGGCCAGCGGATAATGCTCGCGGAACATGTCGAAGGTGTCTACCAGATCGTCCCTGTCGCCAAAGAGGCCGTAGACACGACTGCGCTCCTCATCGTTTATGCCTAGGAAACGCTGTTCAGATACCTGACGGTATTCCTTTACCATGGCCTTGTCTACATAGAACTGCTGAACCCCATCCTGTCGAGGGTTCTGGAAGGTCTGTGTGCCTGTCAAGCCATGTGCCTGCATCGTGTCGGCGATGCAGAGGGCAGGATTCATGCAGATGCGGTCGAAACCATAGAGTTGCTCTGTGTACATGCCGCCCATCGACGTGCCTAGAATCAGGTCTGGCTTCTCCTTTTCGCAGATTTCCTTGAGCAAGGCCTGAGCCTCTGTGGGGTGTACGGGCAGATCGGGTGCAATGACTTTGGCGTTGGGCATCACCGTGCGCAGACGCTGGACGGTGCCTGACTGGCCACTGCTGCCGAAGCCGTGTACGTATAGCACCGTCTTGTTCTCCATCAGTTCGGGGAACTGTTTTACATATTGATTATCCATAACAGTTGCAAAGTTACGCATTCTTTTTTGAAATAGTGTATGAACAGGCAAAAAAATATGAGTAAGGCTTGATTTATATCAACAATTTGTCGATTTCGTACTTATTGACCCTAAAAAGTTTGGAATTGAAAGTAAAACATACTATCTTTGCATCGTGTTTTTCATAGTATTAGATTTAAGGTTAACAAAGGTTGGGTCACAGCGGTGACCCTTTTTTTATGATTAGTGACAAAATTTTTCATTTATTCTGCCCAAATCTGTTGCATTGTTCGTTTTTTTTTCGTATTTTTGCCGACGAATAACAAATAGAGGCGATGAAGAAATTATTATTGCTGTTATTACCTGTTTGTTGCCTGCAGTTGTGGGCGCAAGAACTGCGTAACCCCATTATTCCAGGTTTCCATCCAGACCCCAGCGTGTGTAGGGTGGGGGCGGACTACTATCTAGTCAACTCATCCTTTGAGTATTTCCCAGGAGTGCCCATCTTCCATTCCACTGACCTTGTTAACTGGAAGCAGATAGGTAATGTGCTAAACCGAGAGTCCCAACTGTCGCTCAAGGATGCAACGGGCTGGCAGGGTATCTATGCCCCTACCATCCGCTACAATAATGGCCGTTATTACATGATCACCACCCTTGTTGGTGACAAAGGCAATTTCATGGTGACAGCCACTAATCCTGCAGGTCCTTGGAGCGACCCTGTCTGGCTGAAGCAAGGTGGCATAGACCCTTCGCTCTATTTCGAGGGTCAGAAATGCTATATGGTGAGCAATCCTGACAATACCATAACGCTCTGCGAGATTGATGCGAAGACAGGCCGCCAACTGACAGAAAGTCGTAGTATTTGGCGTGGCACAGGCGGCCGATGGCCAGAGGGTCCCCATATATATAAGAAAGGTGGATACTATTATCTGCTGATTTCTGAGGGTGGTACGGAGTTGGCTCACTCTATCACTATCGCAAGAAGCAAGAATATCTATGGTCCCTATGAGGCTTGTCCGTCCAATCCGATACTGACGCATTGCTCGCTGAAGGGTCAGGACAGTCCCATTCAGGGTACGGGTCATGGCGATCTGGTGGAAGATGCCAGCGGACACTGGTGGATGGTGTTCCTGGCTTATCGTAACTTCAATGGTTCCTACCACCATTTGGGACGTGAGACTTTCCTGGCTCCTGTGGGATGGAATGCCGATGGATGGCCAGTGGTCAATGGCGGTAATATCATCGCGTTGAACGAGCCTCCCAAGAAGAGTCGTTATGTGGACTTCAGCAAGCCCTTGGGTCCTGATATGATTTATATCCAGAATCCTGACTCTTCCACTTACTGGCAGCATGATGGAAAGATGCGCCTCTATGGTTCTGTGTATGAGATGCATGAGAACAAGCAGCCTACTTTCGTGGGTATGCGTCAAGAGTCGGCCAAGTTTGTGTTGGATACCAAAATCTCGGCTTTCGACTTCACTGAAGGTGATGAGGCCGGCCTCTGCGTCTATCAGATGCACGAAGGTTATGTGCAGTGCTGTGTGAGTTATTCGCGTGGTAATAGTCGTTTTAGATTGCGTTTAGTGCTGAAAGGCATGCAGGCGTTTCTCGTCGATCGTAATTTCGGGGGTTCCCTGTTGGAGAATGTCTGGCTTCGTGTCAAGAGTGATGGTGTCAAATACTATTTCTATTATTCTATCAATGGTCAGAAGTACACCTTGTTGGATGCCGTCCCTTGCGCGCTGCTGTCCACGGAGACGGTGGGAGGATTCACGGGTGTGACGATGGGTATTTACGCTTATAATGGCAATCCCAAGTTCCAGATGGGACGTTCGTATGCGGATTTCGACTATTTGGAATATGTAGAGGAATGAATCAACAAATTCGATTTTTAATATTTAAAAACTAACGATTATGAAGAAGTATTTAGCAGAAGCAGTAGGCACGATGGTGCTTGTGTTGATGGGTTGCGGCGTTGCCGTGAGTCTGAATTGCAGTTCTGATTGTTCGACGGTGGCTAATGCAGCCAGTGTGATAGGTACTGCCTTCGCCTTCGGTCTGGCAGTAGTGGCCATGGCTTATACCATTGGTGGCATCTCTGGTTGCCATATCAACCCCGCCATCACTTTGGGATGCCTGCTTACTGGCCGTATCAGCGGTAAGGATGCTGCTGGTTACATCTGTGCACAGATTGTGGGTGCCTTTATCGGCTCTGCCATCCTCTTTGCCCTCACCAGCAATGTGGCAGGTCTCGATGGAACGGGTGCCAACGACTTGCAGAAAGGCGTCACCTGGTTGGGTGGTCTCATCGCAGAGATTGTGTTCACCTGTGTGTTCGTACTCGTAGTGCTGGGTGCCACCTCGAAGACCAATGGGGCTACCAATAACTTTGCAGGCCTGGCTATCGGTCTCTCGCTGGTGCTCGTCCATCTGGTGTGCATCCGCTACACAGGCACCTCTGTCAATCCTGCCCGTAGTCTGGCTCCCGCCGTGTTCCAGCAGGGAACGGCTCTCACCAATCTTTGGATCTTTATCGTAGGTCCCTTTGCAGGTGCAGCCCTTGCTGCCCTTATCTGGAAGGTTATCGAGCCAGCGAAAAACTAATTTTAACATTTGAAAGTTTTGTCGACTAATTGGCGGTTAATTTCTACTAACCGCCAATTTTTGTCTATCTTGTTTTCCTGTTTGTTTTTTTCTTTCTACCTTTGCACCGTGAAAAAATGAAGAAAATAACAAGATATGGAAAAAGTCATGAATTTATTTATTAAGATGAAAGGAGAGGCAAAGAGGCTGGTGCCTGTTTGCCTGATGGCTGTGATGCCTTGGGTCGTGAGTGCCCAGAAGCAGTGGACGCTGCAGGAGTGTATCGACTATGCCATGCAGAACAACATCACCCTGCAGAAGGCCCGTCTGTCCCAGCAGAGTGCTGCTGAAGATGTGAAGGGTGCCAAGGGTGCCCTGCTGCCTACGTTGAGTGCTTCTGCCAACCAGAGTTTTGGCTATCGTCCCTGGCAGGATGCCGGCACGACAACGGTAACCAACGGAACGGTGAACACGAAGGTGGACAAGACATACCTGAATGGTTCGTATGGCATCAATGCACAGTGGACAGTATGGAATGGTAACCGCAACACCAACACGCTGAAGGTGAACCGTCTGTCAGAGCAGATGTCGGAACTGGAGGTGCAGGAGACGGCTAACAATATTCAGGAGCGCATAGCCCAACTCTATGTGCAGATACTCTACCTCGACGAGAGTATTAAGGTCAGCGAGGCCAGTCTGGAGACCAGTAAGAAGAATGAGGAGCGTGGCCGTGATATGGTGGAAGTTGGTAAGATGTCGAAGTCTGACCTGGCTCAACTCACCGCCCAGCGCTCCAGCGATGAATATACGTTGGTGGACGTGAAGTCACAGTTGGCCAATTACAAACTGCAACTGAAGCAGTTGCTCGAACTGACCGGCGATGAGAGTTTCGACGTGGTGATTCCTTCTACCACCGACGAGCAGGCTCTGGGTGACATTCCAGCCCTGCAGACTGTTTTCGAACAGGCTGTCATCAGTCGTCCTGAGATAGAGACGACTAAACTCTCCATCAAGAGCAGTGACCTGAATGTGAAGATTGCCAAGGCAGGCTGGCTTCCCAGTCTGAGCATGACGGGTGGCGTGACAACAAGCACCAACTCTCTGTCGGCCAATAACTGGGGTAATCAGATGAAGACTAACTTCAATACATCGGCTGGTCTGACCCTCAGCATCCCCATCTTCGATGGCCGCTCCACCAAGACGGCTGTCAATAAGGCCAAGATCCAGCAGCAGCAGGCCTTGCTGAACTTGCAGGATGCACAGAAGACGCTCTATCAGACCATTGAGGGCTACTGGCTCGATGCCAATACCAACCAGCAGCGCTTCCGCACTGCCCTCACGACTGTTGACAGCGAGCAGCAGAGTTACGACCTGTTGTCGGAGAAGTTCAACCTGGGTCTGACTAATATTGTCGAACTGATGGCAGGCAAGGACAGGCTGCTGTCGGCCCTGCACAGCAAGTTGCAGTCGAAATACCAGACTATCCTGAACCAGCAGTTGCTGAAGTTCTATGCTGGCGAGGGTGCCAACTTTACCCTGAATGAACAATGAACATAAAAAACAGATAGATAATATGAATAAGAAAATTTGGATTGGCATTATTGCAGTAGTCGCTGTTGTAGCCATCGCTGCCTTCTTCATGATGGGCGGCAAGAAGAAAGAGACCGTATCGTTTGAGACGGCAAAGGTGGAGCGTACCACCATCAGTAGCACCATCACCGCCACTGGCACCATTGAACCTGTCACCTCTGTTACGGTTGGTACCCAGGTCAGCGGTATCGTGTCGAAACTCTATGTGGATTATAACTCTGTAGTCAAGAAGGGACAAATCATTGCCGAACTCGACAAGACCAACCTCACCAGTGAACTGAAGACGGCTCAGGCCAACCTCTCGTCGGCCCAGAGCACGCTGAACTACGAACAGAACAACTTCAACCGCTATCAGACGCTGTACAACAAGGGACTGGTCAGTGCCGACGAGTATGAGACGGCCAAACTGTCATATCTGAAGGCTAAGGAACAGGTGAATACCTCGCGTGAGAGTGTGCAGAAGGCTCAGACCAATCTGGGCTATGCCACCATCACCTCACCCATCGATGGCGTGGTGCTCTCGAAGGCCGTGGAGGAGGGCCAGACCGTGGCAGCCTCGTTCAATACCCCAGAACTCTTCACCATTGCCCAGGACCTGACCGATATGCGCGTGATTGCTGACATCGATGAGGCTGACATCGGCGGCGTGAAGGAAGGACAGCGTGTGACCTTCACTGTCGATGCCTTCCCAGAGGATCACTTCGAGGGCAAGGTGACGCAGGTGCGCCAGCAGGCTACCACCGAGAGCAACGTGGTGACTTACGAGGTGGTGATCTCCGCTCCCAACAACGACTTGAAACTCAAACCCGGTCTGACGGCTAACGTCACCATCTACACACTGGAGAAGAACGATGTGCTGGCAGTACCGTCGAAAGCCCTGCGCTTCATTCCCAACGAGGCCCTGCTCACTGAACAGCAGAGCGTAGAGGACTGCGAGGGTCTCTTCAAGGTGTGGACGCTGGAGGGCGACGTGTTCAAGGCCCACAGCGTAGAGGTAGGCACCAACAACGGCATCCTGACGGAGATTGTCAGCGGCGTTGCCGAGGGCACGGAGATCCTGGTGGACTTCAGCCTGAGTGGTGGCGAGATGGGTGCTGACCAGCAGACCACCAACCCCTTCATGCCGCGTCCGAGAAACAACAGGCAGAGCGGACAGCAGCAACAGCGTAAATAAAAACGAACACCTGTTTCACGAATAACACGAAAATAGAATTATGTCTGAAGTTAACGATAATAGAAAGGTCGTAATCGAACTGCAGAACGTGAAGCGCTACTTCAAGGTGGGCAGTGAGACGGTGAAGGCCCTTCGTGGTGTCTCGTTCAAGATCTACGAGGGCGAGTTCGTCACCATCCAGGGCACGTCGGGCTCAGGCAAGTCGACCCTGCTCAACCAGTTGGGCTGTCTCGACACCCCCACCAGTGGCGACTACTTCCTCGACGGCATCTCCGTGCGCGAGATGTCGAAGACCCAGCGTGCCCATCTGCGCAACCAGAAGATAGGCTTTGTGTTCCAGAACTACAACCTGCTGGCCAAGACCACAGCCGTAGAGAACGTAGAGCTGCCGCTGATGTACAACTCGAAATATGACGCCCGTCAGCGCAGAGAGGCTGCCATAAAGGCCCTGCAGGCCGTAGGATTAGGCGACCGCCTGGAGCACAAGTCCAACCAGATGTCTGGTGGTCAGATGCAGCGTGTAGCCATTGCCCGTGCACTGGTCAACGAGCCCGCTGTACTGCTGGCCGACGAGGCCACTGGTAACCTGGACACCCGTACCTCGTTCGAGATGCTGGTGCTCTTCCAGAAGCTCTACAACGAGGGCCACACCATCATCTTCGTGACCCACAACCCTGAGATTGCCGAATATGCCTCACGCAACATCAA
>JAEEGL015445156.1_pt1 | contig 20748 bp, 17 predicted proteins | sample 9134231 | NCBI WGS metagenome assembly JAEEGL01 (sample SAMN16246548, study PRJNA631951) | gut metagenome | biome: gut microbiome; feature: rumen; material: fiber-attached | host: Bos | place: Iran: Karaj | collected 2018-10
GAAGCCGGTGCTGAGCGTTCCGTCACGTACCATTGTCTCCACGATCTTCGTGCCCGTACGCTTCATCAGCTCCTTCACCAGTGCCAGCCGGTGCTCATACAGATCACAGGCTGTGATATGCCCCTGGTTGTCCATGTACATCGCCATTTGCTGCGTTTTGGTTCCTGGCGCTGCACATACATCCAGTACACTCATACCCGGCTCCAGCGCCATCCAGGAAGGAATCATCGCCGAAGACCGGTCCTGGATCAGGACTTTGCCTTCTTTGAATTCTTCTGTGTCGCTGAGAACTCCATCATACAGGAAAGACACTTCATTGACAAAACGGAATCTTTCCGGATCCAGCTCTGTACGCCTTGTTTTGAGCATGTTGATTCTCCCGTAGACATCCGGCCGTTCCTGACTGCTGTCAGCCAGCTGAAGCGCTGCCTCTTCTCCGTAATGGGCTTCCCATAGCTTCAGAATCCACAGGGGAATGCTGAAGTTGATTGATGTTCTGACCAGCACATCGGAGTCGGTACTGTATTTCAGTACTTTGGTTCCTGCCGCGATCATCTTCCTGAGGACAGCGTTGACGAATTTTGTATCCTTCGGTGCTGCGAGCGCAGCCGCTTCATTGAGCACAGCGTAATCCGGAATCCTGTCCAGGAAATACAGTTGGTACGCACTCATGTTCAGCAGATTCTCCGTCCGTACAGAAGTCTGTTTCTGTACATATTCCTTCCATTGATATTCCAGCAGGGTACGGTTGCGCAGCGTACCGTATACAAGCTCGGAAACCAAGGCTTTGTCCTTATCATTGAAATAACCCGGCATACTGCGCATGATCAGGGAAGCATATCCATGTTCACTCATCACACGGTTCAGCACATCCAGTGCATACTGTCTTGCATTCATACCTGCTCCAGTGCCAGCGGTTCCACATTGACCCTGACATTCATATTGATGCAATCATCGGAAAAAAGCACACCGCGAAGAATGCTGCGCATAGATTCCAGATCCTTGCCCTTTACCAGAAGCCTGCTGCGGTACCTGTCCTTGACTTTGGGCAGATCCAGCGGACCGATGGTTTTCAGCTGTTCACCAAGCAGTTTCTGCAGAATATCCATGGACCGTTCCGTTTCCTTTTCGCTCTTCGCACTGACGGTAAGCGAGATGAAGTAGGTATACGGAGGATATTGTCCGGCATGACGGAACTGCATTTCGTACGCAAAGAACTTCTCATAGTCCTGGGCAAGTACACATTGTACAGCATAGTGATCCGGATCAAATACCTGATAGATGACTTCTCCGGCATCTTCAGCGCGTCCGCTCCTGCCGCCTGCCTGCATCAGAAGATCGAATGTCATTTCACAGCTGCGGTAATCCGTACGCATCAATCCTTCATCCGCATTGATGACACCGACCAGCGTGACATCCGGATAGTCCAGTCCCTTGGCGATCATCTGTGTACCAAGGAGTATATCCGCTTCGTGCCTGCCGAAACGTTCCAGAATCCGTGCATGGCTGTTCTTGGCAGATGTAGTATCCGCGTCCATACGCAGTACTCTTGCCTGCGGAAAGAAGTGATGGATTTCCTGCTCCAGCCTCTCTGTGCCGAATCCATAGGTTGTAAATCCAGCAGTGGACCCGCAGTGCGGACACACCCGCGGTACTCTTGCTGTATAGCCGCAGGTATGGCATTTCATGGCGTTTTCGGTTCTGTGGTAGCTCATAGCGACATCGCAGTGCGGGCAGATCAGTGCTTCACCGCATTCACGGCATTTCATCACGGAATGGTATCCCCTGCGGTTCAGCAGCAGAATAACCTGCCTGTTGCTGTCCAGTCTTTCCTGGATGCTGTCGATCAATGCATCGGACAGCAGCGCAGAACGCTTGTGCTGCTTTTCATCGCGCATATTCACAGTATGCATCAACGGCTGTGTACGGTTGATCCGTTCATGCAGAACAATCAGCCTGTAGATTCCTTTATAGGCTCTCGCATAGCTTTCCAGCGACGGCGTTGCACTGCCGAGTATGACCTTGCATTGATGGTACTGTGCCCGCCATACAGCGATGTCACGGCAATGGTAGGCCGGCTGGACATCCTGTTTGTATGATGCATCATGTTCCTCATCCATAACAATCAGGCCCAGATCCGTGAACGGGAGGAATACTGCACTGCGGGTACCAACGACAATCGATGTCCTGCCGTTCATCACCTTACGGTACTGTTCATACTTTTCCTGCGGATTGAGTGCGCTGTGGTAGATGGCCAGATCATCCCCGAAACGCTGGGTAACCCGGTTGATCATCAATGGTGTCAATCCGATCTCCGGCACAAGAAAAAGCACCTGCTTGCCGCTGCGTATGACTTCTTCCGCCAGCCGCAGATAGACCTCCGTCTTGCCGGATCCGGTTACGCCGTGCACAAGATATACGGTCTCTTTACCGGCATTGATATCCTGTACGGCTCTCTGCTGTTCTTCGTTCAGTTTGTGCGGTGATTGATTGAGCAATAGTTTATGGGCTGCAGCTTCCCGCTCCCTTTCTGCTACTACCACTGCACCTTTCACTACAAGAGAATGTGCCTGATTCGGCCATTTTCTGCGCAGATCGCTGTACAGTACTGTACCGTTGGCACGGACATACTCCCAGGCTTCCAGTTCCTTCGGCGTCAGTCTGACTTCCTCATCACTGAGATGTACCGTCTTTTCCATGACAACACTGCCCCTGTGCGTTGATGGCTTTACACGTGAAGGCAGCATCGCCTGGAAGCAGGAGACTGTTGATGACAGTGTAGCATCGTGCATGTACAGTGCAAGGTCATGAAGTTCAGGCGTAATCAACGGTGACGCGTCCAGTACTCCATCAATATGACGGATCGCCATTCCGGCCTCTGCTGATGCCATCGCTGCATCACCATCATAAAAGACAGAAGATTCTACGAATCCGATCAGACGCCTGCCGTTGAATACAAGCTCAACACGGACGCCCTGCCGGAGTTCTTCTTCGTACCAATAGGTATATGTACGGTCAAGTGCCCTGACCGGATGTTCAATCCAGACCGATATTAAAAACATAGGAAGCCCTGTTATCCTATTGTACTTTATAATAGGTATGTGTGATAGACAAAAAACAGGAGGTCATCCCATGAAAGAATACCGTCTCGGTGTGATCGGATTCGGTCACATGTCCACCGCCATCGTCAAAGGAGCATTGAATGCGGGTGTCATCCAAGCCGATGAGATCCTGATCTATGACCCTTCCGCCCCGAGAATCCAGGAAGCACGGACATTAGGCCTGAAGGCTGCGGGAACAGCTGCTGAAACGGCTGAAGCATGCCGGTATGTCCTGCTGGCTGTACGCCCGCAGAACATGCAGGAAGTTATGGATGACCTGGCCGGTATTCCGATCCATGCTGTACTGTCGATTGTAACAGGCTGGAGCATCGCTGCGATGAAGCAGTACCTGAACACATCATCCTTGATGCGCATCATGCCCAACACACCGATGCAGGTCAGCAAAGGTGCTGCGTTCATGGCAGCCATGCCCGGCACTTCTCCGGAAACAGAAGTGTTCGCGCATGACCTGCTCAGCCCGCTCGGTATCCTGCAGAACGTGGACGAGGAACTCATCAACAAGTCTGTCACGGTTCACGGATCTACACCGGCCTACTTCTATTACCTTGTCAACGTATTGATCAAGGACGCAGTCAGGCAGGGTTTTGATGAAGAAACTGCCCGGGACTTCATTACCGAGACCATGATCGGATCAGGCGAACTGCTCAAGGCTGCCCGTACCAAACCGGTGCAGAAATTCATCGATGAGGTCTGCTCCCCCGGCGGAACAACCATCGAAGCCGTCGGGATTCTGCGCAACCGCGGGCTGGATGCGATTGTCGAGGAAGCAAACGATCGCTGCATCGCCCGGGCACTGGAGCTAGGCAAGCACTGAGGCATAAAGAAAACGGTATCTTCTGGGATACCGTTTTTTCTATCCTACCGACCCTGTCATATCCAGCTTCATCAGCTGGTTCAGTTCAACAGCGTATTCCATAGGCAGCTCCCGGGTAAACGGCTCCAGGAAACCCATGACGATCATTTCCGTTGCCTGGCTTTCACTCAGTCCGCGGCTCATCAGATAGTACAGTTCTTCTTCACTGATCTTTGATACTTTCGCTTCATGCTCTATGGTGGAAGTATTGTTCGCACCGGCATTGTTCGGAATGGTATCACTGGAGGACATTTCATCCAGGATGAGCGTATCGCACTCAATATGCGACCGTGAGAAGTCCGCCTTCGGACCATGGTAGATCCAGTCGCGGAAGTTGGCTTTGCCGCCTCTTCGCGACACTGACTTGGAAATGATGGATGACTGGGTATGCGGGGCTAGATGGATCATCTTGGCACCGGAATCCTGGACCTGGTCTTCCGATGCGACCGCTACGGATATTGTCATTCCCCTGGCATATTCCCCGGCCAGGATACAGGCAGGATACTTCATCGTAATGTGGGATCCGATATTGCCGTCAATCCACTCCATTGCACCGCGGGCATCCACCTTCGCCCGCTTGGTTGTCAGGTTCAGGACATTCTTTGACCAGTTCTGCACTGTGGAGTAACGGGCTTTGGCACCTTCATGGACGAAGATCTCAACGATGGCCGCATGCAGGGAATCCCGCATGTATACCGGCGCGGTGCAGCCTTCTACATAGTGAACATCCGCTCCTTCATCCGCAATGATCAAAGTGCGCTCAAACTGGCCCATTCCTTCGGAATTGATGCGGAAATAGGACTGCAGCGGTTTCTCCAGCTTTACTCCGGGCGGAACATAGATGAAGCTTCCCCCTGACCATACAGCCGTATTCAGCGCAGCAAACTTGTTGTCACTGGCCGGTACAATGGTTCCGAAGTACTTCCGGAACAGATCCGGAAAGGAACGAAGCGCTGTATCGGTATCCAGGAAGATCACACCTTTTTCCTGTACCTCATCCAGCATATTGTGATAGACCACTTCCGACTCATACTGGGTGGTGACACCGGCGAGGAATTTGCGTTCCGCTTCGGGAATACCGAGACGATCAAACGTATTCTTGATGGTATCCGGCACTTCATCCCAGTTATCGGATACTTTCCGGTCTGTAGGACGGATATAGTAGATGTAGTCATCGAAGTCAATGCTGGAGAGGTCCGGCCCCCACTTCGGCATATCCATGGACATAAAGGTATGGTAGGCATTGACACGGATTTCCGTCATCCACTCCGGTTCATTCTTGATCCGGGAGATTTCCCTTACCTTCTCTTCCGTAAGACCTTTTCCTGTATTGTACACAGACGTGTCTTCATCCTGGAAACCGTACTGGTAATTGTCCTGCGAGGATACTGCCTGCAAATCTTCAGAATTCAGTTCCAGTTTCTCTTCTGTTTCAGCCATTGCTTTCCTCGCTTTCCTTGATGATCTGATCGATTGCCCGCCAGCCGATGGTCGCGCACTTGATCCGGTTGGCCTGCTTGTATACATTCTTCATCGCCACGGCTTCTTCCAGCAGGTCTGCATTGTATTCCAGGCCGTCAACCATGCTGAAATAGTTTGCGATGATCTCCTTCGCTTCTTCCGTTGTTTTGCCGCGCAGAAGCTCTGTCATGATGCTGGTGCTGGCTGTACTGATCGTACAGGCTATGCCGTCGAAGCGGATATCCTCGATGACACCGTCATTGATCTTCGCTTCCACGGTAATGTCATCAATGCAGCTGGCACTCGCCATATGGCGGGAACGGTACGCTGTGGACGACACAAGACTGTGATTGTGCGGGTATTTGTAGTGATCCATAATGATTTCCCGCAGGATCATCGGATCATTCAGTAAATCCTGGTTTTCCATACAGACTCCTCAGAAGAAGATCGAGACAGCGTTTTCCAGCGTGACTTCCTTGACCGCTTCAACGAAACGGTCCACTTCTTCGAATGTATTGTAGAAGTACAGAGAGGCACGGACGGTGGAATTGGTGCCGATGATGCCATCCAGGATCTTGGCACAATGGTTGCCGCTGCGTACGGCAATGCCCTTGGTTGCCAGGAAGTTGGCTGTATCCTGGGCAAATACATCCTTGACATTGAACGTGACCACACCTGCAGTACTGTCCGGATTGTACAGTGTAATCGTATCGATCTCCTTCATGCGGCCGCGGAAATAATCCCCAAGTTCCTTTTCATACGCATGGATATTATCCATGCCGATCTTCATCAGGTATTCTGCCGCAGCGCCCAGACCGATGACACCTTCAATGTTGGGAGTGCCGTATTCAAATTTCATCGGCGGCTCCTGCAGCAGCATCTTTCCATCTGCGTAGAAACGGGCATTCATATCACCGCCGTAAATCATCGGGTCGATCTTCTCCAGCAGTTCATACCTGCCCCACAGAACACCGGTTCCGCCCGGACCGCACATCTTGTGTCCGCTGAAACCGAGGAAATCGATATCCAGATCTTTCACATCTGTCTTCATATGCGGAACCGATTGCGCACCGTCCACGATCATCAGAGCACCGTGTTCATGCGCAATGCGGGCCATTTCCTTGACCGGCTGTACAGCAGCCAGTACATTGGTCTGCTGCGCTACACAGACTGCCCTGACGCCGTCGTGCATCGCTTTTTCAAAGTCCTCTACTGATACAACGCCCTGTACATCGGTCGGGATGTACTCTACCTTGACGCCGAAATCACGCTGCACCTTGAACCAGGGCATGATATTGGACGCATGCTCGTTCTGGGTTGTCAGAATGACATCTCCCGGGTTCATGAACGCCTTGGCGGCGCCGAAAATGATCTCGTTCATGGATGCACTGACATTGTGCGTAAACGCTACTTCCTGCGGACTGCAGTTCAGGAAACGGGCAAAGATATCGCGTGTACCGTCATACAGTTCATCGTTCAGCCTGGCAATCGGATAGTCTCCTCTGTGTACATTGGAAGTATGTCTGGCATAGAAGTCCACAACGGCATCAATGACCGGCTTCGGCTTCAGTGTAGAGGCACCATTATCGAAATAGATCAGATCAGGATTGTTTTCAAACATCGGAAAATCTTTCCGGATAGCTGCAATGTCTAACATAGGGCTGCGATTTTTTCCTCCAGTTCCTTCTTCAGCGTTTCCTTCAAACGCTCATCATTGATCGTATCCGTGATCGGCATCAGGTAGCCTGTGCTGATCAGTCTCATGCATTCGTTGATGTCCAGGCCTCTGCTCTGCAGATAGTAGAGCTGCTCTTCGTCTACCCGGCCGACGCTGGCAGCGTGGGACGCCTTAACATCATTGTCATCGATCAGAAGCGCCGGTACGATCGAAGCGTACATCGTATCATCAAAGCACAGTGCACGCGATGTCTGATGGGATTCGGATACATGCGCTCCTCTTTCGATGATGCCGGCCGCATCCATCACGAACCGTCCCCCTTCCAGAATGACGGCATAGTTCTTCATATCACCGTTGGTATGGGGAGCCCTGGAAGCCACGGATGCATGGAATTCCTTTCTCGCTGCTGCAAGCGTAGCACTGCTCATGAGCGCTTCCGCTCCTGGCTCAAGCAGGTCGATCTTCGTATGCCGCAGCGTATCTCCTCTGACAATCTCTCCGTAAGCAATATGCAGATGCGTATCCCTCCGTACATTGTGCAGTTCATGGAATTCTGTGCCTGTTTCCGATTCGTTCCATACCAGGCAGGCAATACTGCCTCCTCCGCAGGATTCCGTAGTCAGGTTCAGCTTCGGTGCCCGGATGATCTTCAGGAATATTTCACTCTCCTTAGAGAACTCCAGCTGCAGATCAATCTCCTTATCCGCATCCACTGTATATTCACTGTATCCGGCAGGCACAATGATTTTTCTGCTGCTGTTAATCAGATCCATCATTGACTACCCCAGCCGGATATTCAGATCCGGACGCTTCTTCTCTTCTTCCGCCGCTGCCGGCAGGACATTGTACTCCCTGTAGATCCAGTCATAGCCTTCTGTATCGATCCTTGCGGCCAGCTCCGGTCCGCCTTCCGCTACAATACGGCCGTCCACAAGGATGTGGGTATACTGCGGATTCACAAACTCCAGGAAACGCTCATAGTGGGAAACAACAATCAGGCTCATTCCCGTTTCCTTCTGGGTCCGGTTAACGGTATCTGCAACGATCCGCAGAGCATCGACATCAAGACCGGAGTCAATCTCGTCCAGCATGGCCAGGCTCGGCTTCAGCATCATCATCTGCAGGATTTCATTGCGCTTCTTCTCACCGCCGGAGAAACCTTCGTTCAGAAAACGGTGGGCAATGTCATCCCGCAGCTCCAGCTGCTTGATGTTCTTCTGCATACCCTTTACGAATTCAAACAGGGAGATCGGCTTTTCCCTGCGGGCATTGATCGCGGCTTTCAGAAAATCGCTGTTGGTTACGCCCGGGATCTCCTGCGGATACTGCATGCCGAGGAACAGTCCCAGGCGGCTGCGGGCATCGACAGGAAGCGCAAGCACATCCTGGCCGTCATACTCAATCGTTCCTTCCGTTACAGTATACTTCGGATGGCCCATAACAGCTGCCAGCAGAGTAGACTTGCCGTTGCCGTTCGGTCCCATCAATGCATGGACCTCATTTTCACGCACAGTAAGGTCCACACCTTTCAGTATTTCCTTCCCTTCAATGGAAACATGAAGGTTTTTTATTACCAGTTCTTTCATCTTTTCACACCTTTCATCTTTAGAATCATATCACTTTTCTTGATTTCAATCAAAAAAAACACGATTATTAAGTATTCTTCATAAAAGATTCAGACAACAAAATTGCAAACCGGTTTACTTTTTCCTATAATAGGAAAGCATTTCAGGGAGGAACTATGGGAAACTTTATCAAAAAGAATATCTTCCTCTGCATCATTGTCGCTTTGCTGGCGGGTATCAGTATCTTCTACATCTACGATACAAATACCGGAAAACTGCCGGGCAAGCGGAGCGGTGCAGAGGATGTCGTCTATGAAATCAACGGGGAAGACATCACCGCGGAACAGTTCTATGAACAGATGTATAAAAACGGCGGCGAACAGATTGTCGCTGAGCTCTTCGGCAGAACAGTTGTCGATCAGGCCATTGAAACAACGTCTGAGCTGGAAGCCTGGGCACAGAACCAGGCTGCAGCTGTAGAGCAGAACTACAAGTACAGCTACGGTGCATCCTACAAGGATGTCATCGGCCAGGCACTGATTCAGGCCGGCTACAGCGGATACGAAGATCTGCAGCAGTATATGCTGGATTACCGCAAGCGCATTCTGCTTAGTGAGAAATATGCTGAAGAGCACTTCGATGAACTGAAGATACGCAGCATCTCCTACCTTCTGATCATGGAGGGTGAGAACACCGAAGACCGCAAGGCGGCCGTCGATGCAGCGTTTGCAGAAGGAAAATCCTTTGCGGATGCAGCAAAGGAATTCTCTGAAGACACTTCCACATCCTACAACGGTGGTGTACTGGGTGTCATCGACATCAATACAAACAATCTGGATGCAGCATTTCTAACAGCTGCGCTGGAGCTTGAGGAAGGCATGACCAGCCCGTGGGTGCATTCCGAACAGTTCGGCTGGTTCCGCATCCACAACAATGCATCTACACCTGAGACACTGAAAGAAGCAGCAGTCCAGCAGGCACTTGCAGAAGCCGGGCTTGGCGAAGAAGACCGTGACCGGATTTCCGTCAACCCCTATGAAACACTGGTATCCCAGTATGACACATCCCTGACCGGGAAAGCGATCCTGGAAACAGCCGAAGCGCTGGGCACGGATTTCGGCGGGGATGATGCACTGAAAGCAGTGATTCTGAAATACTATGGCGCAGAGGAAGAGTAAGGTGAGCAGTATGAAGATGAACAGAACAATAAGCGTTCTGCTGTGTGCAGTCCTTCTCTCTGCCTGCAGTGACGCATCCGCATCCATCAAGGACAAGGACACCCCGGTCATCAAAGTCGGCGATACAGCCATTACAAAGGGCCAGGTCTACGAAAAGCTCCTGTCCTCCTACGGCGCTCCTGCCGTTATGCAGTACATTACGGAGGTCATCTGTGACAACGAAGTCGAAGTCACGGATGAGATGAAGAAAACAGCGGAAGACAACCTGGAATACTACAAGAGCATTCTGGGCCCCTACTTTGAGGAATACATGACTGAACAAGGAATGGATGAAGAATCATTCCTGAAGCAGCAGATCCTCATGCAGCAGAATGACAGACTGCCTTCCCAGTATATCGAAGAGAACTACACTGAACTGGCGGAAAAGTACAAGCCGATTCTCGGTACAATCCTGTCATTCGAGACCATGGAGAATGCCAATGCTGCGGCATCCGCTCTGAAGGACGGGTCCATGAACGTAGAAGAAGCCATCAAAGCCTATGGATCCACCTCAACCGGTGAAAGTGAACTGATTACGATTGATTCCCGCAATTATGACGCTGAAGCGATTGCAGTTCTCCGGGCTGCAGAGCCGGATGACGGCTGGGTTCCTGTGCAGTCCACATCCGGTACTGCGTATGTACTCCGGGTCGAGGAAAAGGACTACGATGCATTGAAGGAGCAGGCCATGACTGCCTTTGCGTCCATCAGTGATGTACAGTCGGCTGCTATGAAGTTCTTCTGCGAGAAATACGGGTTCAAGGTCTACGACATCAGCCTGATCTCCGACATTTACAAGAATTATCCATATATTCTGAATCAGAGCATTCCGTCATCCCTGACGGACTAAAGGAGGAAATCAATATGTGCATCTTCTGTGACATCATCAAAGGTGATATCCCTTCCAGAACAGTATACGAGAGCGATACGGTCAAAGCCATCTTCGACATCGCGCCTCTGTCCAAAGGACATACCATCGTACTCGCCAAGCAGCATGTAACCAGCCTGCTGGAAGCGGATGAGGACTACGCTGCTGCTGTTATGAAGGAAACAGCCGCGCTGGCAAAGCTCATTGTGGCAAAGACAGGCGCTGATGGCTGCAACATTCTGGTAAACAGCCATGAAGCAGCCGGACAGACCGTGGATCATATGCATTTCCATATCATCCCCCGCTACAAGGGTGACGATGTAGTCGAACTGCACAGAATGCCGGCGGATGATCCGGACGAAGTATTCCGTCTGATCACAGAATAAAACAGGGAGACTCGGGTCTCCCTTTTCTTTATCCGTCCGGCTGTACACCCAATCGTTTGAGCATTGCGTTCCTGGCTTTGTTTTCCAGCGTATCGTCCAGCGGAGCGAGTTCATCTGTACCGTATTTCCGGCGAAGCGCGCGTTTGATCAGTATATCCGCGATCCGGGGATTCTTCGGCAGCAGCGGCCCGTGCATATACGTACCGATCACATTGTCCGTCACAAAGCCTTCATAGCCCGAATCGGCCGTATTGCCGTGTCCTGACAGTGTTCTGCCCAGCGGTGAAGCTACATTCCTTGTCTGCCCGCCGTGGTTCTCGAATCCAACTGCCTTGAATGATTCCCCATCAATGGTTACTTCTACAGCAATGTTGCCGATGCAGCGGTTGTTCCGGTCTGTTGTCGCTTCTGTATAGTAATCATACAGTCCCAGACCATCCAGTCTGATCCCGTCCTGATCAAGATAATACTGCCCGAACAGTTGGTATCCACCGCAGATCAGCAGATACTGCGTACCTTTGCCAAAGCTGTACGCAATGTCATCCTTCAGACCGAGCAGGTCCTCGTACAGCAGATTCTGCTCATGATCTGCACCGCCTCCCATGAAAACAATATCGTAATCAGAGCACTTTTTATCGTCTCCGAGCCGATAGGTATCCACTGTGCAGTCAATGCCCCGCCTGGCGCATCTCTCCTTCAGCACCTGGATGTTTCCCCTGTCTCCGTACAGATCCATCAGATTGTCGAAGAGCCACAATATCTTCAGTTCCATTACCGTTTCTCCATCTTCTTCAGAATCGCCCTGGTGCTGTGCAGCGCAGAGTACGTGGACATCAGCCAGCTTTCCATACCGGCTTCATTCAGATAATCTGCCGCATCCTTCGGATTCTCCTTGATGACCAGCTTGTCCTCAAAGCCATCGTACTTCAGCCGCAGTGCGATATCATATGCCCGGGTACCGGAACAGATGATTTCATGTACGGCGGAATCCCGTAGATGCTCAAAGTGGCAGTCCCAGATCCACGAGACATCCGTACCGTCCACGTCATTGTCATTCAGGATAATGCAGATGTTCTTCTCTTCTTCGTGCGCCATGATTTCCTTCAGCACTTCATTGGCGCCGGTCGGATTCTTGATCAGGTTCACTGTGCACGGCGCAGTCAGCCTGAACACTTCATTCCGTCCTTCGTTGAGCCGGTAGGTGCGGAATACACGGTCTGCACATTCCGGATCGATCCCCAGCGCTTTCATCACGGTCAGTACTGCGGCACAGTTGTATACCGCATAAATCGCATTGATGAACGAACGGTATTCTTTTCCGGCGCTCGTAAAGGTGCCTTTATCATAGTCAATGCTGTCAACAAAGACTACCGGTTCTATGGTACCGTAACCGTCTGTATCGCACACAAAACGTCCGATATGCGAATACTGTTGATACAGATAACGCAACGGTCTGCCGCACCGCGGGCAGAATGTACCTTCCTTCGCTTCATCGAACTGGTTGCTGGTACTGTTCTCACCGACAGAGAAGATATGAATTCTGGCCTTCTTGGCATAATCCGCAATGCGCAGGACATTCGGATCATCCCCGTTCAGAATCAGATCCCCTTCGAAGTCTTCCGTCACTTCAATCAGCCGGCGGATGATCGTTTCGATCTCACCTGCTCTGTCCAATTGATCACGGAAGAAATTATTGATGACGAGTACTGTCGGCTGCAGGGTCCTGAACTGTCTGTAGACCGTAAGTTCATCCACTTCCAGTACAACGGCGTCTGCCTGGATCCGGTAGCTGAGATCACTCCCGGCAGCGAGCGTTGACGCAATGCCGATGTTCAGATTATCGCCGCGGTGATTGTTGATGACGGTCTTTCCGGAAGCCCGCAGGGATTCCGCAATCAGATTCGCTGTCGTTGTCTTGCCGTTCGTACCGGTCACAACAATGACCTGTTCGGGCATGATGAAACGCTCCAGGAAATGCTTGTCCAGCTTCAGGCCAACATATCCCGGAAAGGATCCACCGTGTCCGCGGGCAGATAATACAGCATGCAGTGCTTTCACTATTCCCAATCGTATACCCATACCATCACCTACATCTTCGGTTTATAGAACTGCCTGTTCTCCAGCGCGAACAGCTTTACAGTCCACTGCCCTGCTTCCAATCCATCAAATGCCTGCTTCAGCGTATTGAGCCGCGCATCGAGATTATCTATCAGGTTGAGCACTTCCGCTTCCATGAGAACCGGTACGACAGGAGAGCCGAATTCCATCTTGCCGTGATGACTGAGCACCATATGCCTCAAGCACAGTGTCTCTTCCCTGCCGCCCAGACCGAGCCTGTCCGCTTCTTCAACAAGCCAGCCGTGGCAGATGGATATGTGCCCGGTCAGACGTCCTTCCAGAGAGTATTCTGCGCTTACCAGTCCGCCCAGTTCAGCTGTTTTTCCCATATCGTGGATCAATGTACCTGCCATGAGCAGATCACGGTTCAGTTGGGGATATTGCCTGCAGATGACCTCTGCTGTCTGTGCCATGCCGAGTGTATGCTCCGCCAGTCCTCCCATATAGCCATGATGGATGCGGGAAGCTGCCGGGTAGGCAAAGAAGCGTTCCTGGGTTCTTGCCAGCATAGCAAGCACCAGTCTGCGCAGCGTCACATTCTGGATGCTGTCCGCAAGACTGTAGATCTCTTCGCGCATTTTCTGTGCGCCGATGGAGGAAGCCGGGATATACTCCGCCATCTCTTCTTCCGTGACATCCGCTCTGTCGATCCGGTTCACCCGCATCTGTAGTGCACGATTGTACAGAATGACATCCACTGCAGCATCAACAACCTTGCCGGCCTCTGCCTTGGCTTCATCTTCCGGCTTAACATCCCAGAACTTGGCATCCATGGATCCACTGCTGTCCTGGAACACCAGGTTCAGGTACGGTGCTCCTTTGGAAGTTGTACCCTTGGTACAGCTTTTGATCAGATATCTGCCGACCAGACGGTCTTTTTCCTTCAAATCCTTAATTTTCGTCATATTCCGGCCACTCCGTTTCTTCAAGTATACGATGAATATCTTCGCTTCTGAAACCCTGCGTCATACAGTAACGGAACACAGCGCGTTTCAATGCGTCTCCTGACTGCTTCTTCTGCAGACGCTTCATTGCTTTTGCTATGCATTTGCGGAGGTATTCATCCTGGTTCTCTTCGTCTTCCTGCAGATCGAGCTGCTCGACAGTGTCCTTTGCAGTTGACAGATCGAAGCCTTTCGCTACCATGCGCTCTATGATCTTCTGCTTTTTGCGGATCAGCGATTGATCGTGGATGGACGCAGAGGCCTTTTCGGCAAACGCTTTTGCGTACAGTTCGTCGTTCTCCGTTGCGAGGACATCCTCGATCACTTCCTGGGATATTCCTTTCCGCCGCAGATTCCTGAGAATCTTCTCACGTCCTGTCAGGGACGCTCTCAGACTGTTTACAGCATTCTCACAGTACTGACGGTCATTGATCAGCCCTTTCTCCTCAAGAGTGTCCAGAATCCGGTTCATTTCCACCGGTGTGCACTCTGTATGCGTACGCATCCAGTCGAACAGTTCATACCGGGATCTGTCCTTGACCGACAGTCTGCGCAGGCAGGCCTGATAGGCCTTTACGTACTGTTCCCTGTTCCTCAGATCCTCGACATGCTTCTTCGTTAAGGTACGTCCGGCTTTCAGCCCTTCCTTCACGTAGTCATCCAGAGTAACGGATACCGTTCCCTTAGCACCCTTTTTATCCTCCAGGGTCAGGATTACCGTATCGCTTCTGATATTGACAGCTGTGATCCTGGACGTATTCTCATAGAGCCATATGGCTTCTCTGTACACTTCCAGCACATCCCGGCAGAAGGATTCCTTGCTGTAGGGTGCCGCGCATTCTGTGCACCAGGAAGCGATCCGTGCCCTTTCCTGCACATCAGTGGACGCAAAACGCACCACAGCTTCCGCAAGCTCATCCGGGCTGCTGAAGTACCAGCCGCTCCTGCCTTCCTTCACCAACGCAGCGAGCGCTTCATCGCGGCGCACCAGGATCGGAATGCCGGATGCCAGCGCTTCTATGAACGTGATGCCCTGCGTTTCGGATAATGAGGCTGAGATGAACGCGTCTGACGCAGCATAGTAGTGATGGATGGTATCAATCGGCCGGCTTCCTGCCAGTACAATCGCAGGCATTCCTTCGGCTTTGGCTTTCATGCGCTCATAATCCGGACCATCGCCTACGATCAGAAGCCGGATATCTTCCCGCTTCGCCGAAGCCAGCGCAAAGCCGTCAATGATCATCTCCACCGACTTTTCTTCCGCGATCCGTCCGACATAGACAAAGACCGTATCCGTTTCATGGAAACCGAATTCCTTTCTCAGTTCCGCACTGATTGTTCTGTCCTGGTTCTCCGGGCGGAATTTCTGCAGGTCCAGACCGGTCGGAATGACATTGATCTTCGTATGTACATGATAGCGTTCCAGAAGCTCCTTGGTCTTTTCGCTCGGTGCAATGACTTCAATCGAGGAGTCCCCGTAGATCCTCGACAGCCTGGCTACCAGTTTCTTTGCATATTCGTCAAACGTCCTGGAATCAAAGAAATTAGCGTAGTGTGTATAGTCTTCATAGGTCGTGTGATACGTACTGATCAAAGGGATTTCCAGCATCCGGGCGCAGAAGCGGGCAAAGATGCCTACACCGAATTCAGTCTGTACATGGATGACATCCAGATCGAGCTCCTTGATCAGATTGAATGCATGGGCATGGATCGGCGTTGTCACCGCATAGCCGTACAGTGCCTTTATGGTCATGCCGGCAAGGTGCAGGACGGTATGTTCTTCATTCCATTCCGCAAGACCGAGTCCGTGCTTCGGCGCAACTACAAAAACATCGTGGCCTGCCCTTCTCAGCTCCGTGAACAGAATGAATGTACTGTTCGCAACCCCGTTGATATCCGGTACATAGGTATCTGTAAACAATCCGATCCGCATTCCTAGCCTCCCGTACAGCTTTATCATTATACCTCATTTGCCTGCCCTGATTCTTCCGTATTCTGCAGCAGACGATGAAAAAGTATATCAGACAAACCTGTCCTGCCGTGATCGAAACAGCAGAAACCAACGGATCCACCGTCTGAAGCAGACGCCGAATATGATAGTATTTCCCTAACAGAAGGAGAAAAGTATGGAATTCGATCTGACTAAAAGAATCAACTACTACTTCAACGAACTGGCAATGATTCCCCGGGCATCCCGCAATGAAAAGGCAGCCAGCGATTATATCGTTGCGTTTGCCAAAGCGCACAACCTGCCCTGGAAACAGGACCATGTCTGGAATGTTCTCGTGGATAAACCTGCTTCCCCGGGCTATGAAAACGCGGAACCTGTCATTCTTCAGGCACACCTGGATATGGTCTGTGAGAAGACGGCGGATGCGGACCACAACTTCGATACCGACCCGCTGAACCTGTACGTCGATGAGGAAGGCTGGCTGCGCGCCAAGGGTACAACCCTGGGCTGTGACGATGGATACGGCGTGGCGTACATGCTGGCGATTCTGGAAGACGATACACTGGCTCATCCTCCGCTGGAATGCATGTTCACCACGATGGAAGAGATCGGACTTCTCGGCGCAAGAGAGCTGAAGGAAGAAGACCTGCATGGAAAAAGGCTGATCAACCTGGACGGCGGCGGAGAGGTTATTACGACGGTCAGCTGTGCCGGCGGCGCAACAATGGTTGTCAGAAAGGATCTGGCCTATACAGCCAATGAAGACCCTGGCTACCTGCTTGGAATCCGTGGACTGACAGGCGGTCATTCCGGCGGAAACATCCACCTGGAGAAAGGCAACGCAATCACCCTGGCAGCACGCGTGCTGTATGAACTGAAAAAGAACGGCATTGATCTGACCATCTCTGACTGCAACGGCGGTCAGAAATTCAACGCGATTCCCCGTGAAGCGACTGTCATCTTCACATCACCGGACGATCCGGCAAAGATCAAATCCTGCGTGGACCGGATGGAAGCCTGCATCAAGGAAGAGCTTGAATTCAGTGACGGTGGATTCTTCATTGAATTCAAGGATGCCGGTACACCTGAGAAAAAACTGGACCGGACCATGAGCGACCGGATCATCGATTACTTCTTCCTCGTGCCGGATGGCTTCCAGCACCGTTCCATGGTGATTGACGGCCTGACAACCGCGTCCTTGAATATGGGCACCTTCTTCATCGAGGACGGCAAGCTCGAATGCCGCAACCTGATCCGTACCGCCATCGCATCCCAGACGGATGAACTGTTCGACAAAGCGCAGCGCCTCGGTGAAATCTGCGGGCTGGACGTTGTACTGGAAGATCGTTTCCCTGGCTGGAATTATTCCAAAGTCTCCCCGCTGCGTGAGAAACTGAAGGAAGTACTGGCTGCCAGAGGTACAGAAATCACCGAGGAAGCAACCCACGGTGGTCTGGAAGTCAGTTTCTTCAAGGGACTGGTTCCCGATCTGGACATCATTACCTACGGACCGGTCGCCTATGGTGCACATACACCGGAAGAGCGTCTGGACCTGGCTTCCTTTGCCCGGGCATACGATAATCTCTGTGCATTGCTTGCAGCGCTGACAGAGTAAAAACAAGAGGAGTCAATCTCCTCTTTTTTTGATATACTGAATCGCAGGGGGTTTCTGTTTATGTTAAGAAAGGCATTTGATTCAGAGAAGTACCTGGCACTGCAGCGTGACAAAATCCTGGAGCGGATCAACATGTTCGAAGGCAAGCTCTATCTTGAATTCGGCGGCAAGATCTTTGAAGATTTCCACGCTGCAAGAGTACTGCCGGGCTATGAACCCAATAACAAGATCAAGCTCCTGACCGAAATGGGCGACAAAGTGGAAATGATCATCTGCATCAATGCCCGCAATATTGAACAGAACAAAGTCCGCGCTGACCTGGGCATCAGCTATGACGATGAGGTCTACCGCCTCATCGATGCCTTCCGTTCCCTCAGCCTGTACGTCGGTGCAGTTGTCATCACCCAGTATAACGGACAGTCCAGTGTGGATCCTTTCCGCCGTAAGCTGGCTGAATCCGGTATCCGCAGCTACCTGCACTATCCGATTCCCGGCTATCCCGCTGATGTAGACTTCATCGTCTCCAAGGAAGGCCTTGGCAAGAACGAATATGTCGAAACCAGCCGCAAGCTGATCGTCGTAACCGCACCGGGACCCGGTTCCGGAAAGATGGCAACCTGCATCTCCCAGATGTACCATGACCAGCTGCATGGAATCAAATCCGGATACGCTAAGTTTGAAACCTTCCCGGTCTGGAACCTGCCGCTGAGGCATCCTGTCAATCTGGCCTATGAAGCGGCAACGGCAGACCTGAACGATGTCAATATGATTGATCCCTTCCATCTGGAAGCCTACGGTACAACAGCGGTCAATTACAACCGTGACGTAGATATCTTCCCGGTACTGAACCGGATGATTGAACGGATCATGTCGGTATCCCCGTACAAATCACCTACAGATATGGGTGTCAACCTGGTCGGTTTCTGCATCACCGATGATGATGCCGCTGTTGAAGCAGCGAAAAGAGAAATCATCAGGCGCTATTATAACGCACTCGTAGACCTGCGCTCCCAGCGGGTCAATGAAAATACCGTCAGCAAAATCCAGCTGCTGATGAATGACCTTGGCATATCCCCCAATGACCGCGCTGCGGCTGTAGCAGCCAGGAACAAAGCCGAACTGACCGGTGCTCCCGCACTGGCTCTGGAACTGACGGACGGCCGGATCATCACCGGCAAGACTTCTTCCCTCTTCGGTCCATCAGCTGCGGTCATCGTCAACGCCATCAAAGCACTGGCGCATATCGACAAGCAGACTTTGCTGATTGATCCGGAGTACGTCATACCGATCCAGCATCTGAAGATCAACAATCTGGGTAATCACAATCCTCGGCTGCATTCCGATGAGCTGCTCATCGCACTGGCCCTGACAGCCCAGACCAATCCGAACACAGCGCTTGCCATGAGCAAGCTCTCAGACCTGCAGGGAGCGGAAGGTCATTCCACGGTAATCCTGCCGGAGGAAGATGCTTCAGTATTCCGGAAGCTGGGCGTCAACATCACCTGCGATCCGGTATACCAGCAGAAAAAGATGTATCACAGAAAATAAAAAACGGTTCATTGAACCGTTTCTTTTATGATCCTGCCGATCCTGTCTTCATCAAACAGTATTCCTGTCAGCTGCTCTTCCAGCGCCGATGTATCTACCACCTGAAGATCATCCGTGGATACAGAGACCTGTTCGATCCTGCCGGAGTGCACATCCGCACTCACACGGTACAGAGAACCGTGGATACGGTACTCTAGGAGTACATCGAACTTCGGCGACTGCTCCAGCAGCCATTTTTCCGAAGCCAGCACCGTACGCAGATCCTGCGCAGCCTCCCCCGGCCACGGTATTTCTTCCGAAGGGAACAGCTGCAGGAAGCGCTGGATCATTCCCTCCACTGTCAGTTCACTGGAGAGTGCATTCAGATTCATCACTCTGCTGCGCACTGAATCAATGCCATGCGACTGCATCTTCAGCACAGACGGCGTGAGTACCCGTTCCAGCTTGTCCAGGTCAACATTAATCATTAATGTTCCGTGGTACAGGTGAACGCCCTCATCCATCAATGACGCGGTTCCTGAGAATTTCCTGTCACCGATCAGAAGATCATTCCGTTCATTCCGCAGTGCGGGAATGCCGAAGGACTGCAGAGTGTCCTGGATCATCCTGATGATTGTTACCGGACTGTCTTCCTGCGTAATCCAGGTGTAGTTGAGATTCCCCCGGTCCTGCCATACCGCACCTCCGCCGGTATACCGACGGCACAGGACAGCCTGTTCTTCCTTCAAGGCTGTATGATCGGTTTCCAGCCAGGCGTTCTGATTGCGACCGATTACAGCACAGGGATCATTCACCCAGAGGAACACCAGTTCCTCTCCGCTGTAATGATCGAACAGGTACCGTTCCACTGCGATATTCAGATACGGATCATGGACCGGGGAAACCAGGTGTTTCATATTATTGGTGCAGTGTGCCGATTCCAAGGCCCATCGCTGCTTCATGCAGCGCTTCTCCGGTAGTCGGGTGAGCGAAGATGGTTTCCCTCAGTTCCTCATCACTGAGACCGTTCTGAATGGCTACCGTAGCCGCAGCGATGATGACAGACGCATCCGGACCGATCACTGAACAGCCGATCAGCTTATTGTTCTCATCCTTGATCAGCTTGACATAGCCTTCCGTCTCATGCAGTGAGACGGCCTTACCGTTTCCGGCAAAATCGAATCTGCCGACTGTAAAGGGTTTCCCTGCTGCTTTGAGCTCATCTTCACCGAAGCCCACACTGGCCACTTCCGGTGAAGTGAAAACAGCACTGGGTACGTTCCTTCTGTCAAACGTTTTGTCTTCGCCGAAGATATTGTCAACGGCAACCATGCCCTGATGGCTGGCGGCGTGTGCCAGCTGGATCAGGTTGTTGACGTCGCCGATTGCGTAGATGTGTTCAACATTTGTGCGCATGTGCTCATCAACATGGATGCCGCGGCC
>JAEEGL016812336.1_pt1 | contig 20747 bp, 14 predicted proteins | sample 9134231 | NCBI WGS metagenome assembly JAEEGL01 (sample SAMN16246548, study PRJNA631951) | gut metagenome | biome: gut microbiome; feature: rumen; material: fiber-attached | host: Bos | place: Iran: Karaj | collected 2018-10
CCGATGGACGAGGCCGTGCGTGAGGTGGAGAACCGTCTGCTCGGCGTGGAGACCAATATCACCAACTGGCAGCGTCGGCAGAATAAGAATAACAATTTCTCCGCACTCGTGCCGTATGACATGGAACTGCAGCGGAAAGAGTCCAAGGAGTTTCTGGACGATCTGACGACCCGCGACCAGCGGATGATGCTCGGCGTGATCACACTGGTCATCACGGCGGATTCATTCGAGGAAATGGAACAGGATACGGAATCGGTGCTGGCGACGGCCCGCAAACACATGTGCCAGATGGCGGTCCTGAAATACCAGCAGTTCGACGGAATGAATACCGTACTGCCGATCGGAACCCGAAGGATCAACGCCTTCCGTACGCTGACCACGGAAAGTGCGGCAGTCTTTATGCCCTACCGTGTTCAGGAGATCATCGAAGAGGACGGCATCTATATGGGTGAGAACGCTGTCTCCGGCAACCTGATCATGTGCAACCGCGAGAACCTGATGAACCAGGCAGGCTTCATACTGGGCGTGCCGGGATCCGGCAAGTCCCAGTTCGCCAAGCAGATGATCTGGCCGCTGATGCTGAAGACAGAGGACGACATCATGATCTGCGATCCGGAAGGCGAGTACGCCCGCATGCTGGAGCAGTTTGACGATATCGTGACCGTGGTGCATGTGGCTGCCGGCGGAAAAGACCGTCTGAATGCCATGTATATGGTCGACAGCTACGGCGAGAACAATCCGACCGTAACCAAGGCTGAGTTCATCATGTCGCTGATCGAGCAGATCGATAAGAAGGGCGTCGGTCCGCAGCATAAATCCATCATCGACCGCTGCATTGCCTCCGTTTACCGGGAGGGCAAGGAAACGGGAACGGTGCCTACGCTTACCACGCTGCGTGAAAAGCTCCTGGCCCAGCCGGAACGTGAAGCCAAACAGATTGCTCTGGCACTGGAGCTGTATACGACCGGATCTCTGGATATTTTCGGCAAGCATAGCAATGTGGATCTCAGTAAACGGATCATCATATTCGATATCCACGAGTTGGGTTCGCAGCTGAAGCCGACGGGTCTCCTGGTAATTACGGATACGATCCTGAACCGTGTCTCAGTCAACTGGAAGAACGGAAAGCGCACGCATGTATTTCTCGACGAATTCCATGTAGTCTTTGAGAACGAGTATTCCGCTCAGTTCTTCAATTCCGCGTGGCGGCAGTTCAGAAAGCGCAACGCCTATCCCACGGCCATCACGCAGAACGTGGAATATCTGCTGGATTCCGTGCAGGCAAGCACCATGCTATCCAACTCCGAGTTCATCGTGATGCTGAACCAGGCGGCTTCCGACAGGGAAGAACTGGCGAAGCTCCTGAATATCTCGAATGAGCAGATGAGTTACATCACCAACGCCGATCCAGGCTGCGGTCTGATCCGGTACGGCGGTTCGCTCGTGCCTTTCGTCAACAGATGGCCTAAGGACACCAAACTGTATGAGCTGATGACGACGAAACCGGGGGAAACGGCAGCGTAAACAAAAAGTATACGCGCTTATATTATTAGTTAATGCGCCGGGTTCAGATGGTTCTGGGCCCGGCGTTTTGGAGGATATAGATGAGTGATATCAAAACCAAAGAAACGCACAGGGATATCAAGGTCCTTGACAAAACGGTTTCCGGACTGCGCAACGTGAAGAAAGCCTCCGTCCGGACAAAGGACGGTGTTGAGAACCTGCTCGATGACGGTCGGATATCCCCTTCCGAATATGCTGAGGATCAGCTGAAGTACGCTGCTGAGGATACCGCTGAAGTCGTCTATGACAAGGCTTCTGATAAGGTGAAGAAAGAAAAAGACCGGGTCAAGGAGCAACTTCGGGAGAAAAGGCGCGAGAAAAAGCTGGAAAGACAGAAACAGCGCACAGATAAAAAGATCGAAAAGATCGAGAAGGCGCAGGTTCAACGAAGCAACACCGGCGCGGAAGAACTCAAAAGATCCCGCGCTGCAGGAAGACGGACTGTTCGCCGGACAAGCAAAGCGGGAAAAGCGACAGTCCGTACAGGGAAAGCTGTTGCAAATAATGCAACAGCTCAGGGACGAAGTCGCCGAATCCAGTCTGCGATTCAAGCAAAGAATACCAGTATCAAAACCGCGCAGGCAACCGATCACAGCATTAAGCAGACAGCCAGATCGACCGGGAAAGTCGGCATCAAGACCGCACAATACAGCGCCAAGACCGCCCAGGTAACAGTCAAGACCGCTGAACAGACCTCGAGGGCTGCCATCAAGACAACGAAGACGGTCGGGGAAAGCGCTCCGAAAGTCGCTGCGGCAACTGCCAAAGCGGCAAAAACGGCCGCAATTGCCGCTAAGCAGGCAGCCATTGCGATTGGTAAAGCCGTTGCTGCTGCCGCCAAGGTCGTAGCCAAAGCGGCTGTTGCAGTCGGGAAAAGTATTGCTGCTGCTTTTGAAGCGTTGGTTGCAGCCCTTGGGATGGGAGGAGCTATCGCGGTCGTGGTCGTTGTTCTCGTCGGAGGCATCGGTCTGATCGTCGGCTCAGCCACGGGCATCTTTTTTTCCAGCGAGGATACCGGTGGCCGGAGCATGGAAAGCGTCGTACACGAGATCAACACGGAATACAGTGACCGCCTTGCGCATATCAAAGAAGTGAATACCTATGACGAGGTCTCGATGTCCGGCTCCTCTGCCGTCTGGCGGGAGGTGCTGGCCTTTTATGCCGTAAAGACCAGCATGGCTGATACAGGCGCACAGGAAGTCGTCACCCTGGATGACGAGAAAGTCGAGCTATTGAGGGATATTTTCTGGGAGATGAATACCATCTCCTCCGAGGTGAAAACAGAAACGAAGACTGTGATTGAGGAGGTGGTCGACGAGCACGGGGAAGTCATAGAAGTTCCGGTCGAGAAGGAAATTACGACATTGTATATCACAGTCTCGCATTTGACAGCGGATGAGATGGCTGCAAAGTACGGACTTTCCGAGAAGCAAAAAAACATGATGCACACGCTCCTCTCCGACGAGTACCGCTCTCTTTGGGGTGCTGTCCTATATGGAATTAAATCCGGAGAGACAGCCATTATTGAGGTTGCGGCAACCCAAATCGGCAATGTGGGCGGCGAACCATATTGGTCCATGTTCGGCTTCACGTCCCGGATCGCCTGGTGTGCCTGTTTTGTGAGCTGGTGCGGCAATGAATGTGGATATATTGAGAACGGCATCATGCCCTATTCCATCGGCTGCGTTCCCAGTATGAACTGGTACAAGGAACGTGGGCAGTGGATTGATGGAAACGAAGAGCCACTTCCGGGGATGATTATCTTTTATGACTGGGATGACCCAGACGGCGAGTTCGGGCCGCAGGATGGAAAGCCCGATCATACCGGCATCGTGGAGAAGGTGGTTGATGGCATGGTCTGGACAATTGAAGGAAACTCCGGAGACAGCTGCAGAAGAAATCAGCATCCTGTCGGGGAGTATGTGATTATGGGATATGGTGTGCCGAAATACTGAATTTAAGGACTTGCCCCGCTACTGGCCGAAACGGTCAGTGGCGGGGTTGATTTTAGTGTTTCGGAATGATGGTGGCGAAATATAACGACAATGAGAAGAACAAAAAGGCACTGAGAACGATTGAAAAAAGCACGTAAAAATGATATGATTCATTATGAGTTTTTATAGGCTTTGGCGCGTTCCGTTCACCTATAGAAAGTCGTATTACCTCCAACAAAGGATATACAGCATGGTATTAACTGCAACGGACAGTGTATATAAAGGCGCCGGTCAGCTGACCAGAGAGCAGTTCCTCTTCTATGAGACCAGAACGGTAGCAAAGTTGCTCTGTGAAGGCCTTTCGGAAAGCGCCATCATAGATAGAATCATCGAGGACAACTTGTTTCAGTACCCGACTGAGAAATCGCTGAGGCAGGTGTCTTTGGGATGTCTGAAAAGACTGAAAGCACTAAATGATACCTCTTTGGTAGAGGCTATCGCTTTTCAGCCAAGTGATGAGGCAAAACAGATCTGTCTCTATGCAATGATGAAGCAGTATAGGCTCCTCTGGGATTTCATGATAACTGTAATTGGGAACAAGTATCGCCTTCAGGACCTCTCATTTGCGAGAAGAGATATCCTTTCCTTTATGTTGCAATTACAGGAACAGGATGACACCGTAGCATCTTGGTCTGAACAGACCATTAAGAAAATCGTTTCCGTGATCTCCCGGATTCTGATAGAGAACGGATACTTAGATGACGCAAAGGCCTCTCGGCTTAATCCTGTTATGATCAGCTCATTACTGGAGAATGCCATCCGGGAACATGGGGACCAAATAGCTCTTCCAGCGTTTAATTGTCTTGAATAGAGGGTAATCGATATGAGCGGTTTAAAAGAAAGATTAGATAGTTTACGCGACTTTATACAGCAGCCGGAATTCCTGGAAGGAAAAGGCCTTTCCAACGAGGTAAATATCCGAATCTTTTGCTATGATCCGGCGGATGAAATGACAGTGACGCATTTCATCGAACAGATAAAAACAGATCAGAGCGTAACGTGCCGTCTGATTGAGTGTAATTTGTATAAGATTTTCCTTTCTGTTTGTGAGGATCTGGATATACTGGATGCCATTCCGGACATGGAAGAAACCGACGGTGGAACCTACCTGTTAGAACAGCTTCATTCCGCAATCGGTGAGGGTGAGTTCATTGAGAAGATCCAATATGAGCAGCATCAGCCGGGAGACGTTTTGCTACTGACTGGCGTCGGAGACGTTTTTCCGTTTATGCGGGTGCACGCTCTTTTGGAAGCCCTTCAGCCATATTTCTCGGATATTCCAATTTTGGTTATGTACCCTGGCGAGTTTGACGGTCACTACCTACGGCTGTTCAACCGTCTTTCGCCCAACGACTACTACAGAGCCTTTAATCTGCTCTGATAAGACCCTATTTAGGAGGACCGTAGCATGTTGATCCGCAACATTTTCGCTGAAGACATTAACCGCCAGATCAATGGCGTCATCAAAGTCGATCAAGACAAAGAAGATGTAATTGAACAGGAAGTCCGGGAATACGTAATCACAAAAGAGCTGAAGAAACATTTCATCAGTTTCTTTGATTACTACAGCGATTCGTTTGATAAACCGACTGACGATATCGGAGTGTGGATCTCCGGTTTCTTTGGAAGTGGTAAATCGCACTTCCTGAAGATGCTCTCCTACATTTTGGAGAATAAACCGGTGGGTGGAAATTCTACAGTCGATATGTTTCGGCAAAAGTTTGCTGATGATCCTGCAACCTTCATGCTGATTGATCGGGCGACTAGAAGCAAGACAGAGACCATTCTGTTTAACATTGATATCGAGGGCTCCATCAACAAGGATAAGACAGCGGTCCTTCGTGTCTTTGCGAAGATGTTTTATAACCACCTTGGCTTCTTTGGTGAAAACCTGAAAGTCGCCATGTTGGAGCAGTATATAGATCAGCAAGGAAAGACGGAAGAATTCCGCCGCGTCTTTGAGCAGAAAAAAGGCAAGTCCTGGAAAGATCAAAGAAAGGCGTTTGCCTTCAACGGGAAGTATGTTGTTCCTACGCTGACAGAAGTCTTGGGAATGAGTGAAGAAGACGCCAAACGCTGGTTTAATGACAAGACAGCTGTGGATTTTTCTATTGCGCAGCTCGTTGATGATATCAAGACCTATCTGAAGAAGCAGCCTAAAGACTTTCGGTTAGTTTTCCTGATCGACGAAGTCGGACAGTATGTAGGAACTGATACTGACATGCTGCTGAATCTACAGTCGTTGACTGAAAAAATCGGTAGCGAATGTGGTGGTAAAGTCTGGATAATCTGCACCGGCCAGGAAGCCATCGATGAAATCATAAAGGTAAGAGCGGATGAATTCTCCCGAATTCAAGCCCGCTTCAAAACACGCCTCAGCCTTTCCTCGTCTTCCGTTGATGAAGTTATTCAGAAACGTATCTTGAAAAAGAAACCGGAAGCAGAATCCGCTCTGGAAGCACTTTACCACGAGAATGATTCTGTGTTGCGAAACCTGTTCACCTTCAAAGACGCCCTTTTGGATATCAAGGGCTTCAGCGGAGCGGGTGAGTTTGCCGTTGATTTCCCCTTTATCCCCTACCAGTTTATCATTATGCAGCAAGTGTTCTCGGAGATCCGAAAGCATGGGAATTCTGGCAAACATCTTTCCGGAGGGGAGCGCTCTATGCTCTCCGGATTCCAAGAGGCTGCACAGAAAATACAGGATCAAGACGAGTACGCACTCGTACCGTTCTTCCGCTTCTATGACACCGTACATACTTTCCTGGAAAGCTCTATCCGTCGCGTCATAGAGCGTTGTCAGAATGCTGCCGATAACGGCGCCGGCGTTGAGGCACAGGATGTTGACCTGCTTAAACTCCTCTATCTGATCCGTTACGTGGATGATATTCCCGCTAATCTGGACAACCTTGTTATACTTATGGCAGACGATATTCGGACAGATAAGATTGTCGCCCGCGAAAAGGTCGGAGAATCACTCGGCCGTCTTCTGAGCCAAAACTATATTGGCAGGACTGGCGAGACTTACCACTTCCTGACAGATGAGGAACAGGACATCCAGATAGGTATCAATAACACACCTGTGGATACTGCGAGCATTGTTGAGAGAATCGCGCAGATGATCTATGCAGACATCTATCAGACTAAGAAGTTCCGCTATGGTCGGTATGACTTTGATTTCGACAAGCTGGTTGACGGCGTCTCTATCGGTGCTGTAACAGGCGGCATGAAGCTGCGCTTCCTAACGATTGCGACAGATGCCGTTGAAAAATCAGAACTGAGCCTGATGACCCAGTCCAAGGGACAGGCCATTGTTGTGCTGTCGGGGACATCTTATTATGAGTCTCTGGAGAGCGCGATGAAGATTCGGAAGTATGTGAAACAGCGAAACGTCTCACAGCTCCCGAAATCGATGCAAGATACCATTCGTGGGCAGCAAGATGAGGCTGGAAGGTACGAGCTTTCTGCAATGGAGGATCTGAAGAAAGCCATAGTGAATGCCGCCTTCTACGTTGATGGTGAACACGTGGAAATTAAGGGCGGGGAGGCAAAATCACGGATTGATCAAGCGCTAGAGTACCTTGTATCCCATGTATACAGCGATCTAGGTCTCATTGAAAAGAACGCTGATACCGACATGGATATCATTGAGGTCTTGAACGGGAACTTCCTTCCCGGAGCAGAACCTAACCGTGATGCAGCAGCAAAAGTTGAGGAATACCTGATTGTTCAGGACAGGCTGAAACTTCCGACTTCGATGTTTGATGTTCAGAGCAGATATCAAGGGATTCCCTATGGCTGGAGAGAAATCGATATCGCCGCTGTTGTGGCTCTGTTGATCAATCAGCAGAAAGTCACTATTAAATACGGCGGAGCAACCATACAGCCGACTGATCCGAAGCTCCTCGATATGCTTCGGAAAAAGAGCGAGATCGGCAAGACCAGCATCTCAAAACGGCAGGTCGTTACTGCCGTAAAGATGCGTGCAGCCAAGGAACTTTTACGGGAATATTTTGACGTGATGGATGTGCCGGATGACGAGGATGGCCTGGTGGCATTCATCGTTCAGAAGTTTGAAGAGCAAAAGACTCACTATGAAACTCTCGATGCGAATTATACAACGGGACGGAAGTATCCGGATCGGCCGAAGGTGACACAGGCCATTCAGTTGACCACAGACATCCTGTCTCAGAAGAAGGACAATATCGCTCTCATTGATAGGGTACTGAAACGAGAAGACAACCTCTTCGACTGCAAAGAAGCATTGCAGGACGTAGAAGATTTCTTTAAGAACCAGGTCCAGCTTTTTGACGCGGCTGACAAGATGGTAAACGACCTGCGAAATGAGCTGGACTATCTTTCCCGTGAACCGGAATCCAATGAAGCGTTAAACAAGATCCGTTTGATCGTACAGGTCCCGAGTGGGGTCACGTATAGTAAGATCCCGGAACTGAACGGGCTGATGGCAACGGTCAAGGCTGGGCATGATCGACTATTGGCAGCAAAGAAAGAGGAAGTTGGAGATATCGTGACGCAGTGTATGAGTGCAATTCATCAGACTGCCAATTTCGATGTCCGAGTCAAGAGCGTTGTAGCGAAAGCGGATGAGTACTATGACCAGAAACGGAAAACAATAAAGGACCTCCAGAATCTGGCCTTGTTAGACGGCCTTATTCCGCCGATGCTTCAGTACAAGGATTCGACGATTGATCAGCTGGAAATTCTTCTAAAACCTGTCGTTCCGGTTCCGCGCGATGATGACAAAGTCCGTGAGACAACAGGTCTTGGAGGAACGACGGGGACACAGACTCCAGCCCCCAAGAAGATCATTCGGCCTTATAACAGACAAATTATTTTCCCGGCAAAACGTCTTGAAAGTGATGCGGAGATTGATGATTATCTGGAGAAGGTCCGGAAGCAGTTGCGAGATTTGCTGAAGAACTGTGATGGAATCCAGCTCAAATAAGGAGACCAGCAATGGATAAGAATGCAATCAAAAGATACGCTGTTTGGGCACGTCGGGAGTTGATCTCCCGCGTGAGCCAGAGAGCTGCCCAATATGAAATAACCGCTGACGGCTACGGTGATCAGAATGCCGCCAGCGTGCATGGCCGTATTCTCTCTGCGGATGAAAAGAAGCAGCGCTCCGCTCTGATCGCGCAGATCAGGGAAAAGGGCTATGAGCAGGTCATGGAGGAAATCGCCTATACCTGGTTCAACCGTTTCTCCGCCCTGCGCTTCATGGAGGTCAACGGCTATCTGCCTACCCGCGTCCGTGTGTTTACGGATGACGAGAACAACTTCAAGCCGCAGATCCTGACCGAGGCCATCAACATGGAGCTCGACGGTCTCGACATGCAGAAAGTTTATGACCTGAAGAATGCCAACGATGACGATGCGCTGTTCAAGTACATGATCATCGTTCAGTGCAATGCGCTGTCCAGGATTCTGCCGGGAATGTTCCAGCGGATCGCTGACTATACGGAACTGCTGTTCCCGGACAATCTTCTCCGGGAAGGCAGCGTTGTGGAGCAGATGATCGCCATGATCCCGCAGGAGGACTGGACGGATCAGGTGCAGATCATCGGCTGGCTGTATCAGTATTACAATTCCGAGCCGAAGGATCAGGTCTTTGCCAACCTGAAAAAGAATATCAAGATCACCAAAGAAAACATCCCTGCAGCGACACAGCTGTTTACTCCGGACTGGATCGTTCGGTACATGGTGGAAAACTCCCTCGGTCGACTCTGGCTGGAGGGCCATCCGAATGACGACCTGAAGGCAGGATGGAAATACTATCTGGATGAAGCGGAACAGGAACCGGAGGTGCAGGCACAGCTTTCAAAGATCCGGAAGGAGTACGCTGCCCTGAAACCGGAGGACATTCTTGCTGTCGATCCCTGTCAAGGCAGCGGCCATATTTTGGCTTATATGTTCGACGTTCTGGTGCAGATCTATGAAGCCTATGGTTACTCGGCACGTGAAGCGGCAGCCAGTATCGTTGAACATAACATCTGGGGCCTTGATATCGACGAACGTGCCGCACAGCTGGCTTACTTCTCTGTCATGATGAAAGCGCGTCAGTATGACCGGCGTTTCTTCAGCCGTGGTATCCAGCCTCACGTCTATGCCATTCTGGAGAGCAACAACCTCGATCCTCATTGCATCGAGTATTTCGTGGACGGCAGGAAAGAACTGAAGTCTGCGATGGACACACTTCTAAAGGAACTGCATGATGCGAAGGAGTATGGGTCTATCTTGAACGTGACTCAGGTGGATTTTGACGCCTTCTATTTGCGTCTTGAAGAAATCCGAAATGAAACCGCTCCCGGACTTTACAGTTATCACGCTATAGACACACTGCTGCCGTTTGTGCAAGTAGCTCAGACAATGGCGCAGAAATACCATGCGGTTATTACAAACCCACCATATATGGGTGGAAGTGGCATGGGGGATGCTCTGTCCAAACACGTTAAGGAACACTATCCAGACAGCAAGGGCGATTTATTTGCTGTTTTTATTGAACGCGGAAATCTCATGTTAAAACCGGCCGGACTAAACAGCATGGTAACGATGCAAAGTTGGATGTTCTTATCAAGTTTTGAGAATATGCGTATTCGGACGCTTAATACATATGATGTTACCAGGCTGATGCATTTGGAAAACATGGTGATGGGGATAGCGTTTGGTACTGCCGTAACAATCTTTCGAAATAGCCGAACGTATAAATATTGCGGAATATATAATCAGATTAAGGCACAGGACATAGTCTCAGATGCGCCAATTATGTTTCCTGTAAAGAGCAATTACTATACAGCCGTAAACCAAGATTGTTTTAGCAGGGTTCCTGGATCTCCTGTTGCATACTGGGTACACAACAAGATAACCTATTATGATCAGAATGCCGCTGACTTTATAGAGAACACAATAAATGCGGACATGAGCGCTGCCAGAAATCTATTCCTGCGCTATATAAAGCCCGGAGGACGTATTCTTGATGCGGGATGCGGCAGCGGCCGGGACTCATTGGCTTTTTGGGAGGCTGGATATCAGGTCGATGCTTTTGATGCCTCTGAAGAAATATGTCGCATTGCTTCGGAAAGGCTTGGCTTTCCAGTTGCCTGTAGGCGCTTTGAGGATCTTGAAGGAGAAGCGGAATACGATGGAATCTGGTGTTGCGCGTCGTTGCTGCACGTTAAGGCGGAAGACTTACCAGATGTAATGCAACGCTTGAGGAAACTGTTGAAGCCAACAGGTGTTGTTTACGTTTCTTTCAAGAAAGGAAATGGCGAGCGAAATAAAGATGGGCGTTATTTCCATGACATGACTGCCGAAGCGTGTGAAACCATGTTGCAGGGCAGTGGCTTTGCAGTATTGGAATCATATGAAAGCAGTGATGTACGCCAGAATCGTGAAGATGAAGTGTGGATCAATGCGATAGGTATCCGTTGTGACCAGCCTTTACCCATTTGCCTTACGCCTTTCAAAGAACTGTGTCAGGGCAGAAAGAGCATATATGATTATATTGATCCGGAGTACGAAGTGCCTGAGAAGGTTGTTTTGTATCTGAAAACCACTAAACCGTACCTGATGAGCCCAGGAATATATTCGCATCCATTTAAACCAGAGGAGAAGCTGCTTGGTCCATACCTTTATACAGATGGTCATTATAGTTGGGATCGAGACACTTGGAAATATGTCGTCAAATACGGTCTTAAACTCCCGCAGGATTTCATAGATCATGTGATGACCGATGAAGGGACTGAGTTTATTAAAGAACAGATGAAAAGCAACGATTCTTGGTCAAGTACGATCCAAGGATGGGAAGAGAAAGACGGATTTCGGTCTTTTCTTCCCAAAGACACAGACGATAACGACATAAGTGAGTTTTAGATTTGTATGATAAAACCTATCGTTCGTGACATTTTCTTCCTGCGCCAGCCTTCAGAGGAGGCGGTCCCGCAGGACACTGCCGTAGGCAAGGATCTTCAGGACACCCTAGAGGCGAACAAAGACCGCTGCGTGGGTATGGCGGCGAATATGATCGGCGTCCGAAAGAAGATTATCATCGTGAATATGGGGCCGGTCAATATCGTGATGTACAATCCGGAGATCCTTTCGAAAACCGGCCCGTATGAGACGGAGGAAGGCTGTCTTTCTTTGGACGGCGTCCGAAAGACAACGCGCTACAAACAGATCGGGGTTGAATATCTGGACAGCAGCTGGAAGAAACACAAACAGAAGTTTTCCGGCTGGACAGCGCAGATCATCCAGCATGAGGTGGATCACCTGAGCGGAATCATTATTTGAAAGAGGAGTCGAATGGATACGAACGCAAAATACAGACCTTTCTATATCGCAAAGCTTCTGGAGGAACTGACGGATGAGAACCACTATCTCACCACGGTTCAGATCATACAATTTCTGGAAGAACGCTATGGCATATCTTCTCACCGCACAACGATTGGACAGGATATCGAGGTGCTGAAAAAGGTGGGAATGGATATCGATTGTATCGCTTCCTCCCAGAACCGATATCGGCTTCTCTCCCGTCGTTTTGACAATGCGGAACTGAAGCTTCTAATCGATGCAGTGGCCTCGTCCAAATTTATCAGCAAGAAAAAGAGCGCGTCACTGGCTGATAGAATATCATCTCTGACCAGTACATTTGAGGCGGAGAAGCTGAAACGCAATATCTCCGTAGAAAGCCGGATCAAGAGCGAAAACGAACTTACGTTGCTGATCATCGATGCTATCAACGAGGCGATCAACCAGAAGAAGCAGATCCGCTTCCAATATTTTCACTATAATGAGAAGAAAAAGCGGGTTGCAAAGTGGGATGGCTATTGGTATCACATGAGTCCGCACCGGCTGGTCTGGAACGGTGATTATTACTATGTGCTCGGATATAACGAGAAGTATGATTCTCCTTCCAGTTACCGCATTGACCGTATTGTTGGACCGCCTCAAATTATGGAAGAAGCAGCCCTGCCGATGCCTAAGGGTTTCAATTTGGACCGGTATATCAACTCCATGTTCCGAATGTATTCAGCCAGCGCGGAGAGAACTCCGGTGGAACTGCTTTGCGACAACGACCTAATGGATGCTATGATCGACCGTTTTGGGCAGAGTGTAAAGACCAGAAGGATAGATGAGGGGCATTTTGAGACGGACGTAACGGTAGCCGTGAATAGCGTCTTTTTCAGCTGGATCTTTGGCTTTGGAGGGAAGGTAAAGATTGCCAGGCCGGAAGACGTAAAAGAAAAGTATGCGGAAATGGTTCGGAACGCGGCGGAAGGACTGGATTAAAACCTCCTCAAAAGCTGTTTTGGTCAGAGGTGTGATACATGCAGAGCAGATTTGAAGAAGGCGATACCGCCTGGATCGTGGAGAGCAACCGCTTTATCCGGAAGGTATATATTGTTCGGCAGGCGGCAGGCTTCTATATTGTGAAGTTTGCTGATTCCGACGGAGCCATTCAGGTGCGCGGAAGCCGCCTGTTTGCCACGGAGGAAGAAGCAAGCAGAAAAGTTCCCGGCGGAAATCCGGCGAAAAGGAACTGGTAGGCGGCAACAAATTGTTGCATTTTTGCGGCATCTTCGTCACGAAACGCAACACTTTGTCTCAAAACGTCACATTTCGTGACAGAACAACAAATCCTTCTCTTTACGTGATAGTCTAAAGCAGCCTTAGGGCAGAAAAGGAGGTCTCATAATGAGAGAAGGTCAAGGAACACTTAAGGAACTCACCACGCTGTGGCGGCAGCTGGATGCCAGAGGCAGATGGATGCTGGTGGAAACGGCATATGCCGAGCTGCAGAGCATGAAACGCAACCCCGAATGCCGAAGCGACATGCCAAGCCAGGCTGAGGCGCTGAAGCTCAGACAAGAATTGAACGAGAAACTGTATGGACCAAACGGATTGGAGCACGCTTGCTCTGGAGGAAAAGAAAAAGGCTCTGTTCCTGAAGCAGAAGGAGCTGCTTGACACATTCCTTTCCCACCACGCGATCTCCCAGGCCCAGTATGACAAGAGCCTGGGAGACCTGCGGGTGAAGATGGGGATTCCCCCTGAAGAGGGGTGATGATATGTTCGGAAGAAAGCAAGATACCGCATACTGGATCCAGAAAACGCACCTTCTCCGTACGGACGAGTATAAATGCTCTGCCTGCGGGAGGCGATTTGATAAGCCGTATGTCCAGTGCCCGTACTGCGGCCGGAACATGACGAAGTCCAAGTATGATCCGACTTGGGTGGACGAGGCAGAAATACTGGATTTTTGATGGAGAAGACTATTATCTTCTCTTTTCGCGTTTACCGTATATAAATCTAGGAGGTCCTGTGTGAAAGCTGACAGCATTCAAGTTACTACATTTCTTGCAACAGACTCGAATGTGTCCAACTATGATCTTGATGCGATAATATTTGATTTAGACACGGAGATAGACCTTTTATCGTCAAAAGCTGATCTTACAGATTATGTAGTTTCAGCTGCTTCCGGTTTACTGTGTGGCGCAGCAGACTTTTTATGGGTTGGGGAATTTGACTTATCAAATGGCCGTCGCATTGCAAGTGAAAAAGTGGATGACTTTGTAAAGAAAACCGCCCATCTGCTCGGATGCAAAGACGATGACATAAAAGGATGCGTTAAATTTCTGGAGGATAAGTTTCCGATTCCGGCGGATGGCAACACCCCAGAGTTTGGTGGCGGTCTTCACCATCATCTTCGTGATTTTGCCCACCATCCTACCCTGGCTGGTTTCGCGTTTTCGTTGCTCACTCAATTCACTGGGAAATCATATGGAACCGATGTTAATGGGGCTTTTATCATTGTCGATGTTCCCGAAAGAAGTAAGATTCTTATTGGGAAGGACTTTGCCAGCAAGATCATCAATGGCACTATTATATGGTTTTTTCACTTAGTCAGCGACTTGGCTGGGTCAAGCAATTCTGTGGGACTTAGCGGTGGAACCGGAATCCCGGGGCCTATTCTATCTCTTGCCAAGGAGATCTCAGCCATTCCATTTTTCCGGGACATGAAAATTGGAGATAAATCTCTGTCTCTTTTTCTACAAAAACTATTTAACGGAACATTGTTGTCCAAACATGACGAGAGCGGAATGATAATTAAAGATTCCGTTCTCAAAATGGATCTGCGCGGAGAATTAGGATTGGCAGAGGAACTTGGCAAGCAAGCACTTCCCGTAATTGCAAATGATGCAATAGTTCGTGCTTATTATTTCATTCGCAGGTTAGGAACAGAAATAAAGAGAACAAAGGCAACTTCACTAAGGAGCCTCAAAAGAATTGATTGGAAGACTGTTTGGCCGAAGAGCTCACCAACTCTGACTCGCATGCTTATGGTATCTTCTTCTGTTTTCACTACTGTAGATATAGCAGAAGCAATTATCACACAGAAATACTGGGTGTCTATCAACTATATCGGTATCGGAAAGTTTGCGATTGCAATTAGTGGAGAATTTGCCTGGGCCCTTAAACGGCATAACATTCAAAGAATCCGGGAAATGTATCAAACGCTGAAGCAGAATACATTTCGAGAAGAAGACAATCGAATCTATGGGAGACTACAGGATAATATGCGTGATGATAGATTAGGCCTGACTTTAGACGAGACAGAACTCCTCTACAACATTGAGTATCACAAAACAAAAAATGATATTGAGAAGACAAAGCTCCTCGTTGGATCAGAGAAGATTATAACGCTTAAGCAGGAATGGCTGGACGAATGGTCTCAATATATGACTGCCGGCTTCGATGAATTTATTCAGATTAAAGGGGCTCAGCTCCACTGGTATTCGTTGGAAGAATTAGCAGATCGAATTTGGAGACATAATGCTTCTGCCACATGGTACAAGTTGGCATTACTTGAAGCAATGCTGTTTGAACCATATTTCCCATTGAGCACCGAACGAGACAAGAAGGACAAAGAAGTTCCGAGCAAAAAGTACAATGCTCTTAAATCCACGGTAACAGGATACAACCGAAAGCAAGGGGATGAGTTTTTACAACATACGCTCGCAAATCCTTTTGATCTTACAGGGCTCATTGCGCGTTTTCGAAAGTGTTATTCAAAGGTAATAAGGGAATTGAATGAAGTCCTTAAGTCAACCATTACCGCTGTATCCATTGGTGCCGGTGTATTAATTGTCGCTGTCATAACTGCAGGAGCATTGGCTCCGCAGATAGCAGTAGCTTTAGTTGGTTCTCATTTTGCTGGACTTAGCGGTGCTGCACTTACTAATGCGTGCTTAGCTTATTTAGGTGGTGGAGCAATTGCCGCTGGTGGTGCTGGAATGTCAGGCGGAATAGCCGCCATTGTCGGAGGTGGTGCTATTCTCGGCGCTGGTGCCGGCGCTGGGGCGGGAGGTATTGCTGCCGCTGTTAATTTAGGCGGTAAGAAGGCCACCATAATGCAGTCTGCCAAGCTCATGGTTTCTGTTCGAGAAATCTTTCTGAACGAAGAAAAAGATACTCAGTATTCTACAACCGTTTTTGAACAGTATGTTCAAAGCATTGCAGAAATTGAAAAAGATCTTGTTGATCTTCGATTAAAGGAATCCATTGCCACAAAGGAAGAAAAGAAAGCGTTGAAAGAAACGATCAAGAATGCCGAAGAATCCGTTGATGCAATGAAAATCGCCATGAAGAGCATGAACAAATATATCAGTTCATATAAGGTTGGATTGGGGCTGGAAAACTAATCTGCTGATATGAGGGGGTGATTGAAGTGATAGACTTTCTTAAATGGGTTCTGAAGGGACTTTTTATCTTGGCATGCTTAGTGCTCTTGGTTCACCTGATTTCTACGGCGATAATTTTTCTTTTCTAAAAATTTGCGCCGGTGCAGTTACTGCCCGGCGCGTTTCATTCATTTAGATGGCTTAACTGATATGCTTTTCCCATCTGACGTCACAAGAATGTCACCGTTCTCGTCAGTGCGATACACTTGTGGTCTCCATACATCTGGGTTTTGGGGATTCAAGAGATTTAACGTGTCCTGATCCGGATGTCCATACCCTTTTCCAACAGAGATAATGACGTTGTCTGGCTCAAATGTACGCAAGAAGCGGTATAAGGTCCCTATATACGATCCGTGATGGGGCAACTTCATTAAATCTATTTTATATGGCTTATCAGAATCGTTTTGGTACTTATCTGAAATTCTTGTTTGCGCAGTATCTTCGATATCGCCTGTGAACAGAAACTTCGTTTTGCCATAGGTGATTAGTAATACAAGAGAGTCATTGGCTTTTTCTGCAGAGACATCAATCACCTCAATTAAAGCACTGCCCAGTTTAAATGTTTCACCTTCACGAGGCTTGGCGATTGTCGTTTTGCACTCTGTTAGCGTTTGCTCAAGATCCTTAAAATCGTTATTCTTACTTTTGTCGGCGTTAGAGATAGTCTTTTTTATTTTTGTAATATTAACTAGTCCATTAATCAATCCGCCATAATGGTCTTCATGTAAATGAGAAATTACTAACAGATCCAAGCTGAAAATTCCCTTATTAAGGAGAATCTCTCTGACCCTGTTCTTACCTTCTTTCGCATTGGGTCCGCCATCTATAAGCATATATCGTCCATCACATTCAATCAAGGCGGCATCGCCTTGCCCGACATCGATGAACGTAATACGAAAATATGAATCCTTTTTGGGGGTGCTCTGCGGCGTTTTGGTACAGGCACAGAGGAACCACACCAGAGCGATTAATAGTACCCCTGTTACTATCCTTTTTTTCATTCTTGCGCAAACTCCACCTGGACAATTCCCAGAACGTTCTTCTTGTACTTTGAGACGCGATATGAAAGAACGATTTGTTTGTCATAAGCGTCGTTGTACGTAATGCTGATTGTTATCTTAGAATTCTCCGTCCATTTATAGTCTTTCCAAGTACTGCTTGTAAGATGCGCAAAAAACGTATCAATACTATCCCCTTTTCTTTCTACCTTTGTCACTTTGAAATCAAAGAAGGCCACCCCACTATTGCCTTCCTTTATGTTGGCTCCAATAGTGACATTAGCAGTGAGCAGATCTGCGGGGATAATGATTTCACTCTTGCTTAATTCAAAACTGTATCGCTCATCCTTGCCGTAAAATGAATATGCATTATTTATGGGCTTAGACATAAAGATCCCATTCGAAGCAGTCTGCAAAATCGACTCTATCTCATTTTTTTCGGCCATACTGATGTTCATCTTTTCCGCAAGAGCAAACAAGAGCTCACAGTTCAGCACTAAGGGCTCATATAAAGTCGGCAACTCTGTTTTTCTTGTTTCATTAAGCGCATTATTATAGTTTTTGACCCGTTTCTTTTCGTCTTTGAATTCCTGTTCCTTCTCTTTTTTCTCTTTGTCGCTTAAAAATCTGTAATCGGGTTCCTCTGCCACAACCTCTTTTACATCATTCAGGTATGTTGTGTTCAGATTTCGTTGTCCATCAAGAAGGATGACAACATTACTATAGGCTATATCATACGCTTTCTGTAAATATGTCTGTCCCTTGGTTCTGTTATAAAGGTCGATATAAACCTGCGCGACAAAATACCTCGCCGACCAATTATCGGTGGAGGTGTTTTTCATAATGTCATCTGCGAACGCGCTTATTTGGATGGTATACTGCTCTCCAGAATACACATTCTGTGCGGCAACAATGGCCTTCGGCAAGATTTTTGCATAATTCGTATCCTGTCTGTAGATCCCTGTGTACAATTCATTATACTTATCTACACACGCCAGGCATTTCTCGTATTGAGAGGTCTCAAAATAACAGTCTGCCAGTTCGAGCCAATAGTTACCTAACAGCTGATAAGTGCCTTCTTCGGATACCAGGCGGCGGATTTTCTCAGGAACCGACTCTATTGCGCATATCTCGGCAAATTTTTCCACGGCTTTTTCGTTCAGAGTGAGTAATCCGTCCAAATGATATTCCTGGACCATATCGACCATATAATCGAAAGCACGATCCCGGTTCTTCTGAACAGCAGCAAGCTCTTCGTCATCCAGTTCCCAGCCACTCATCAGAAATTCGGTGTCAGCACTAACGCTGGCATTCTTGTAACTGGTGTAAGAATCAACCACACTATAGACCGCACTGAGCGCCAGTTTCTTCCAGTCTAAGGATCGCGTCATGGAAAGAATAGCGATGGGATTGGGAACCGCGCTTCGCATCGCCGCCGCTTTATTCTGGTTGTAAATAAACTGCAGTCTTTCACGCTTTGTCGATACATTGATGAAGGTCTTTATAATATCCCGGAGATTTTTCAGGTGATCCTGAGTAATCTCATCAATTGCACCAGGGTTAATGTCGTTAAGAAGAGAGGTGTAGATGTCATCTAACATTACGCGGTTGTCTTTTGATATACGAATCTCTTCCGCTGTAATGGCAAGATAGTACATCATAGAAAAAGAATTCAGCTGTTCCTTTCGAATTCTTTCTTCCTCCGCTCTTTTTCTTTCTTCTTCAGCAGCCCTGCGGCTTTCTTCTTCAGCCGCCTTTCTGCTTTCTTCTTCAGCGGCTCTGCGACTTTCTTCTTCGGCTGCCTTCCGACTCTCTTCTTCCGTCGAGACGGCTTCGTCAGATGAGGGCAAAGTCGGCTCAGACGTTTCACTCTCTGCTGTAGAAGCATTTGTGGGGACGATTTCTTCTGTAGCAGTAGTCTGTGCTGCTTCTGATTGAGTCGTAGAAACAGGCTCTTCGGAAGGAACCTGTGTGATGCCTGGATTGTTGGTACAGCCTGTCAATAGCAATAGTGACAGCAATAGAGCAACGGCTCTTGTTCTATTTTTCATGAATCACTTTTCCTCCAAAAAGGATAATATTAACGATCCCTGACGGGGTGGGTAATCAGTCAGGGACTGGCTGTCAATAATGTGATATTATAACAGTTTTAGATTTGCTAATCAATTAAATACAAAGATTTCTTTTTGTCTCATTTGGGTGCCTGAAGCTGATTCAATAATCATACTCATCAATGATTTCAGGTTCCTTCTGGGCTGCGATCCTTCTCCGAGTGACCACGTATGCCAGACAGAGAATGATGTCATCGATCGGACCTGGAACAAGATCCACCGGAGATACCACGTATAGAATCAGCGCCACCAGAAGTAAGAATTTGAATTTGCCATCCATTTGAATGCCTTCCTTTCTTGGGGATAGAATTTGTTCTTTATATGCTCATTGTATTTTTTGCGAGGTTCAAGATCCATCGTTACAAAAACATAATAGCCGCGCCTATTTTGGCTTCTTGTGCGGAATAAACAGGTTTTTGCTCACATCATCTTTCTTTGATGTTTCCACTAATCCTATTCGGATTAGTGCTTCGCTGGCAGCTGCTCTTGTTTGAAACCGATTCTCAAATCGATAGTCTTCAATTTTGCGTAACAACGCTTCGTCAACCGTGATGGTATAACGCTTTTTCTCAACAGACATTTTTATTGCTCCTTGATGGAAATAATCATTTTGACTCAGGTTATTGGCTCGACGTTCTCCAGCTGTCTGCTTGGCGTTATACCACGCCGATCTTGACGCACCAGAGTGTGAAGAAGCTCGCCAGCAGTGCCGTGTTCATGTAGTAAGCCAAGTAGACCGGTCCATGTGTGTGTGGATCCATAGAGTGGTTGTTCACCCATCTCCCCAGATACAGTCCGGCGAAGAAAAAAACGATGGATGCCGAGACGCCAAAAAGGATTCGCACGATAAGGATCATTCACTTCCTCCTTTTGCTTGGGACTTGCCATTGAGTTGCTGTGTTGGGGCTTGAAAATACGATGTCTACACAAGAGCGGGGCCAAATATATCAAATCCCTTGTTGAGTGTCAAGCGTTTTGCGGCATCTTTTTGGTCGTTTGGGCCCTGGTGTCATCATAAACCGACACCATAGTCGATTTTGCTAAAAATTCCGGTTTTTCCTCTTGCATTCTGTATGGCATACGCTATAATAAAATCCGAACGGATGTTCGAGAAATGACAAGTAATCCGAAGCCGTTCAAATAGTACACTTCCGGGGAGGTGACACGATGGGACGGCTCTATGTGACAGTCAACTGCGATCAAACGGCTGAAGGTCAATGTATACCGAAGAGCATCAAGTGGAACGAGACAAGATCATCAAATATCCGTAAGATCCTGCATATCTGTTCCTCTCCAACTGATTTTGAAGGAATTCGCTAC